>BNJU01003768.1_pt1 | contig 76059 bp, 72 predicted proteins | sample 8539281 | NCBI WGS metagenome assembly BNJU01 (sample SAMD00202456, study PRJDB9452) | human saliva metagenome | isolation source: human saliva | place: Japan
ATCGCCGATGCGGTGACGACCGGTGCGGGTGCGTCATCGCATTGAGACGCCACGTCCCTCTTCGTGTCCGGAGCGTGATCAGGAGCCCTGGGGAACCGATGTAGGCGTGGGGGCGGCCGGGCTGGTGGTCTCGTGCGGGGCGGCGGAGGTGGTGCAGCAGCCGGGCGGGCCCGGGAGGCCGGCCGTGAGCGCTGGACCGAGGGACGCAGGACGGAACGCATGGCCGGATCCTGGCCCCGCACCGTCCGCCAGCCAGCATATGGGAAGGTCGTGTCCGAGTTATGGCCTCGACGGTAGGGTGGGTCCATGCCCGAGACAGACGCCACCTCAACCGACTTCGCATCCACCTCCTTGGCTCGCGCCGCCGAGGTCCCGGTCCCGGAGGCCGATGTGCTCGCCGGTCGATTCCCTTGACCGCCAACCCATCACCCGTCGCTGAGGATGAACGGGCGGCAGTCCTGGCGGGTCTCCACTTCGGTGACTTCTTCACCGACTACATGGCTCACGCCCGCTGGAGGCAGGGGTGAGGGATGGGGGTGACTACGGCGTCGTTCCCCTACGGCAGTCTCAGCCTGTCCCCGGCCGCCGCTGTGCTCCACTACGGCCAGGAGATCTTCGAGGGCATCAAGGCCTACCGGCACAAGGACGGATCGGTGTGGACCTTCCGTCCCCGCCACAACGCGGCGCGCCTCAACGCCTCCGCCCGGCGCATGGCTCTGCCCGAGCTGGCGGAGGAGGACTCGTGGCCTCCCTGGTGGATCTGGTGCGTGCCGACGCCGCCTGGGTGCCCTCGGGTGAGGGCGAGTCCCTCATCTGCGTCCTTTCGCCTTCGCCTCCGAGGCCTTCCTCGGCGTCCGTCCCTCCGCCGTGGTCGACCACTACGTCATCGCCTCGCCGGCGGGCTCCTACTTCCCCACGGCCTCGAGCCCGTCTCCATCTGGGTGACCACCGAGTACCACCGAGCCGGACGTGGAGGAACAGGGGCGGCCAAGACCGGGGGCAACTACGCCTCCTCCCTGCTTCCTCAGCAGGAGGCCTACGAGCAGGGCTGCGACCAGGTTTGCTTCCTCGATGACATCTCGCAGAAGAACATCGAGGAGCTCGGTGGCATGAACATCATGGTCGTCGATGCCGAGGGGACCGTGCATACGCCGCGTCTGACCGGGACGATCCTTGAGGGCTCCACCCGCAGTGCCATCATCCGCCTGCTGCGCGACTCCGGGCGGAGCGTCGTCGAGGACACCATCAGCCTCCAGGGGCTGCTCGCGGACATCGAGTCGGGCCGGGTCAGTGAGGTCTTCGCCTGCGGAACCGCTGCCGTCGTCGTGCCTCTTAGGCGTCTCAAGGGCGAGGGGTTCGACGCCCGTATCGAGGGCAGTGAGGTCACCCGGCAGATCCACGACCGGCTCACCGCCATTCAGTCCGGCTGCGCCGAGGACCCCTACGGGTGGATGTACCAGCTCGTGCCTCCTCGTTCATAGAATCACTGACGATATTCTTCTGATCGCCCAGAAAGATATTCTGGACGTGACATGGAATGGTGACGGGGAGATTGCATGGGTCTCAGTTGCATCTCATTTCACGAGTGATTTGCCCGGAATTCCTAAAACAAGGGGTTCCGGGCAAAAACGCTTGAGAAAGATGTGATGCCATTAGCCCATGACGCAGTCCCTCCTACCAGAACCTGGAAGCACCCCGATTGACAAGGGTGATGCCGGACCAGCCTCATCAGAGGCTGAAACGACCTCGGTGCGCGGCGTACGCAGTGCTCGACGCCGCCCCGGACGAGGATGGAGGATCGCCCTCCTCAGTGTCCTGGCGATCTTCCTGGTTCTGACCCTGGCCACAGGAGGCCTCGCTCTGTGGGTGCGCCACTCCATCGCCTCCGGCATTGAGACCATCGCCGATCCCTTCGTGGGTATTGCTACGCGTGCCCCGCAGCAGAAGGTGGCGGCCGGCCAGGAACCGGCCGTCAACATCCTGGTCCTGGGGACCGACTCGCGCACCTCCGCCTCTGACCCCTCCCAGTGGCAGGAGGGGGCCCAGCGCACGGACGCGATCATGATCGTTCAGGTCAGCGGTGACAGGAAGACTGTCTCGGTCATGTCGATCCCCCGTGACTCATGGGTGGAGATCCCCGGTCATGGCCAGGGCAAGATCAACGCCGCCTACTCCTACGGGGGCCCCTCGCTGACGATCCACACCGTGGAGAACCTCACCGGCATCCGCATCGACCACTTCGCAGTGGCGAACTTCGAGTCCTTCGTCGCGCTGACCGATGACATCGGCGGGGTGCGGGTCAACCTCAAGACGCCTCAGAGCCTCGCCGGCAAGGAATTCGGTACTGGTGCTCAGGTACTCAACGGGCAACAGGCCCTGGCCTACACCCGCGAGCGCTCCTCCCTCCCGGGCGGGGACCTCGACCGCGTCAGGCGTCAGCAGACCTGGATGCGCTCCATCGTGAGCAGTGTCCTGACCAACGGCACCCTGAGCAGCCCCACAGCGCTGTACTCGTTCCTCAAGACCGCCTCACGGACGGTCGCCGTGGACGAGTCCTTCACTCTCAACCAGATGCAGTCCCTGGCCCTGGAGACGCGTCACCTTCACAGCGACGACATGAAGTTCATGACTGTACCGACTGCCGGTACGGGAACCTCAGTGGACGGGCAGTCCATCGTCAAGCTCGACTCCGATGCGGACGCCCCCCTTGTTCAAGGCCTTCGCAGAGGACCGGGTGAGCGCCTATCTCGCCGAGCACCCCGACGCCGTCGAGCTGCTTCCCGCCACGGTGAACTAGGGATGAGGACTCGTGACGCACGGCGCAGCGTCCCGGGGGAGCGCCTCATGGGACGCTCACAGACGCATGCACGACTCATGACTGACGCTGCTGAAGTAGAAGTAGTCGACGTCGCGGTCATCGGGCTGGGGTACATCGGCCTGCCCACGGCCGCGGTCCTGGCCCGTGCCGGGCTCGACGTCGTCGGGGTGGACCGTGTCCGGGAACGTGTCGAGGCCGTCAACCGTGGAGAGCTTCCCTTCCTCGAGGAGGGGCTGGCCACCGTGCTGGCCCAGCAGGTCGAGGCCGGCCGCCTGCGCGCCCAGACGGCGACACCGTCGGCACGGACCTACATCATCGCGGTGCCGACACCGTCGACGGGCCGGGACCACGTGGCCGATCTGTCTCTGGTGGAGGCCGCCACCAGGCAGGTCGTCCCTCGTCTGACCGGGGGAGAGCTCATTGTCCTGGAGTCGACCTGCCCGCCCGGCACCACTCGCGCCCTGGCCGAGACGATCGTCTCGATGCGCCCGGACCTGTCAACGGACGGCAGCGGCTCACGGCCCCAGGTGTACCTGTCCTACTGCCCCGAACGCGTGCTGCCCGGCCGCATCATGACCGAGATGGTGACCAACTCCCGGGTCATCGGCGGCTTGACCCCCCAGGCCGGCGACCTGGCCCGAGACCTGTACGCCACCTTCTGCCGGGGTGACCTGGTCCTGACCGACGCCACCACCGCCGAGATGACCAAGCTGACGGAGAACTCCTTTCGTGATCTCAACATCGCCTTCGCCAATGAGCTGGCCCTCGTCTGCGAGCGGGTCGGGGTGGACGTCTGGGAGCTCATCGACCTGGCCAACCGCCATCCGCGGGTGAGCATTCTGCAGCCGGGCCCCGGGGTGGGCGGCCACTGCATCGCTGTGGACCCCTGGTTCCTGGTGTCCTGCGCTCCCGAGGATGCCCGGCTCATCCGTACGGCCCGCCAGGTCAACGACTCCCGGCCGGCCCACTACGTCGGGCGCATTCTCCAGGCGCTGGAAGGAGTGGCCTCGCCGACCGTGGCGGTGCTCGGCCTGACCTTCAAGGCCGACGTCGACGATCTGCGCCAGTCGCCCGCGCTCGCGATCACCGAGCAGGTGGCCGCCGCAGCGCCCCACGCCCGGGTCCTGGTGGCCGAGCCGCACGCCGGCGCGCTTCCACCGTCCCTGGCGCGGTGGGACAACGTGCGACTGACCGGGTGCCGGCAGGCCGTCGACCAGGCCGATGTCGTGGCGCTGCTGGTCAGCCACCAGGAGTTCGCCGATCTCGATCCGCTCCAGCTCGAGGGGCGCAGAGTCATCGACGCCACGGGGCTCTGGCGCTGCCGCGCTCCCCGACCGGCGGGTTAGAAGGACATGGGTGGTCGGCGTCTCAGACGTCTCATTGGTGCGGCTCTGCGCAGGGTGCACCGGCCCCGGCTCAGCGTCATCGTCAGGGCGGCGGGGGCCGGCCCTCACCTGGAAGGGGCCGTCCGATCCGTGCTCAACCAGTCCTTCAAGGATCTGGAGGTCCTGGTCGTCGTGGGGCCGGGGGGCGATACGCAGTGCACTGGAGAGCAGGTGGCCAGTCGCCTGTCCGCCAGGGACCGGCGCGTCCGGCTCGTGCCCCGCGGCCTGGGCGGTGACTCGAGTGACTGGCTGGATGTCGCCCTGAAGCGAACCAGGGGAAGCCTGGTCACCGTCGTCGACGGCGGTGACGGACTGATCGCCGGTGCCTGCCAGTTGATGATTCAGTGCCTGGAGCGGTCCGGCTCTGAGGCCGTCGTCGCGCGCTCGCGGTCCTTGACGCCAGCAGCCGGGGACGGGCCGAGGACGGGACCGTCCAGCGTGACCCGCCTCGCACAGCCACTGGCCCAGGTGCCCGGGGCGGTCGAGGACCTGGTGGCCGGCGCGGTCATCGCCCGCCGAGAACTGTGGACACCACCGAGGAGGCTCGTTGCGCTCCCCACCCCTGCGATGTCTCTACCCGCCAGGACCCTTGCGGTGCTTCGTCGTGCAACCCGCATTGACGTGCTCGATGAGGAGGTCTACACCTGGCGCGCCGGATCGGAGGCTCGTGGCCCCGGTGCGAACACTGATCCCGGCGCCCTCCTGGCGCAGGTGGATGCCCTGGTGCGGCTGGCTGCTGACGCACCGGAGGCGGTGCGTCAGCAGCTGGTCGCCGAACGCCTGAACCGGGACCTGGTTCTTCTGGCTGAGCGCGCCCACCGGGAGGGACCTGAGTTCGCCGACTGCCTCCGCCGCACCGCGAGGAGGGCGCTTGGAGATGCTGAGGACTCCGTGTGGGAGTCGACCGCGCTTCTCGATCGACTCGTGCTGTGGCTCCTCATCCAGGACGATCCGGCCAGTACCGTGGAGCTTGAGGAGCTGGTCGGTCGGCGTTGCGAGGACCTGAGCCACCTTCCCCTGACCATTGAGGCAGGGGCGCTGCGACCCGAGCGGCGCTTCCTGGAAGGGCTCACGGTGCCCCGTCGGCTCACCCAGGTCCGAGACGTCGACCTGAGACTGCACGTCAGTATCGACTCGGCGCGCTGGGGCGGCCCCAGGACCCTGGAGGTGCGCGGCAGCGCCTGGGTCCGGGGAGTCGACCCGAGCCTGATCGACCGCCCGATCGTTGAGGTGGTCGACGAGGCCGGGAGAGTTCGAGGACACGGCGAGGTGGATCGCTGCGAGGCGCCCCGGGCCGACCTGGAGGCCGGCGACCCGTGGCGCTCCTACCTGTCCTCGGGGATCGTGGTGCGTCTGCAGCTCGAACCGGGACGCTCCGTCTGGTTCCGGGTGGTGACCCGCGTGGCGGGGCGACGGGTGTGGGCATGGATGCCGCAACCGGCCGGCTCCAGCAGGTGGCGCCCGGCACCGCCGGAGCCCGGGATGCGCCTGGCGGTGCGCAGTCAACGGGGGCTGCTCCAGGCCGCTCCGGTGGAGAGCGGGAGCCCGGGGAACGCGCTGCTGCCCAGTAGCCCGATCGGCGTCGTGCTCCTCGCTGCACGCCTGGACATCGACGCAACGCTGATGCTGAGCGGAACGGTGACGGGGGCCCCGGCGAGGCTGAACATTGTCCTCGGCGACAGTGCTGGAAACAGCGGCCCGATGACCGCGTCCGCCGATCTGGCATCGGATGGCGGGTGGTCGGCGAGTATTGACCTGGTCGATCCCGACGTCGAGCTGGGGACTCACCCGATGAGCTGGAGCGCCGCGTCGCAGGACGAGCCCGACCGCTGCACTGAGGGTGCCTGTCTGGCAGGGGAGGAGATCGACGGTCCCGCTATCGAGGTTCCCGTCGCCCCAGCGCCCACCGGCTCCGCGGTGGCACCCGACGGCACCTCCTTCCCGGCGGGCTCCGGGCGCCCTGCGCGTCTCGCGCGGATCATCACCCGTCGGAACGGCTCCGTGGCTGTGGCCGTCATCCCCCCGCTGACGCCTCAGGAGCGCTCGCGACGGGGGCATCGGCTCCTCATTGAGCGTGAGCCCAAGGCCTTGAGAGCGGGAGTCTTCCTGGAGTCCTTCGGCGGGCGCAGTGGGGGAGACAATCCGGCCGCGATATGCGAGGACCTGGCGGCTCACGGCATCACCGCGCCCCTGTGGTGGTCGGTCGTCGACGGGACGGTTCCAGTGCCGTCGGGTGCGCGCCCCGTCGTCGTCGGATCACAGGAATGGGTGGAGGCGCTGCGCACCTCACGGGTCATCGTCACCAACGACCACCTTCCCTCCTGGTTCTCCAAGCGTGAGGGGCAGCACCTGCTCCAGACCTGGCACGGCACTCCGATCAAGAAGAAGCTGCTGCACGACGCCCCACGAACCGTCACTCTGAGATACCGGCGCCTCATGGCCCGCCAGGTCCCCCAGTGGGACCTGCTGCTCGCCCAGACCCCGCAAGCCGGCAGGCGTCTTCAGCGGGCGCTGGGATACCACGGGCAGGTCCGGGTGGGGGAGTACCCCCGAAACGTGAGGCTCCTCGGGGGCTCTGAAGTGAGGCGACGGGTGCGCCACGAGCTCGGTATCGGTCAGGAGCAGCCGGTCATCCTCTACGCCCCGACCTGGCGGGAGAGCCTGCGGCCTGACAAGCGCGCAGTCGACTGCGGTACCGCGGGCGGGCCAGGGCCGGCGGGGGCGTTGGATGGGGAGCACCTGGCTGATCGTCTCGGCGCGGTGGTCCTCATGCGCAGCCACCACATGAACCGGGCAGGCCGTGTCCCAGGGACGATCGATGTCAGCGGGTACCCGAGTGTCGAGGAGCTCATGGTGGCGGCCGACATCCTGGTCTCGGACTACTCCAGCATCTTCTTCGACTTCGCTCACCGGGAAGCCGGCGGTGGCCTACGTACCCGACCTGACCTTCTACCGCGATGTCGAGAGGGGCCTGTACGGTTTCTGGCCCCTCGAATCAGGGCTGCCCGTCGCCGTCGACCACGACGGGCTCACCTCCCACCTGCACAGGGTCCTGGGCGGTATCGACGCCGCGGGGGGCCGCTGCGCACCGCCGGAGGTGGATCCCGTACCGATCCTGGACAACCTGGCGTGGATCCGTGGATGGGTCACTCGTTTCCTGAGCTGATAAGCGACCGGAAGGGCGGATGAACCGCATCTCTCAAAAGAACTGGAAAGAATAATTGTGACGAGAGCGTGAGGTGCTCAGAAAAGGTGGGGCAGGCCTCTCTGTGATTTTCAACAGCGAACATCGCATATTTCAGTGATATATCGGTATGGCATCGATTCTATGAAATCTTCGATGCCGGTTCGGAGGGTGGGGAATACTCACGGTGGTTTGTCCAGGGTGTTGTGGTGGGCGAGCCTCGGAGATTCAATCAGGAAGTGACCTCATGAAGCGCGTGATCACCTATGGCACATATGACCTGCTCCACTATGGTCATATTGCGTTGCTGAGGCGTGCGCGAGCGCTTGGAGACTTTCTGGTGGTGGCGCTGTCCAGCGATGAGTTCAATGCCGGAAAGGGTAAGCAGGCGTACTTCTCCTACGAGGAGCGCAAGGTGATGCTCGAGGCCATCCGGTACGTCGACCTCGTGGTGCCCGAGCTGACCTGGGGACAGAAGACCGAGGACGTCGCCAGGTACGGTATCGACGTCTTCGTCATGGGGGACGACTGGAGCGGCGAGTTCGACGATCAGCTGGAAGGGCTGTGCGAGGTCGTCTACCTTCCTCGGACTCCAGAGGTCTCGACGACTCGAATCAAGAGTGATATGCGCCTGAGCTGACTGGCGTGCTTTGACTCGGGGTGTCGCATGAGGTGAAGCGGGACCTCGAGTTGGAGGCCGGAGTGAGACTCGCTGTGTGGCGCGTCAGCAAGCGCTGATTTTAATCCATAGAATGTTTTTACTGCAATAAAGGCGATTATCATGACCAAGGATGCTGTCCTCAGGAAGATGGGGCGCGTCGTTTCCGGCCGTTTGCAGCTGCCGGCCGCCACCAGGCTGGTGCGCTATGCCGCTGCCAGGGAGTATGAGGACGGCAACCTGGCGGAGGCCAGGCGCCTGTATGAAAAACTCTCTGAGGGTGCTCAGGACACTGCCACCCGGCTGCGCCTAGGGGTCATCGCCGAGCGTCAGGAGCGGTTCGAGGCCGCTCTGAGAACCTATACCGAGGTGGCCGACCATGACCCCGCCTGCGGAGAGGCCTTCTACCGTGCCGGCTGCCTCCTCAAACGGCAAGACGATCCGGAGGCGGCCTTCGTCTTCTTCTCGCGTGCCCTCTCCTCAGGAGTGCGAGACCGACGCTACTCGGAGCACCTGCTCGCCTGTCTGCCTGCGAGCACCCCGCAGTGGCAGCGTCTGGAGGTTCTGCTCTCCGGTCTGCCCGAGCACGAGAACGACGCCGCCTGGCTGCGCAAGCTCCTTCAGTCTCAGCTCCACATGGGCTTGAACGGGCCTGCCAGGTGCACCCTGGATGCCCTGGCCAGCGTTGATCGGCTCAGCGCGCACGAGCTCTTCGAACAGGGGGTCATCGCTCACCGTGACGGTGATCGGGCCTGCGCCACTGCCAGCTTCGCGGCCGCTTGTGAGGCTGCCGGCGGCAAGGCGCGCAGCAAGGGGCCGGCCCAGTTCGCATGCTCCCGGGGCGACTGGAGGCTGGCGTCCGAGCTCTTCGAGATCTACCCGGGAGAGGGCTTGTCCAGGGGGGAGCTGGCCTATGAGCTGGCCTACTGCCTGGACCGTCTGCGTGAGCACGAGCGAGCGCAGGGGCAGTACGCCCTGGCCGCCTCGCTGGATACGGGGAACGGGAACACCCTTTACAAGCTGGGGCTCGCCTCGGAACGCATTGGCGACCTGCTCACCGCGGAGCGCTCCTACCAGGAGGCCCTGCGGACGCTCAAGAAGCCCGCACGCAGCTGGTGGAACTATCGCCGTGGGGTCTGTCTGGCGAGACTGGGACGCCACGCCGAGGCGCTGGACTCCTTCTGGTCCTACCTGGGGCCGGCCCCGCGCGGGCTGGCATCGGTGTCGCAGCAACCGGCCAGTACGGGCTTCCTCGAGCTCGTTCGCGCCAAGAGCACACCACCGCCTCGGCAGCGGCCGGAGGATCTTGTCGAGTCCACCATCGGCGAGATCATGCTGGGGCTTCATGAGGATCTCAGGACCCACGGCGGTACGGAGGGTCCCGGCACCGGTATGGAGATCCCGCCCGCCGTGGCGCGCACGGCGGCTCAGTCCATACGCCGCATTCTCCCTCTGGTTCTCAAGGGGGACCGGAACCACCGCCTGGTCCTGGCCCAGCTGGGCCCAGGACGCCGGGCAGGTGGAGCTCGCCTGCGAGATCCTCGAGCAGGCCGAGGAGTTCGGCTGCAAGGACGGGCTGGACCCGCGGGTCTATGGGCGCACCGCGGGAGCTGCTCGCAACATCCGCTACGCCGAGGCCCTGGAGGTCCTTCCTGTCAGCCCCCACCTGGTGCTGTGGGGAGTCCAACCACGGAGCCTCGATCGGTTGCCACCCTCTGGCCGTCTTCCGCTGGATGGTGGACCGGCCGGAGTACTCCCACCTGCTCCATGTCTGGGCCGTCAACGACCTGGGCGCCATCCCGCGTGACCTGCTGGGGCGTCGCAACGTCGTCTTCGTCCCCCTGCACAGCACCGAGTACATGCAGTACCTCGCCACCGCCGGGTACCCTCGTCAACAACGTCTCCTTCGCCCCCTACTTCGTGCGCCGTCGCGAGCAGCGCTACCTCAACACCCTGGCACGGCACCCCCTTCAAGACCCTGGGGCGATCAATGCGGGGCGGTCTGTTCGACTACGAGAACCTGCAGCGCAACTTCCAGCTGAGCACCACGCTCATGGCACCCAACGAGCTCACCCGATGGGCCCTCATCGAGGACCATGATCTGCTCGACGTCTCACCGGGGCCGCACCATCATCACCGGCTCCCCCGTCTGGACACCTCGCTGACGATGAGCCAGGAGGACCGCAAGGCGCTTCGAGGCCGCCTGGGAATGGCCGAGCGGGACGAGCGCCGTCTGGTCCTGTTCGCCCCCACCTGGCGCGGCGGAGTCAGCAAGCGGGAGCTGGACCGTGAGGCCCTGGTCGCCGACCTGACCGCCATGGCCTCCCGTGACGACGTGCTTGTGGTCTACCGCGCCCACCGCCTCTCCGAGAAGCTGTTGGCCGGCGTCGATCTGCCGGTGAGCGTCGTGCCCAAGGACATCGACACCAATGAGCTGCTGGCCGCCGTCGACGTCCTGGTGACCGACTACTCCTCGATCCTCTTCGACTTCCTCCCCCAGAAGCGCCCCATCGTGCTCTACATGCATGACATCGAGGAGTACCGGGCCGAGCGGGGCCTGTACCTCGATCCCGCGGAGGTCCCCGGCCTGGCCTGCTACGAGCGCGCCGAGCTGGCCTCAGCCATCGGGCGTGCCCTGGCCGGGGAGGGGGTCGCGGCCCGGGAGGCCCTCGCCCGGTACAGTCCCTACGAAGACGGGTGGGCCTCGGCGCGCCTGGCCCGATTCTTCTTCGACGACGACCTCGACCACGGACAGCGGGCTGTCATACGGGACCACGCACGTGACTCCGCAGCCGGCTGTGGCGCCCGTAAACGCCGGACACTCCTGTTCCACGCCTCCATGATCCCCAACGGGATCGCCTCTGCCCTCCTGGCGCTCCTGGAGGCGCTTGACCCGGAGCTCTACTCGGTGAACCTCATCGTCGAGCCCTCCGTCCTGCGCAGCAACGAGGACCGTCAGGAGATCTTCCGGCGCCTGCCCCGCCACGTCCATGTCATCTGCAAGCCCGGTGCCGCGCCCTGGCGGATCCACGAACGGGCCTGCGTCAACGACTTCGCCCGCCACCCCGAGGCCTACGCCTCGCAGAGCTTCTGGGACTGCTACTGGGCGTACTACGAGCGCGAGACGCGTCGCATCCTGGGCGACTTCGTGCCCGACGCCGCCATCGAGTACGACGGCTACGCCGAGACCTGGGTGTCGCTCATCGCGGCCTGGGGGCGTCGAGGATCGCGCACCTCCTGCTACCAGCACAACCAGATGGACAACGAGTACCGGGACAAGTACCCGGGTCTCAGGCGCGTCTTCACCCTCTACGGCGATGTCGACGCCGTCGTCGCCGTCAGCCCGGGCCTGGCCCGCCACAACCGCACCGGGCTGGCCGGTCTGGGCATTGATCTCTCCCAGCGCCAGCTCTCGGCCCGCAACCTCCTCGACGTCCAGCGGGTGCGCCTCGGGGCGCAGGCGCCCGCCCCCGACGCCTTCACCGAACTGAAGAACGAGCACGACATCGTCCTTGCCACCATGGGGCGGATGTCGATGGAGAAGAACCAGGCGGCTCTCATCGAGGCGCTCGCCCTTCTGCGCAAGCAGGACGTCGTCGAGAACGGCGCTGAAGGTGACGGGGCTCATGGCCTGAGTGTCGGCCTGGCGATCGTCGGATCCGGGGTGCTCGAGGGGACGCTGCGAGGCCGGATCGACTCCCTGGGCCTGTCCGGGCACGTCGTGCTGCTGGGACAGATGGACAACCCGTTCCCGGTCCTTGAGGGAGCCGACCTGTTCGTCCTGCCGTCCTTGCACGAGGGGCAACCGGTCACTCTGCTGGAGGCGATGACACTGGGAACCGGAGTCGTGGCCTCCGACCTTCCGGGCAACCGGGAGCTGGTCGCCCTCGGTTACGGAGTTCTGAGCGGGACCTCACCCCACGACATCGCCCAGGCGATCCGCACGGCACTGGCCGACCCCCGACTCGCCCACGGAGACTTTGACGTCAAGGAGCACAACGCGCGTTCACTGCGGGACACTCTCGATGCGATACTCGGTCCCGACGCGCACCATCAGCGTCCCAAGGGGAAGGCGGTGTCCACAAGGAGGCGGCGCAGGCGTGCGGCCTCGCGAAAGGCGCCCGTATGACGCCTCGGACGGCCCTCGAGCTGCGGCGCGCACTGTGGCACCTGCGCCACTCCGGGCTGACGGGGCTGCGTGAGCACCTGCGCCGTCGTCGGGTGACGGCCTGGGCCCGCCCCCGCCGGTGGGCCTCCGGGCGACGGCACCAGACCCTCCTGCCGGACTGGCCCCTGCCCTCACCGCAGGAGACCGGACCTCGCCACGACGTCACCGTCGGGCTGATCGCCGATGAGTTCACTGCGCTCGCCCTGCGCTACGAGTGGCGCTCCGTGCCCTTGACGCCCACCGGCTGGCGCGAGCAGATTGAGCAGAGCCCCATCGACCTGCTCTTCGTGGAGTCCGCCTGGCACGGCAACGACGACGCCTGGCGCTTCCAGGTCATCGGCTCCCAGGGGCCCTCGGGTCACCTGAGAGAGATGGTCACCGCGCTGCGAGAGCGAGGAGTGCCGACGGTCTTCTGGAACAAGGAGGATCCCTGCCCACTACGACGAGGCCATTGCGACTGCGGGCCTGTTCGACTGGGTCTTCACCACCGATGAGGCGATGGTGGGGCGCTACCGGAGCGACCTGGGACATGACCGCATCGGGGTCCTGCCCTTCGCCGCCCAGCCCGCGATCCACAACCCGATCCGCCTGCTGGACGATGCGGGTCGCCCCGCACCCCTGAGGGATGTCGCCTTCGCCGGCACCTACTTCGCCCACAAGTACCCCGAGCGACGCGCGCAGATGGAGATCGTCCTGGGCGGCGCCCTCGACGCGTCGGCTCGACTTCCCCGCGGGCTGGACATCTTCTCCCGGTACCTCGATGGCGATGACACCTACCAGTTCCCGCCTCCCTGGGACTCGCACGTGCGCGGCAGCCTCACCTACACACAGATGCTCAGCGCCTACCGCGCCTACGGCGTCTTCCTCAACGTCAGCTCCGTGGTGGACAGCCCGTCCATGCTTCCGCGCCGCGTCATCGAGGTCCTGGCCTGCGGCACTCCTGTGGTGAGCACCCCGACGCCGGCCACCGACCGCCTCCTGCCCGCCGGAACCCTGGCCAAGGTCTCTGACCGCGCTCAGGCCGGGCACACCGTGCGCGCGCTCGTGACCAACCCGGCCCTCGGGGACTACATGACCTACCTGGCACAACGTGAGATCTGGGGCCATCACACCTACAGCCACCGCGTGGAGACCGTGCTGCGAGCCGTCGGCATGGGGGAGAGGGCGCGACGCCGGCCCACCGTCGCACCCCTGGTGTCCACCATCCGGCCCGAGCAGGTCGACCACGTCCTTCAGACCCTGGCCGGCCAGCAGCAGGTGACGATGGCGCCGGTCATCCTCACCCACGGCTTCACGGCCCGCGCCAGCAGCAGGGCCCGCGCCCGCGAGCTGGGCCTTGAGATCGACTGGGTCACAGCGGGGACCAGTACTCCTTTAGGAGCCTGCTACAACCTCATGCTCTCGCGGGTCGAGGCCGACTACATCGCCAAGATGGACGACGACGACCTCTACGGCGATCACTACCTCTTCGAGTCCCTCGCGGCGGCCGACTACGCCAGGGCCGACGTCGTCGGCAAGCACGCCCACTACCTGCACCTGTCGGGACCGGACCTGACGGTGCTGCGCTTCGCCGACTGGGAGCACCGCTATACGACTTTCGTCTCCGGACCGACCCTGGTGGCTCGTACGGACTTGGTGCGCGATATCACTTTTCCCGAGACGACCACCGGTGAGGACACCGGTTTCCTCAATGACTGCACCCGTGCCGGGGCTCGTATCTACTCGGCCTCCCGATTCGGTTTCGTCCAGCGACGTGGGACGACTTTCGGACACACCTGGGACATCTCCAACGCAGAGGTGCTGGCTACGTCCACCATTAGTCATTGGGGACCGCCCCACGAAATGGAGATGCCCACCTCATGAACGCCCGCAGCACCGAGACCTTGCACGTCGTCATCATCGGTTCCGCAGGTGATCAGGACACGCTTGACTCCCTTCACCAGGACCGCCCCGAAGGCGGGATCGTCCCCATCGGGTGCCCTGATCCGGCGGTTCTGGACCAGGTCCTCCGCCCCCTGGCCGCGGGGACCCGGGTTCTGTTCCTCAGGGCAGGAGACCTGCTCGAGCCCGGCTATCTCACCTCATTGGCTCAGCACGGCCCGGGTGAGACCGTCGTGCTCACCCCGACCGTGACCATCCGCCCCGACGGCGCCCGGGACGAGCGGCTGCAATGGCGCTTCAAGCACGGCAGCCGCAGCGCCGACCTGGCCGCCGAGCCCCACATCTTCCCCGACACCATGAGCGGAGTGGTGCTCACCATCCCCCGCCACGGTCTGCAGGGACTGGGGCGGCTCGGGAGCCCTCCACGGCGTGGACAGTGCCGTCGGTGCTGAGGGCACCGTCGATGATGACGAGAACATCGGCCCTGAGCGGGACTCATCGCCCACGTCGTGGCCACCGGCAACCGGGTGGGACTCCACGACGGCCCGGCCGTCATCCGCCACGCCCCCAGGCCTCCCGGCCCCTGGGGAAGGATCGAGCCACTACCGCCACCTGCTGGGTGCCGTGCTGCCGGCGTGGCTGCAGGCCGACTGCCCCCGCCCGCCTGGGTCCACCAGCTCATCATTCACCGCCTCATCCAGGTCACCGACGCCGACCGCGGGCTGCGCTACCCCTCGGCTGGGCTCACAGCTGCCGAGCGCGCCGAGGTGGCCCAGCTTCTGCGCGCCGTCACCCGGCGCGTCCCCGCCTCCCAGATCGAGGCGTACTGCTCCACGCCGCTGGCCGTGGGGCCGTCGCACCGCCCTGGTCGCCATGACCGCAGGCCCCATGCCCGCCCCGATCCTGCCCTCGGGACGCAGGTTCCGCAGCGACCAGAAGGCCACCTACTTCTACACCGGTGACATGCCCCAGGAGCAGTGGAAGGTGGATGGCGCCTGGGCCCAGCCGACCTGCGCCAAGACGGTCGATCACCGCTACTTCGACGACGTGGTCCTCCACGAGCGCATCGTCTGGTTGCCCAAGGGGAGGATCACCGCCGTCATCAACGGTCAGGAGCTCCCGGTGGCCCCCTACCGGGGCGACCCCAGGCCGCCTGAGACGATCCCCGGTCGAGGCCGCAGGGAGCGTCCTCACCCGGGCTGCGTCGGCGCCTGGCCCGGCTTTTCGGTCCCAGCGGCCATCAGGAGCACCGGCAGGCCAGTGGCACGTCACCGGACCCGGACGCCTTCTCCGGGGTGTCCTCCTCGGCGCCCTCGCCGTACACCGCCTCGTCCCCCTCCGACTGGCCCCGCACCTGGCTCTACATGGACCGCCATGACAGCGCCGGCGACAACGCCGAGCCGCTGTACCGCTATGCCCGCACCCACGCGCCCAGCGTCCGGCACATCTTCGTCCTCGAACGCAGCTGCCCGGACTGGGAACGCCTCGCACAGGACGGCTTCGTCCTCCTGGACCCGACCGGCCCCGGATTCGACGCCGCCTGGAGCGGTGCCGAGACCATCCTCCTGTCCGACATCGGTGACCCCCTCATCAAGGGCCGCCTCACCGGTGAGGGCATCGGCCCCGACCAGCGCCTCGTCTTCCTCCAGCACGGTGTGACTATGCGTGACATGTGGCGCTGGTTCAACGGCGCCCGCCTGGACGTCGTCGTGTGCGCCACCGACGCCGAGCAGGCCGGACTGACGGCGGACCACACCTCCTACACCCTCACCGACCGAGAGGTCTGGCGCACGGGCTTCCCTCGCCATGACCACCTCTACAGCCTTCTGGGACGTGAGCGTGACAGCATCCTGCTGGCCCCCACCTGGGACCCGGAGGTCTCACGCGCTCTGGAGAGCGACCCTGACGCCGTCGGACTCCTCAGCGCGCTCTACCGGCCCTGGCTCGAGCTGGCCGCCGGCCTGACCCAGGCCGGCCACCGCACCGTCCTATTCGCCCATCCCAAGCTGGTGCCGCACGCCCCCGAGTGGTTCGGGGCCCTGGGCGTTCCCGCCGTCACCGGCCGCGACCTGCCCGAGACCCTGGCCCGCTCCTGGGCGGTCGTCTCGGACCGGTCATCCGTCCTCGACGAGGGCATGATCGCCGGCTGCGTCGGCATCGTCTGGGACCCCCGCGGACGGCCGGACACGGACCGCTACCGCTCCCGTCACGAGGCCATCGGAGCCATCGGTGTCGACACCTCCGCGCAGGTGCATCAGGCGGTGGAGGACGTCGTCGCCGGCCGAGTCACCGCCTCGGAGGACCTCATCCTGCTCGACGCCGGAGCCTGCGCCCGCCTCACCGCGCTGCTTCGACGCGACCTGATCTGATGCAGGCCCCGGTGCCGGTGGCCCGACGGCCGGGCCGCCGTCCGCCCCTGGTCAGCCTCGTCATCCCCGTCTACAGGGTGGCCCCTTACCTGCCCCGCTTCCTGAGCTCGCTCGACGCCCAGGACCACCCGCACAACCGCCTCCAGATCGTGCTCGTCCTGGACGGGGCCTGCGACGACTCGCCGCGAGCCTGCCGAACCTGGGCGCGGCGAACAGACCTCGACGTCGAGATCGTCGAGACGGGCAACGGCGGACAGGGGCGCGCCCGAAACCTCGGGATGGCACGGGCCCGAGGGCAGTGGATCGGCTTTCCCGACCCCGATGACTGGCTCGCCCCCGACTTCATCACCCAACTCCTGGCCGCCAGGCGCCGAGGCGACGTCCTCCTGGCCGGCCGCACCCTCATCCACCAGGACGGTGCTGAGACGCCCCACCCCCTCGACTTCCGCTTCCAGGGCGGGACTGCTCGGGCCGATGCCGCCCGCCAGCCGCAGGCCATCCAGCTCTCCGTCCACGAGTGCCTCATCCGGGCCGACCGGGCGCTCGCGGCCCGGTTCCCCGAGGACCGCGAGGCGCCCACCTTCGAGGACGCGCTCTACCTGGGGCGCATCCGAACCGGTGGAGGCCGTATCGTCTACGTGCCCGAGGCCGTCTACCACTATGACAAACGGGTCTTAGGCGACTCCACGGTTCAGACCGCCTGGTTGCGCCCGGGCCGCTACGTCGCTCAGATGCGCACGCGCTACCACGCCCTTCTCGATGCCGCCGGTGGCGCACCTTGGGCTCAGCAGACGATCCTGTACGACCTCGGCTGGTACTTCGGGGTCGTCGATGCCGGTCGGATGCCCACCGAGCCGCCGGGACTGGGGGAGGTGCACGCGGCGGAGGTGCGTGAGCTGGCGCAGCGCCTCGACTCCGAGCAGATCATCCGCAGCCCCTGGGGGAACCTCCGTGCCCGGGACCGGGCCCGCCTCCTGCTGTGGAAAGGACGCCCCGAGGTGGCGGTGGTGCGCGACGGCGAGATCCTGGAGCTGTGCACCGTCGAGCCTCCCGGCCGGCAGGCGGATCCCCTTCGCTACGCCGGCACCGACGTCGGCTGGGTCCTCACCGGGGCTGAGGCGGCGCAGCGCTACTCCGGCGGGGACGTCCCCCGCATCCCCCTGTGGCCCCGCCGGCCACGGCTGGGTCAGACGCAGCCAGCCAGGACGATGAGTCTCCCGGGGCTGCTGCGACGTCGTCGCTGAGGCGGGTCGATCCCTACGGGCCCCGACGCCGGCCTGCTGCACGAGGCGGAGCTCAGAACGCCGGGGCGAGGTCGCGCGGAGCCGGAGCGATCTCCAGCTCGTCGGCGACCCATGAGTACAGGGAGGCGGCGTAGTGGAAGGGTGCGGCTCCCCAGCGGTGCGCGTCGTCGGCCACGACGAGTTCATCGGGAACCTGGAGAATCCGCAGGTCGGTCTCCTGGCGGACGAGGTCGACGTAGCGGGTCATGACCCAGTTGGCCTCCATGGCCGTCTGTCCCCAGCTCGGGACGGTTGACATGCCCGAGGTGGTCCTCGTCGCCCAGGGAACGTTGATGAGGATCGTCCTGCTCGCCAGGTCGAGCCGCTCCAGGAGACTGTGGAAACGCAGCAGGGCAGGCCGCCACAGATGCAGGTGCTCCGCCGTCCCCAGCTCGAGGAACCTGGCGGGAAGCCCCTCGTAGAGACCGGCCGTCAGCGCTTCCGTCGAACGTGTCAGGAATGTCCCGGGGGCCGTCTCCAGGACGCCGAGACGCTCGTCGGTCAGGTCCCACAGCAGGAGATCGGTGTACGAGGCAGCGGCCGTCAGCTGCGCCTCCAGATTGCCCACCATGTCGGACAGGAAGGAACGACGGGCGAAGGACGATCTCAGCAGGGACAGATCGAGGTCGCCGACGTCGGCCGGACGCCCCGCACTGATGAGGGACTGGCGGGCGATGTAACGCTCCACGCTCCATCCCCGCTGCTCCATCTCACGTGCCGCGTCCCTGGCCACACAAGAGCCGTAGACCGTGATTCGTCCTGCTGTCTTCGTGCTTTCCTCACTGCGCATGGTCATACTCCTCGAGCGTGTCGGTAGGGCAGCGTGCGGCTCTCCGAGCGTTGGATCCGCACTCCTGCCGGTTTCCACTTCTCCCGGCACGTGGCCAGAATCGTGGCGGCCTTGTCCGGTTTGTCCTTGGCGATGTTCCAGGACCACCATCGGTAGTCATGGGCGATCTGGGGGCCCGGACCATCGCCGATGAGCTCGCCGTCCACGAGCCACAGCGCCCGGGTGCACATCTCCTCGATGACCTGCGCGGCATGGTTGACGATGAACACCGTTCCGGCTGCGCGCCGCAGCTCGGTCATCTTGTTCTCGCTGCGCTCCTTGAACGCGGCGTCGCCGGTGGACAGGGCCTCATCGATGAGAAGAATGTCCGGGTTCGCTGAGGCGGCGATCGCGAACCGTAGACGTGAGGACATCCCCGAGGAATAGGTCTTCATCGGGCGATAGATGGCCTTCCCGATCCCGGCCAGCTCGATCACCTCCGGAATGATCGCCTCGACCTGCTGAGGACTCATCCCCATGGCCAGACAGCCCAGGCGCACATTGCGCTCGCCGGACAGGTCTGGGATGAGAGCCGCATTGACGCCCAGGAGTACCGGATTGGAACGGGCACTCACCGTTCCCGAGGTCGGCGTCTCCAAACCGCCCATGACGCGAAGCAGCGTGGACTTCCCCGCACCGTTGCGACCCAGGATCCCGATCGACTCCCCGGCGCGCGCCACGAACGAGATCCCCTTGAGGGCGTCGACCCTCACTTTCGGTCTCTGCCCCGTCAGCCCCAGGAGGATCTTCTGCGCCATGGACGCGGTGTGCAGGTCCTCGGAGTCGGTGGAGGGTGCCCGGTAGCTCACCCGAATGTCGTCGACGACGACGGTGGCGGCGCCGATGCCGGCCTCGTGACCGTCAGCGGCGGTCATGACCGCGGGACGCGAATCGGTGTCCGGGGTCATCGTGACGATGGGGCGAGGCGTCGTCGTGCCTCCCGGCCCGTCTGCTTGAAGGACCGCTGACTCATGCTTCGGTCCGGTCTCAGCGTTCGACACCGTAGACCTCCTCCTTCTCCCAGAAGAACACGAAGGAGACAACGGCCAGCCCCAGCGACCACGCACTCAGAATGAGCCACATGCGCGCCTGCGGAACGCGCTGGTACAGGATCACGTCCCGATACATCGTGATGATGAGGTATCCGGGATTGAGGTCCATGGCCCGCAGCATCAGCGGGTGATCAATAAAACGTTCGTAGGAGAAGAAGACTCCCGAGGCGTAGAACCAGAACTGAGTCAGGAAGGGCCAGATATTCCGCATGTCCGGGATCGTCGTCGTGATACGGGAGGTGGCCAGCGTCAGCCCCAGGCTCAAGAGCACCTGAAGAGCCAGGACCGGGACGATGAGGAGCCAGTGCCAGCTCGGCCAGGCGTGAGGAGGAAGAACCACCACGAGGACGAGGACCGCGATCATCGGTGGAACCAGGTCGATCGCGCTGCGAATCGTGTACGACGCGGGTAGGGCGGCTCGAGGGAAGGAGAATCCCCGAATGAGGTTCTTCCCGGTGACGATCACCTGGCTACCGTCGGTCACTGCCCGCTGCAGCGGCGGGAAGAACGTGACGCCGATGATGAGGTAGCCGATGAAGTTGTCAATACCGCGGCTCGTCTGCAGAAGCAGTCCGAACACGATGAAGTAGACGATCGCATTGAGCATCGGTTTGGCGATGAGCCACGCGTTTCCCAGGAAGGTGCCCCGTTGGGACCCCAGGGCCTTGGCCCGGGCGTCGGCCCAGATGAAGTGCCGCCGTTGCCAGAGCTGGCGGATGTAGGCCACCAGCGGTGGGCGCCGTCCCACCGGATACAGCTCGCTGAGCTCGACGACGCTGACACTGATCTCGGAGCTGTCGCCCCAGAACGGCTGCCCAGCGGTCCACGGGGTCCAGGATGCCCTGCTCATACCAGCCCCGCGTAGATCTCGGCCTGGCGGACTGCGTTGCTGCTCCAGGTGGGCGGCGTCTGACGCGCTGAGGGCAGGGCGCTCCAGCGGCCAGCTGGGTCAGCACTCGGCTGAGTGCCTCCACGTCGCCGGCGGGAAAGGACCGATTCGCCGATGGGGCGGTGATCTCCCTGAGCGCGGGAAGATCGGAGGCCACGACTGGCCGGCCCAGCGCCATCGCCGTCATCGGCTTGAGGGGTGTCACCAGCCGACACACCGGCGTATCCAGTCTCGGCACGCAGAAGACGTCCAGGGCCTGGTACCAGTCCAGGGCCGTTGCTCGGTCCACCCGTCCGGGAAGGACGCACACCGACTTCTCCAGTCCCATCTCTCCGGCCAGGGCCACCAGCTCGGGACGGCTGACCCCGTCACCCACCACGGCGCACCGGACATCGACCCCCCGAGTGCGGCAGAGCGCCACGGCGCGCAGAAGCACGCCGAACCCCTCATAGCCCACCAGGGAGGAGACGCTCCCCACCCACAGGCCGCTGCGGGGCAGTCCCAGCCGTTGGCGGGCATCCGCCGGTAGCAGCCTGTCGGCCTCGAGCACCTCCTGGTCCACGGCGTTGGGAACGACTGTGATCCGGCGGGCGTCGACACCCCGGTCCGCGAGGTCCTCGGCCTGGACCCGTGAGAGGACGACGACGGCGTCGGCCTGCCGGGCCATCTCCGCCTCCTTGGCCCGCAGCAGCGTGAAGCGCTCAGAGCTCAGCGCCTCGGCCTCCTGACTCGGCGGCCTGGAGGCCACCCAGGTGCACTCCAGCACCCCTCGCATCTCGTAGACCCAGGGCAGACCGTAGGAGCGGGCCACTGCCTGGGTGACCAGGGCGTTGACGTAGTTGGTGGTCGTGTGCAGCACGTGGGGGGAGAACGTCTCCACCTCCCGCGCCAGCAGGCGACTCATCTGAGTCAGTCGGGCTATCGGGGAGTCCTGTGACCGCGCGGGAAGAATCCGCCGGTAGGTGACTGCGTCGACGACGTCGGTGGCCTGAGCCGCAGGCTTACCGATGGTGACGGGGTAACCGATGCGCGTCACCGCCCGCACATTGATGCCGACGCCGGCCTGCGCCCGCAGGAGCGCGTGCGAGCGCACCGTGTAGCCGGACTGGGTGTGGGGCAGCGAGCTGGTCAGTACGTGAAGGACGCGGAGCGGCTCAGTCGGGTCAGGAGCCGTCCAACCGGGCGAGGGGGAGAACCCGGGGAGATGGAAGCCCGGGCTCATCATGGCCAGCTGGGAACGCAGACGGGCCCACAGCGCCCTGGAGCCGGGCGCCCCCTCCAAGGTGCTGAGCGCGGTACTCAGGTGTCCCCGGGACCACAGGTCCCGCGCGCGCACCGAGGGGCTCAGGCCCTCGGCGTCAATATGCCTGCGCTCCGCGGAACCGAGATGGATCGCCATCTCAGCGGCGAGCCGACGGCCGACAGCAGATCGTGGTACTGCCCGGCTCAGCGCCTCGCGGGCTGAGTCCGGTCTGTCGGCGATGAACGCCGACAGGGCACGGCGGACCTCATGATCATCCGACCCGATACCGAGTGCCCGAGCGCACCGACCGCGCCAGGGCTCAGACAGCCGACGCGCTCCCTGCAGGGCCAGGAGCACCGGGTCCTCGACCAGCTGCCGGGTGGCGGAGGTGCTCAGCAGCACCAGGTTCCGCAGGATCTGGACGTCAGTCACCGGACACCTGCCTCAGGAGGGACTCGTAGCGGTCCGTCATGACCTCGGCGTCGGCGTGGTCCGCCAGCCAGCGTCGTCCCCCCGTCACGTCCAGGCGGCTGCGGTCTGCGGCCAGAGCCCTCCACAGGGACGCCAGGGCCTGCGGGTCCTGCGGGGCGGTGACGTCGCCGCAGCCGGCGTCCTCCACGATGCGCCGAGCCTCGCCGTCGACCGAGGCGCACACGTGCAGTCCTGCGGACATGATCTCGTAGAGCTTGGACGGGACCGTCACAGACATGGCCGGCCAGTTCTGCAGACTCACCAGAGCCGTATCGGCCCAGGCGTAGTGCTGGTCCACTTCACTCCACGGCACAGCGGGGTGCATCTCCACGGGGGCCCCGAGGCTGCGGGCCAAGGTCGCGACCTCCTGAAACTGCGCACCGTCGCCGACGATCCGCAGTACCACCGGGGTGCCGCTCTGCTGGGCGATGTGCGCGGCCTTCACCGCGAAGCCCAGTCCCTGGGCGCGCCCCACTGTGCCCAGGTACAGCACGTTCAGGACGCCGTCTGAGCGGCATCGGCCGGCAGGAGATCGGCCTGCCGATGCCGTGGCGCCGGTGTTGCGCACCGTCACCACGCGGCGGACCCCGCGGGAACGCAGGGACCTGTGCGAAGGAGTCCGTCGTCGTCACCACAGCCGCGGCCTCCTGCTCCAGGCGGGTGATGAGGGGTGGCAGAAGGCTGCGTGCGCCCCAGCCGACGACGTCCAGCCTCCTGGTTTGGCGGGCCTGCGTGGCGGTCGATGGACAGCTGAGGGGCGGGGACCACTGCGCGGCTGACAGAAGCAGATCCGGCCAGGCGTCTCGCAGCTCCACCACGACCGGGCGATGCAGCATCCCGCCGACGGCGAGCGCTGCTGGAAGGGTGGGGAGCCCGGGAACCGAGCCGACGATGATGTCGGGGCGGTTCGCTCCCCGGAACCGCTCCACCCCCAGGCGTACGGAGTCGGCTGCCGCGACCATCTGATCGACTGCGCGTCCGCACACACCGCTGCTGTAGGGGCGGAAGATCGTGCGATGCACCATCGCTCCGGTGACATCCCGTCTGATCGAGCCGGCCATGTGGGCCCCGCCGCCTTGCAGGAGACGACCACCTGGGTAGTGGGGAGCCGGAGCCAGCACCGCCAGCTCGTGGCCACGTGAGATCAGCGCCTCGGCCAGCCGGTTCCAGCGGCGTTGAGGAGCACCGACCTCCGGTGCCCAGTAGTGGCTGAGGAGGAGGATGCGCATGTCCTCACCTCGCCCTTCGGGGGCTGGGGAAGGGGTTGGGCGCTCCGATGATGGAGGGCATCCGCAGGTAGAGGACCAGGACTGCCGCCATACCGACCTGGGGTATCCAGAGCCGGCTACTGGTGACAAGGCTGCCTGCCGCCAGGGCACAGCACGAGGCCGCGGCCAGGGTCACCAGAAGGGCCGATGCCCAGTGCGGCCATCCGGCACAGACAAGGCGCTGGTAGACATGAAGCCGGTGCGACTCATACCAGCACTGGCCTGCTCTTATCCGCATCCACAGGGTGTAGCCGGTATCCGCCAGAAGCACGAGGACCGGGCGACTGCCGCCTCCACGGCCACACCCTGGGCAAAGCAGGCCGTGACAGCGAAGGCCCAGGCAGCGCCCAGGGCGTAGGAACCGGAGTCGCCCAGGAACACCTTGGCGCGAGGCGTATTGAAGGGCAGGAAACCGAGGCACGCGCCGGCCACCGAGATCATGACGAGCCCCAGGCCGGGAACCGGGGCCACGATCGCCACCTGGACGTACCACAGGGAGGTCATCAGGGCGTGGCTGCATGCCAGACCGTTGGCGCCGTCCATGAAGTTCGTGGCGTTGACCAGCGCGGCCGTGCCCACGCAGACCACCGGGGTCCACCACAGTGAGACCTCGAAGGCGGTGTGCATCACCAGTCCGAGTGCTGCGCCCAGGGCGAGCTGGAGAACCAGGCGAGTTCTGACAGACACTGAGAACAGGTCCTCGATCAGTCCGAGCATCGCGAATGCGAGCACGGTCGCCAGACCCATGAGAGCGACGTCGAGCCTGGTCATCGTGTGGACAGTGCCTCGTTGGTGTGCTGCAGCGAGGATGGTTGTCCAGGTGGCGAGTGAGGCGGCCAGGACGATGGCGAGTCCACCGCCGCGGGGAACAGGACGTCGGTGGAGAGACCTGTCCACGGGGACGTCCATGACTCGTGCCCTCTTCAGGAGTGGGATCACAGCCGCAGTCAAGGAAGCGGAAACGGCCGCCGTCACGGCGAGCCCGCTCAGGAGCAAGGTGGTCATGAAGCCGGCTCCAGAGCCCGTGGTGCTTGAGCCCGCCATCTCAGTCGGTGCCGCCACTGGTCAGCCACGGCGATGACCGACCCGGCGAGACTGGCGGTCCACGGCAGGAGGTGGACCTTCGTGACGAGGTCGAGGAAGCAGGAACCGAGTGCGAACCCGGCCCCTGCCACGATGACGAACGGCATGACTCGTATGGAGGCCCACGGCCAGTAGTGCCATGTCACGCACCAGGCGGTCATCTGAATGAGAGCAGCGGCCGTGACTCCTATCAGAAGCATGTGCGGATGAAGAATTCGATGCGTTGATAAAAACGTTCCGATAAGGGTCGCCAGGAAGAGCCATAGTGTCCAGGAGGCCATGTCTCGGGTAACTGCCGATAAATCGGACGGGAGGCCGGGTGCTGAAGTGGCCACGGAGGGATGCTTGAGATGGTGCAGGGAAGGTTGGGGGAGGGGCGGGCAGGGAACTGCTGCGACCACTGGTGACCTCCGATCTTCTGGGGAAGGTAAAAGGCCTGGGGGTGGCCTTCTTTACTCGCTTTTCTTATAACGGTAGTTGTGTCGAAGAGTCGGAAAAAGCGATAGTCGTCATGATTGACTTGTCTGCAATCAGACTGTGATGTTCAGGGTTTGTCGTGACGGCCTCGAAACCGCTCGTAATCGTTGCGATACTGCGGAATTGCGGGACTCTGTCACATGATGGCCTCAGCTTGTGGTGGCCTGGGGTGAGGGGTGGGGTGGCGGTTTCGCGTATTCATTGGGTTAAGCGATAGCGGGTGACGGCCGACATAGTTGAAAGCTTGCCTCAGGGGGGTAACAAAGGAATCTTGGGGTCGGCCTCGCACCTAGACTTAGCGGCGAGCGCGTTCAACCGCCATGCGCGCAACCAACGACAATACGATCGGTTCTTGTGTGATTCATACAAAAATCGATGACCCCAACCATGAGGACAATCCCAATGAAACGCGTCATCACCTACGGCTCCTTCGACCTGCTCCACTACGGGCACATCGAGCTGCTGCGTCGGGCCAAGGCGATGGGTGACTATCTCATTGTCGCTCTGTCGACCGACGAGTTCAGTGCCTCCAAGGGGAAGCGCGCCTACTTCTCCTATGAGCAGCGCAAGGCCATGCTTGAGGCCGTTCGCTATGTCGACATGGTCGTTCCCGAGCAGACCTGGGGGCAGAAGAGCCGAGACGTCGATGAGTACGGCATTGATGTCTTCGTCATCGGCGATGACTGGATCGGCACCTTCGACGAGCAGCTCGAAGGCCGCTGCGAGATCGCCTACCTCCCGCGGACCCCGGAGATCGGCTCCGCTCAGATGCGGCCGTGCGACGAGGGGCGGGAGGTCGTCCAGGAGGCTCTCGCGCAGTGAGCGCTCTCAGACGTGACGATTGTGTCCGGCGCCGAAGTAGACGTCATCGAGCGTGGCTGTCTGCAGTGAGCGCTGACGCAGAATATCGATGATCTGACCGTAGACGTGGGTGACGGTGGGGAAGTTTGCGTGACCGATGACGATGTGCTGCGCAAGCAGCCACTTCTGGGCCTCACCGAGAAGGACCTCCGGCGTGAGCTGACCGGAGTCTCCGAACGAGCCGTACCACATGGTCGTGGTCGAGTAGCCCACTTTGGCGCAGACCGAGTCGGTGACGGAGCTGCGGCCTCCGTAGGGAGGACGGATGAAGGGTGCCCCCGTGACACCGTAGGTGTTGCGCAGCAGATTCTCGCACTGGGTGAGCTCGTCGATGATCTCGCCCTCCGACAGCGTCGTCAGGTCGGGGTGCGTCCAGGTGTGGTTCGCCAGCTGAACCTGCCCCGATTCCACCAGAGGCTTCATCTTGTCCCGGTTGTCGGTCCAGCTCGGGTAGCAACCTGTGACGAAGAAGGTCAGGCGGACTCCCGAGTCCCTGGCGAAGTCCAGGTAGGCGTCCACGACCGAGGAGTCGACGCCGTCGTCGATGGTGATGGCGAGGACGTTGCCGACGTTCTCCGGCAGTCCGGTGATGAGCGAGTCCGCCGGACTGGGAGCGGGCAGTGACGGCGGGCCGTCCTGAAGGTGGAGCGGGTTGAGTGAGGGCGTTGGTGAGGGTGTGGGTGAGGGTGATGTCGAGGTCAGGGGCGAGGCCTGCGCCGGGGATGAGGCTGGTGAGGAGGAATGAGCTGTCGGTTGCGTGGTGTTGCAGGCGCTGAGGCAGCCTGCGGTTCCGGCGGCCAGGGCGAGCAGGAAGTCGCGGCGTTGCATGGGAGGGGACTTTCTCGAAGGTGGATTGTCAGAGCATCGAGCACCTGCTCCGCCGGCCGGGGCGCCGGAGTGAGTGAGCTGCTTTGTTACTCGGGACGCAGGTGAACGGCTGAAGCCTTCGCTGTCCGCTGTCCACCTGCGCTACGAAGACGGCAGCGTCGTTTGCTGCCTAGGAGGATGGAGAGAGGGGGTTGCGGGACGATCCGCAATCAGTGGGGTGGCTGACGGGGTTTGAACCCGCGACCTCCTGGACCACAACCAGGCGCTCTGCCGACTGAGCTACAGCCACCGTGTACGGCATTACCGCAACGAATCGGTACTGTATCCGCTCATCTCCCCGCACGCCAAACTGGGCTCGGTGCACTACGTCACGTCGTGCGGGTGCTCTGAGGGCGTCGTCGCTCCGGTCACCTGGTGGGCGTGCTCAGGATCCGCTCAGCCGCGTCCTTGCACTCCTGAGAGCTGGGGCCCTCCCCGTCGGGGAACAGGACCTCGCGGTAGTAGCGCAGCTCGTCGATGGACTCCAGGATGTCTGCCAGCGCACGGTGCCCGCCGGCCTTCTTCGGCGCGTGGAAGAAGGTCCTGGGGTACCAGCGCTTGGCCAGCTCCTTGAGGGAGGAGACGTCCACGATCCGGTAGTGGAGGTGCTCGATGAGATCGGGCATGTCGCGGGCCAGGAACGCCTTGTCCGTGCCCACGGAGTTCCCCGCGAGCTGGGCGGTGCGCGCCTCGGGCACGAGAGAGGTCACATAGTTCAGGACCGTCTCGCGGGCGGCCTCCATCGTCACCCCGTCCTCCAGGTCGGCAAGGAGACCGGAGGAGGTGTGCATGTTTCGCACATAGTCGTCCATCTGCTCCAGCGCGGCGGCGGGAGGCTTGATGAGCACATCGATTCCGTCCGCCAGGGGCTTGAGCTCGTAGTCGGTGACGATAACGGCGACCTCGATGAGCGCGTCGGCGCTCTGGTCCAGGCCTGTCATCTCACAGTCGATCCACACCAGCGGGTCAGAGGTTGTCATCTGCTTGCTCACGGGAGCCACTGTAGTCATGTCGTCGAGCTTGAGGACATGGACCCTCTCACGAGGGCGGTGAGACTCGAGGTGCGATTCACGGCCATCTCCTGGTGGAGCAAGTCCGATGCTGCGAAGATCGCGATAAGGTCTCCATGAAGCCTGACAGCCCTTGAGTAACACGGAGCACTGATGTCCCAAAGCCCGGCCCCCCGTCACCTCGGAAGCTCCTACATCATGGAGACCCGGATCGGTGCGGGTGCCCAGGGAGAGGTCTGGCGCGGTCGGCGCACCGACGCCCGCGAGACCCTGGCCTTCAAGGTACTGCGTGCCGACCTGGTGGAGAATCCCGACGTCGTGGAGCGCTTCATCAAGGAGCGCTCCACCTGCTGCGGGTGCGCAGCCCCTTCGTTGTCGCCATTCGCGACGTCGTTATCGAGGGCGCCACCTTCGCGATCGTCATGGACTACGTCAACGGTGGCGACCTACGGGATCTGCTGAGGACTCACGGCTGTCTGCCGCCTGCGCAGGTGGCGTCCCTGGGGACGCGTATCGCTCAGGGACTGTCCGCGGTTCACCAGGCCGGCGTGATCCACCGGGACATCAAACCCGCCAACGTCCTGCTCAGCTCACGTCCCAGCAGGGGTGGTGACCCGGCTGAGACGGTTGCCATCGGTACCGCCCCGGGAGACGGTGTCCCGGAGACCGTTGTGCCCCGACTGGCGGACTTCGGGGTGGCGCGCATCTGCGACACCTTCTCCGCCTCCCACATCACGGGAGCCATCGGTACGCCGCTGTACATGGCGCCGGAGATTCTGTCCATGCAGGCCCCCACCTCAGCCGCCGACATCTACTCGCTGGGCATCATGCTCTACGAGGTGAGCTGTGGGACGACGCCGTTCGTGGGGGAGCCCGCCCAGCTGCTCAGTCAGCACGCCCGCCGTGACGCGGGTCGACCGGTCGGTGTTCCTGACCCGCTGTGGGAGCTCATCGCCTCGATGACCTCCAAGCAGCCCGGTATGCGTCCCTCCATCGAGGACGTCGCCCAGCGCCTGGACGTCATGCAGTCGGCGCTGGCGGGCCTGCCCGCCGCACCGAGGCTCGCGTCGCCGCCGCAGTCAACGGCCTCGCTCGTTCCCTACGACTGGGACGCCCCTCCGTCCGCGGATCCGATGGCGCCGCCGGTGACGCCCTCGAATCCCTCGGCGACCTCGGCCACGATGGCGATCGTCCCCGGATGCGCCGACTCTGGTCGGGCGGGCAGCAGTACGCCCCCGGCCCGGGACAGGTTCCCCTCAGCCCGGGGACCTGCGGGGACCGGTGGCTTTCGCCGCTCCTGGGATGTCGGCAGCCCCGGTGTCTCCAGCTCTTCCGGGCCCGCCTTCTACGGCCAACCGGGTGCGCAGTACTCGGCGGCTGCGGCGGTCGGACCGCAGCCCGGCGCGCGTCGGCGGTGGCGTCGTCGTCGGTGGGTGGCTGTGGCCGCCGTGGCCACTGTCCTGGCAGTGGTGGGGGCGAGCGCGACCTGGTGGTACTTCTTCTCCGGGCAGGAGATCGGCAACCGGTGGCCGGCGGCTCTGCCTGCGGGCAACGGTGTCCAGGAGGACCTGCGATACTCGGAGGTCTCCGAACCCGTCATGTCCGCTGACAGGACCACGATGGCCTTCAAGCAGGGCGGCGATGCGAGGCTCGTCGATCTCACGAAGAGCACGACGACGCCGGTGTGGAAGGGTGAGTGCTACAAGGTCCGGCCCTGGGTCGGTGGTTCGATGCTCTGCACCACAACCAGTGACGAGTCCACGGTGATCGGGGCCGCGGGCAAGACCTCTCAGGCGCCCTTCTCCAAGAAATCCTTCTACATCGGCGCGACGCCGGACCTCGGCATCGTGTCGGACGATGGGGAGACCTCCGACGGCGGCCCCATGAGGGGGTACGACGCCTCCGGCAAGGAGAAGTGGAGTGCTTCGGGCCAGTACAAGGGGGGCCGGGTCGATAACGGCTTCATCCTCACCTACGAGATCAAGTCGCGACAGTTCCAGGTGCTGTCGGCCCAGACCGGTGAGGTGCTCGTCTCGGAGCCCGGCAAGCAACCGGACTCGGAGTTCGACAAGCGCACTCGGTTCCCCGGCGGATTCAATATCGGGTCCGGGCCGGAGGCCTTCTCACGAGTGACGTCCTCGGGTGCCACGATCTACAAGGCCAACGGCAGCGAGGCGGCCACCGTCTCAGGAAAGTTCTCGGAGAAGCACTGGTGGGCCGCGTCAGCACCACTGGATGCCTCGTCACTGAAGGACGCCTACTCCTCCTTGGCGAAGGCATCGTCCTCGACCACCCCGGTCATCGGCCCCGGAGGTACGGTCGACGTCGTCGTCGACACCAGTGCCTGCACGGCCAAGGTCGGCAGCAAGAAGCTCGAGCTGCCCGAGTTCTCGCAGAGCGAGGGGTGCCACATCAGGCCCATTGGCCTGCTGAGCGACGGACAGGTGCTGGTGGAGGTCGGAGAGTACAGTTTCTCGGATAGTGATCCGGGGAACCTTGTCGTCGCCGTGTCGCCCGATACGGGCAAAGTCGGCTGGAAGGTTCCCGGCGCCTACGGCGGCACCGTCGTTCCCGCGAAGGACCAGAGCGACGCCCGTCTCCTGGTGGTACAGGGCTCCTCCTTCAACTTCGACCTGGTGGTCTCCCGCATCACCAGCAAGTAGGAGCGCACGCGGCATGTAGGGCGCCGGGGTGCCGACCAGCTCTGTGGTCGGCACCCCGGCGTTCGTGTCGGGAGTGCTGATAGGGATCAGCGACGCCCGCGGCGGGCCAGAGCGATGTAGCACGCCACCATGCAGGCCAGGCCGATGGCTGAGAGCAGGCCGTAGTTCGTCAGCCACTGCGCGGTCTCGTGCTTCCACAGCGCGTCGTCGCGGTTGGGCAGGATGGCGAGCATCTCCAGGGTGGAGGCGGCCATCGCGTACCCCCACCGCGATGGCATGAACCAGGCGAGCTGCTCGAAGACCGCACGTCCGGAGATCGGGATGATGCCGCCGGACAGGACCAGCTGGGCCATGATGGAGACCACTAGGACCGGCATGACCTGCTCGGAGGAGGAGACCATCGCGGAGACCGCCAGGCCCAGGAGCCCGGAGACGAAGGCGACGGCCCAGCAGCAGAAGGCCAGTTCCAGCCCCGGCCACCCCTCCAGGATGACGGCATCGGTGGGGCCCTTGTTGAGTGCCAGGGCGATTCCCATCATCAGCGCGGTCTGAACGGTAGTGATGAGGGCCAGGATGACCGCCTTGGAGAACAGGTGAGCGCCGGACCTCAGGCCAACGGCCTTCTCCCTCAGGAAGACGTCCCGCTCCCCGATGAGGTCGCGGATGGTGGCCGACATCCCGGAGAACGCCGCCCCGGTGATGAGAATGACCAACAGCTGCAGGGCCTGGCTGGAGTACTTGATGATCGGGGGAGTGGGGTTCTCCGGCGTCGGGGAGTGGGCTCGGGTAGTGGGGGACCGCGAAGCCGTCGCTGCCCTCGATCGCCTTGGTCAGCAGTCCCATGATGATGGGGAGCAGCAGCATGAAGGCGAGGTAGGACGGGTCGGCCGCCACGATCCGCAGCTGGCGCCGCACGAGGGTCGAGACCTGCCTGAGCACGGACTGCTGCTTGGGCGGCTTCTCCTGCGTCGCCGGTCCCTGCGGTCGCTGCGGGAGCCCCTCCGCGCCGCGTCGAGGGGCACCGTGGCCTCCATGTACTGACGCAGCTCCGCGGTGTGGTTGCGGATGAGGGCGTAGACATCGGCGTAGCCGTCCACGGCAGGGCGGGTCGGGCAGGGTGCCCTTCGGGCGTGTTGAGCAGCAGGCGGCCCTGAGAGGCGATCTCGTTGAGCCTCTGGCGGAAGTAGGGGAGTACCTCGCGGGGTGAGCCGTAGTAGACGGGCTTGCCGCCCGCAGCCAGGATGAGGACCTTGTCCGCGCGGTCGATGTGGTTCTCATTGTGGGTGACGACGACGACCGTGCGGCCGCTGTCACCAGGACGTGTCCCGTGAGCCAGGGACGCCAGCAGGTCCATGACGTCACGGTCCAGCTGGGGGTCCAGACCGGAGGTGGGCTCGTCGAGGAACAGGAGGCTGGGGCGTGTCAGCAGCTCGATGGCGGTGGAGACCCGCTTGCGCTGGCCTCCGGAGAGCTTCTTGACCCGCTTGTCCACATGCGCGGTCAGGTCGAGATCCTCCAGGACCTCGGCGATGCGCTGGCGCCGCTCGGCCTTGGACACGTCCTTGGCGAAGCGCAGCTCGGCGGCGTACTCGAGGGTCTTGCGGACAGTGAGGGCGGAGTGAATGACGTCGCTCTGGGGGACCACGCCGATCTTGTTGCGCATGACCGGGTAGTGCTCGTACACGTCCAGCCCGTTGAAGAGCACCTGGCCCTCCTGGGCCTTCTGCTCTCCGGTGAGGGCCTTGAGCAGCGTTGACTTCCCGGCTCCCGACGGGCCGACGACGGCCAGCAGCTCGTTGCCCGGCAGGGAGAAGGAGATGCCGTCGAGCAGTGTCATGCTGCCGTTGTTGACGCGGAAGGTCAGGTCCTTGCCGACCAGCTCGCCGCCGGCTCCGCCTGCGACCTGGACCTCGCACAGCCCGTCCGGACTCAGAGCGATGAAGGTCGATCCCAGTCCCAGGAGCACGGGCCGGGTGACCTGGACCTGTGAGACGCGCTGCCCGCCGACATAGAGGCCGTTGGTGGATCCCAGGTCGGTGACGACCATGCCGTTGGAGGAGATGTCGATACGGGCGTGGTGCTTGGAGATGAGCGGGTCGTCCAGGACAAGAGTGTTGTCAGGAGCGCGCCCGATGGTGCCCGAGGAGGTGACGCGGAAGGACTTGAGCGTGTGCCGCGAGGTGGGGAAGGCGCCTGAGCCCGCTGAGCTCGATGAGCGGCGCCTGGGCGGGCTCCGGGGGTGCCACGTAGGTGGCTGCTGAGGACGCCGATGCCCATGGCCTGGGGCATGGGCGCGGCCTGCGCCGAGACGGGCTGCGGCCGAGGGACGGGACCGGCAGGGCGCTGGAGGAGGGGGCGGCTTGCGGGGCGGAGGCCGCACTCGGCTGCGATGGGATGAAGGGGGCGCTCGGCGCAGATGGCACGGGCTGCCCCATCTGGCTGTGACTGGATGGGGGCGCCGACTGAGGCGCGCTGCCGGAGACGACCGGGTGAGTCCCCAGCGCCGGCCCGGAGGCGTCGCCCAGCTGGATCCGAGTGCCCTGAGTCACGAGCGCCTCGCGCGTCACGGCCCCGTTGACGAGCATGCCGTTACGGCCCTGGCAGCTCACCGCCCACCCGGTCGGGGTGGGGGTCACCTGGAGGTGGGTGCGGGAGACGAGGGGTGGACGATCTGAACGTCGCTGTCCGGTGAGCGTCCCCACGGTGAAAGGGCGTGGTGAAGGTGTGGGGCTCCAGTGATGCCTGGGCGGAGAGGGAGCGCACGATGAGTGCGGGAGTGGGCAGGCGCGGTCCTTCCAGAGGGGTGGGATGGGGCTCCGGCCACGATACTGGTGTTTCGCCGTCGTCGCTAAGAGCGAGGGACTCCCCGGCGTGAGGTTGCGATACATGCGGATGGCGCTCGTCGGGGCGAGGCGAGGCCCTCCCGAGGTGTCGATCGAAACCGGTCACAGGGTCGTTGCAGTGCGATCACGGTCGTATTGCGGCGCAGGGCGCTGAATGGCGTGAGAGCAGACCCGTGGCGGCTGCGCAGAACCGTTCGTCTGTCCGGATCGATGCGCGCTCGTCATGGCGGCGTGATCTTCTCGAGATCGTCTTCTGGCGCTGACGGCAGTGCGGGGCGTCCTCTCGTCGAGACCGGGGCCGCCATGTTGATGGCGTAGGCTGGTGAGGCGCTTGCGCACGCCTCCGTAGCTCAATGGATAGAGCATCGGCCTTCTAATCCGCAGGTTGCCGGTTCGAGTCCGGCCGGGGGCACTGGCAGTCGGGGGCTGAGAAGGTTGATATTCCGCGGACTATCGACCGTTCGGGCCGCTGGATCACGGAGACGGCGAAGACGCGTCGCACTCATCGCCGCCCGGCTTTCAGCCGGCTCTGGATGCCGCGGCCGGGGCTGCGTTCCTGGCCCGCTTGAGGGGGCGGTTGCTCTTCTCGTACGAGAGCCGGTGCGCGCTCTCGGCGGTCACAGCGGGGTGACAGGGAGATCTCACTGAGCTCGCGACACCCGTGGCGCGAACTGTCGAGATCAATCGTCGACTCTGCTGCGCTGTGCTCATAGTGTTGGCACATGCCCGCTCCTGTCCCCTCGCGCCACTCCCAGGACGACGCCCCCGTCTCCGCCCTGAGTCGCGCTCAGCTCCTCGATGTCCTGTCCGACCTGGTCCGGGACCTCGAGCGCCTCGACCTGGCCCTGAGTGCCGACGGCATCGAGGCTGCGCGCACGTTGCGCGACGGTCTCATCGGGCAGGTCCGTGACCAGGTGATTCCCCGCCTCCAGGATGCAGATATCCCGTCCATCGTGGTGATCGGGGGCTCCACGGGTGCCGGGAAGTCCACACTCGTCAACTCCGTGCTCGGCCAGGAGGTCTCAGCTGCCGGAGTGCTCAGACCCACCACTCGAACCCCGGTCTTGGTGACCAATCCCGAGGACATGGACTCGCTGTCCGAGCACCCTCTGACGCAAGTCTGCAAGCAGGAGGTCTCCGCTGCGATTCCGGCCGGCCTGGCTCTTATCGATGCCTCGGACCTGGACTCCGTGCACGAGGCCAACCGGGCTCTGGCCGGCAGGCTGCTGGAGGCGGCCGATCTGTGGCTCTTCGTCACGACTGCGGCGCGTTACGGTGACCAGACGCCGTGGACGACGCTGGAGGAGGCCGCACGCCGTGAGACCCCCATCGGAGTGGTTCTCAACCGGGTGCCGGCGAGGATCCTGCCCGAGGTTCGTCGGGATCTCATCACCCGCCTGCAGGGACTGGGGCTGTCGGAGGCGCCCTTCTTCGTCATCCCGGACGCCGGGCCGCACGAGGGGCTCTTGACTGGGGACGGCGTGAACGAGCTGCGCGACTGGCTGCAGCTCCTCGCTGGCCGTCACCGCGCAGCCGGCCTGGTGCGTCGTACCGGCAGGGGAGTGTGGAGTGTTCTGCGCACCGACCTGGAGCGCTTGGCGGACGACGTCGACGCCCAGGACGCGGTGGCCCAGGCGCTGGAGAGGACGTGCCAGGAGCTGAGGGAGTCCGCCATCAAGGCCTTGAGCGCGGACATCAGGGCCGGCTCTGCAGGCCAGGGCGCCACAGCCACCCGGTGGATCACCCTGGCCTCATCTGGAGGTCCGCTGGCCTCCCTGGCTCAGGGGGGCAGGCTGCGCAGAGGATTCCTGGGACGGGCTGACAAGGCTCGCGCCGAGGGACTCTCCCAGCTGGCCGCCGACGCCCGCCAGGCCCTGGCCAACCAGCTTCAGGCCGCTATCGTCGCCTTGAGCACCGAGGCTCAGAGAGCCTGGGCCGAGGTGGGCGCCGAGGAGCATGCGCACAGAATCCTGGGTCAGGGTGATGACGCGGCCGTGACCGTCGACGCCTGGGTCGGCTACCTGGAGGCTAATATCGAAAGCCCGCAGGACATCCGTAGACTGAGTCCCCGCCAGTGTCATCGATCTCCTCATCGCCGCGGCAGCCGGTGTTGACGGGGCCATTTCAGCCGCCAGACGTCTGGGGCTGGAGGAGCAGACCGCACAGGCGGGTGCTCTCCTGGTGGAAGCAGTCACGGAGGCGCTGACTGCCACAGTCCCCAAGGGGGCGGCCACCTCGCTCGCCCCCGCCCCCGGGTTCGCCGCTGCGCTGCGTCTGCGCTCGGGCGAGCTCAAGCCCTTCACCCGTCCCGGAGCCACAGCATGAGCCATTCCGACACCGTCCCTTCCACCTCCTCCGACCAGGGAGGTTTCGAGGTGCTCGACGCCGAGCACCTCGATGCCCGTCTGAACGCGGTTCGAGATGCCCTGCGCCTGTGTCCCACGGAGGTTCCTGCCTCCCTGTCGATCCCTGCTCACAAGGCACTCGATGCCGTGGCCCAGCGTCTGGCGCTGGGAGTGGATCACACCGTCGTAGCGCTGTTCGGGGGGACCGGCTCGGGCAAGTCGTCGCTGTTCAACGCCTTGACCCAGCTGAACTTCGCTGATGTCGGTGCGCGTCGACCCACGACGTCGCGGGCTGCCGCCTGCTCCTGGGGTGATGACGCCGGTCCGCTCCTGGACTTCCTCGGGGTCTCCTCGGAACGGCGAATCCGGAGGGACTCGATTCTCGACGCCGAGGACCAGGGCTCCATGTCCGGCCTGGTCCTGCTCGACGTTCCCGACTACGACTCAGTGACGACGGAGCACTCCTTGCAGGTGGATCGCCTCGTTCCGCTGGCCGACATCCTCGTGTGGGTGGTCGATCCTCAGAAGTACGCCGACGCGGCCCTGCACGACGGCTACCTGCGCGGACTGGGTGCCCGTCAGGAGGACATGCTCGTCCTGGTCAACCAGGTGGACACCCTCCCGGAGAGCGGCTTGGCGAGTCTGCTGGACGACGTCGGGTCTCTTCTCAAGGACGACGGGCTCAGTCAGGTTCAGGTGCTCCCGGTCTCGGCTGTGCGCGGCGACAACCTCGACGTCGTGCGCAGCATGCTGCGCCAGCGCGTCGCACGGGAGTCCAACGCGGCACGCACGGCCTCGGCCGAGCTTGACGCGATCACGCGTCGTCTGCGTCCCACGGTGGCTCGCAACAAGGTGGAGCTCAATGCCGAGCTCACCGAGGAGACCACCAAGGTGCTGCTGCAGGCTTCCGGCGCCCAGGCGGTGGAGGACTCGGTGAGAGTCGGACTGTCCAGGGTGCTGCCCAGGGCCCTGGCCCGCCCCGAACCGCCCTCGCGTACCGCAGTGTCCTCGGCCCACTCCACCTGGGTCCACCGCACCTCGCAGGGGCTGCCGCCCACGTGGGCCCGAAGTCTGGAGGCCTCCGTCGTCTCCCCGGAGACCTTGGCGGGGCAGACCGCCGAGGCGGTCGGTTCCGTGGCGCTGCCAGGGCATCGCCAGCCGCTGATCGACCTGCTGTGGTGGGGAGGCCTGCTCATGGTGCTCGGCGGGGTGTCGTGGCTGTCCGTCTCCCTGGTGCGAGAGGGGCTCGAGGTTTTGCACCGCAGCATCGAGATCGTCCCGGTCTGCCTCATCGCTCGGCTCATGGCGGTCCTGATCGCCACGGTGCGCCGGCGCAGCAGGGCGCGCCGTGAGGCGCAGCGCTATGGGCAACGGGTGCGTGCCCGCCTGGAGTCCGTGGTTGAGCGGGGACTGAGCCGGCCGGCTGCCAAGATTCTGGACAAGCACCGGGTGCTGCAGTCGGCTCTGGGGCTCTAACCCCGTCTGTGCAAGGCCACCGCAGTGGCCACAGCCCTCAGCCTGCCCTCCGGGCAGAGTCATGTGGGGAGTGAGCCCGGGTCCGGCTGGGCACCTGAGGGCGGGCCGAGCACCGTTGTGGTGCAGGGGGCGGCAGAGGGCCGCCCGCCCACAACCAAGGAGCCCCCTCATGACTCGTCAGCTCGACCTCACCGTTCAGGGCGTCGTCGGAACCAATCCGGTCCTGTCCCGTGTCGGGGACAATGCCCGTCCCTACTGCCGCTTTCGCGTTGCCGTCACCCCGACCTACCGCACTGAGCGGGGGTGGAACAACGCCGAGACGATCTGGTTCACCGCCAAGGCGTGGGGGCAGCTCGCCGCCAATCTGAGTCACTCCCTGCGCAAAGGGGACGCGGTCCTGCTCACTGGACGTTTCTCCCAGGAGTCCTGGGAGAGCAACGGCAGGAAGCACGAGACCAACGTCATCACGCTTCAGGCCGCTGGGCACGACCTGACCAGAGGGAGAGTCCCGCTTCGCGCGCGTGAGAGCCGTGGAGTCGGCGCCTTCCGCGTCCTCGGGTGCTGGAACCGGTGATGCCGAGCTCGAGCCCGGGTGGCGACGAGCACGTCTCCTCGGATCACTGGGACGTCGAGGCGGCGGCCTCAGGGCGCCTCGGCTTCACCGGTCCCCGGGGCCCAGCAGCTCCCCAGGGTCCTCAGTCCACTGAGTCCCACTGGGCTCGGCGGGTCCAGCGCGACGCACGCAGAGGCTCCTGAGTCTCTCGTCATCGATCCGGCCTCGTGCGCGGACCGAGGACCAGACCGAGGAGCCGTGGCCCGTCTACGAGCTCGCCGATGATCTCGTCGAGCAGGCTATCGGGGTCAGCTGATGTCGGAGTGCGCGCGCAGGAGGTAGTCGAGGTCTGCGGGATGGGCGACCTCGAGCACCTCGATGAGGATGCGGGTTACCAGATCGGCGGTCTCGTCTGCGTCGGACAGCAGCCTGGCGAAGACGTGATGGCTCTCCTGCCAGCCGATCGCGCCCAGGATCCTGCGCTCGGTGGGGCCAAGCAGCACCCGCCCCTGTGCATCGAGCTCGGGCAGGGAGACCTCGATGCCGTCGGTGCGTCCGACGAGGACCACGCCCGGCAGGTCCGGGGAGGGAACAGGGGGAGTGAACAGGGACAGTCTCGACAGCAGCTGCGACCAGCGCCCCTGGGGAACCAGCTCCTCGGCCTTGACCATGGGGACCGGGGCCGTCAGGAGCAGGGTTCCGCCAGATGGATCAATGACGGCCTCGACGGATTCTCCCCGCTGCGCGGGCGGCCTGCACACCTCGTCGAGGAACCGGGCCAGCGACGAGGTGAAGCCTGCCCAGGAACCCAGGTCGACGCGATCCTCGAAGGCACGTGACAGCGCGGGCGACAGGGAGATCTCACTCATGATCGCAAGCCTAGGGCGCGTTCCCGGCGAGTGGTTGGAGCTTGGGGCTCTCGAACTCTGTGATCACAGGAGGATCACACCGCGTCCCGGCCATCACAAGCCACATCGACGCTGGGCGTGTCACGGCGGGAAAATGGCGTGTCGGCGCATACGGTGGCCGTAACGCCATGAACCCGAGTGCCGTGCTCGGGGCGCAATAGGAGAGCAACGAGCAGATGATCCGCTTCGACCACGTCTCGAAGGTGTACAAACGCGGGGCGCGTCCGGCGCTCGACGACGTCGACATCAAGGTCAACCGGGACGAGTTCGTGTTCCTTGTCGGCGCCTCGGGGATCGGGCAAAAGTCGACCTTCCTGAGGCTGGTCATCCGGGAGGAGCGTCCCACCAAGGGGACGCATCCACGTCCTGGGGCGTGACCTGTCGCAGATCTCCTCGTGGAAGGTGCCCCAGCTGCGACGGGAGATCGGCTTCGTCTTCCAGGACTTCCGGCTCCTGGAGAACAAGAACGTCCTGGAGAACGTGGCACTGGCCTCCCAGGTCATCGGTAAAGCCGCGCCACTACATCCTTTCCGCTGTGCCGGAGGCCCTCGACCTGGTGGGGCTGGCCGGCAAGGAGAAGCGCCTGCCGCACGAGCTCTCCGGGGGTGAGCAGCAGCGCGTGGCGATCGCCCGCGCCATGGTCAACCGGCCCAAGCTCCTCCTGGCCGATGAGCCCACCGGAAACCTGGACCCCTCGACGTCGGTCGGGATCATGCGTCTGCTCGACCGCATCAACCGGCAGGGGACCACGGTCGTCATGGCGACTCACGACGACGAGATCGTCGACCAGATGCGTAAACGCGTCATCGAGCTCAAGGGCGGCGAGGTCGTGCGCGACCAGGACCGCGGTGTCTACGGCTCGGACCGCTGAAGGAGAAGAACTGTGAGACTGCGTTTCGTCCTCTCGGAGACCGCCAAGGGCATGTCCCGGAATCTGGCGATGACGGTGTCCGTGATTCTCGTCGCCTTCGTGTCGCTGCTCTTCGTGGGGGCCTCGGCACTGCTGCAGAGCCAGATCTCGACCATGAAAGGGCGACTGGTACGACAAGGTCGAGGTCTCGGTCTACATGTGCCCCAAGTCCTCGGCCTCCTCCAACTGCGCCGACGGCGAGGCCACCGCCGCTCAGATCAGCGAGGTCGAGAACCTCATCACCAGCGGCGCCCCCTCCGGCTACGTCAAGTCCTACCAGATGGAGACCAAGGCCCAGGCCTATCAGAACTTCATGAAGGCCTACGCCAAGTCCGCCGTCGGGAGGAACGCGACGGAGGACATGATGCCCGTGTCCTTCCGCATCAAGCTCAAGGACGCCGAGAACTACAAGCTGGTGGCCGAGCAGTTCGAGGGGCACAGCGGCGTGGAGCGGGTGGTCGACCAGCGCTCCACCCTCGAGCCGCTCTTCCTCGTGATGAACCGGGCCTCCTGGATCACGGGAGGGCTGGCGACCATCATGGCGGTGGCCGCGGTGCTGCTCATCTCGACGACCATCAGGCTGTCGGCCATGTCCCGCTCCCGACAGACCGGGATCATGCGCCTGGTGGGGGCCTCGAACCTCTTCATCCAGCTGCCCTTCATTCTTGAAGGGGTGATCGCCGCCCTCACCGGGGCGATTCTCGCCGTGGCCACGCTGTGGGTGGGAGTCCGCTACGTCGTGGAGGGGTGGCTCGCCTCCTCCATATCCTTCACGAGCGCCTTCATCAGCACCAGAGATGTTCTCCTCCTGTCGCCCTGGCTGATCCTGGCGGCCATCGCCCTGGCCGCGGTCTCCTCCGCCTTCTCACTGTCCAAGTACACGAGGGTCTGATCTCGCATGCTGTCTCGTCTGTTCCTCCGTCGCTCACGCCGGCGTGCCGCGGTCTGCGCCCTGGCCGCCGCCAGCCTCGCCTTCTTCTACTCCGGGGACATCTCCCTGGCCGATGAGCGCGACGACGCCGTGGCCAAACAGAGTGAGGCTCAGCGCAAGCAGCAGGAGGTCCTCTCCTCCCTCGAGGGGGTCAGCGCCGATCTGGGACAGGCCTACATCTCGCTTCAGAACGCCCAGGCCTCCTTGAGCACCGCGGAGTCCGAGCTGACCACCGCTGAGACGGCTCTGGCCGCCAAGGAGAGGGAGCAGCAGATCGCCAGTGACCGCCTGGCCGCGGCGCAGAGCAGCCTTGAGACGGTCAAGCAGGAGTCCGAGGCGTCCCAGAAGACGGCCTCGGAGACCTCCAGCTCCGTGGCGGAGATCGTGGTGTCCACCTACCAGGGGGACAACTCGGTGACCTCGTGGAGCTATGTTCTCGCCTCGCAGGACGTCGAGGAGCTCAGCCAGCGTGCCTCAGCGGTCGAGATCGGCTCAGGGGTCCAGGAGGCGGTCCTGTCCGCCGCCGAGGTCGAGCGCGCTCAGAACGCCAACCGTGAGGCCAGGCAGAATGCTGCCACCACGCGAGTCGGCACGCTCAAGACCGAGGCCGACACCGCCGAGGCCAACGCCAAGACGGCCCGGGACGCGGCCAAGACCAAACGGGACGAGGTCGCCAAGCTGGCTGCTCAGAAGAAGTCCGCCGCCGCGGCGCTGGAGAGCCGTAAGAGCAGTCTCCAGTCCCAGCTCGACCAGGCCAACGCCGATGCCGCTGCCGCTGCCGCGCGAGTCGCCCAGATCGACGCCGCCAACCGGGCTGCGGCCAGCGCCGGAACCATGCCCGTCGGTCCCCTCGAGCTCGATCGGCTCCGACTCCCTGGGAAGCGGGTACATCGGTCACCCGATCACCGGTCCGCTCGAGGTGACCTCGCCCTTCGGGTACCGCGTTCACCCGGTCACCGGCACCGGAACAGGGCACCAGGGGGTCGACTTCGCCGCGAGTGAGGGGACGCCCCAGTACGCCGCGGTCTCCGGAGTGGCCACCTACTGGGACTCCGAGTCCTGCGGCATCGGCATTGACATCAACGGCGGCATCATCGACGGGCACTCCTACGTCATCACTCTGTGCCACCTCTCCTCGCGCAGCATTGCCGACGGCCAGCAGGTCAATCGCGGTGACGTCGTCGGCGCGACCGGCTCAACCGGCTACGCGACCGGGGCGCACGTCCACTTCCAGGTGGCTCAGGACGGGGTGTACATCGACCCGATGTCCCTGCCCGGCTTCTAGGCGAGTTCTTCTTGACGAGGCCCGTAAACTCCTGTCCCTGCGCGTCGTCGTGTCACGCCACGATGCCCCGGTGGGGAGCGGCTCACTCGGAGGGGACTCCGGGCCGCCCTGACGTGGGAGCGCCAGCCATCCAGTACTCGTGAAAGGACAGGCCGATGACCCCTGCCCCCAAGTCTGCTCGGGCGTCCAAGCCAACGGCCGGGCAGAAGGCGAAGGCCGCTTCCGACGCCCACAAGACGGTGGCCCGTAACCGCAAGGCGACCCACGACTACTTCATCGAGGACCGCTATGAGGCAGGGCTGGTTCTCACCGGCACCGAGGTCAAGGCATTGCGCATGGGACGGGCCTCGCTCACCGAGGCCTGGATCGAGATCGACCGCCATGGCGAGGCCTGGCTCCAGGGGGCTCATATCCCCGAGTACCTGCAAGGGACGTGGAACAACCACTCCCCGCGTCGCAAGCGCAAGCTGCTCCTGCACCGCAGCGAGCTGGAGCGCCTCAAGACCAGGGTGCAGGCCAAGGGCTACACCGTGGTCCCGCTGGAGCTGTACTTCATCGGTGGCCGCGCCAAGCTGGAGATCGCCCTTGCCCGAGGCAAGCAGGACTGGGACAAGCGCCAGGCCCTGCGCGAGGCGCAGGACAAGAGGGAGGCTGCCCGGGCCATGGCCGCCGCCAACCGACGTCGGGGCTGAGGCCGCCGTGATCATCCGCACGGCTTGTATAGCCTGCGCGGCCCTCACTCGTGTCGTCCGGTCCTACCAGTGCTGGTGTACGTAGGGCCTGATGAGACGGTCGTAGAGCTCTCTCACCGCAGTGTGCATCTCCTGACTCAGCGGTGGCAGCTCGGCTGCACGGGCGTTGGAGCGTACCTGATTGAGACTATGAGCGTCAGGCAGGATGCAGGTGATGCCCTCCTGATCCAGGAGCCACCGCAGGGCGACCTGGACCGGTGGAACATGCTCGGGGCCGAGCCGGCGGCACAGGCCGGAGAACTCGTGGGCGGCTTGCATTCCCACCTCGTCGGGGACCACGGAGTAGATCCAGCCGGCGTCGAGGGCCGCCACTGATCCGGGCGGTGCGGGTGTACTACCACGACGACGGTTATGGGACAGCAGCCCATCAGGTAGCGGAACCCTCGCGATCACTGCGGTCCCGGACTCGCGCGCAGCGGGGAGAACTTCCTCCAGGGGCTTGTGCCGGAAGACGTTCACGATGATCTCCACGCTCGCGCAACCCAGGTGCCGGATCGCCTCGAGAGCCTCGGCGCAGGTGAGGACGCTCACTCCGTAGCAGCGTATCCGCTCGGTCTCGACCAGCTCGTCGAGGAGCTCCCACAGGTGCTGGCGTTGAAGTAGCTCGATGGGAGGAGCATGCAGATGGACAATGTCGATGGTCTCGGTGCCGAGATTTTTCCGGGAGCGGTCGTTCCAGTGAAGAACAAGGTCTCGACTGAAGCCGTCGGTGGGATACGTCCTCTCTCCACTGCTCCTCCCCATCTTCGTGGCCACCGTGAGTCCGGTGCGAGCACGAGCGGAGAAGAACTCGCCGAGGAACCTCTCTGAGGCGCCGTTGTCATAGGCGTCGGCCGTATCGATGAAGGTGACCCCCGAGGCGCATGCTGCATCGAGATTGCTGAAGGCACGAGAAGGATCGACTTCGCTCAGATCAATGCCCAGTTGCCACGTACCAGTGCCGATGACTGGGATCTCGCGGCCCAGGGCGGGAAACAGGCGTGTGTCCATGACACTCTCCTTGACGCTGTGCAGAGGAGGACCGAGGCCACCACGAGGTAACCGGCCTGTTCTGTCATGATATTCGTTCAAGTCGCTGACCCGCCATCGCCGCAGTTGAGCAGCTCGCCGAGACGCCGTGTGGCGCAGTCCTCCGACACTGGTCGTCCTCTTCCTGCTAGACTTGTGTGGCCCGTTGAGGGCGTGTTCCGGGAGGCCTCAGGGCTGCCGGTGACAACTGCACAGGGGATGATCGGTTTCGACGACGGTCGTAGGTTCAGGAGAAGCGGGTCGAGGATGCGCAGTCATCTCGTCAACGCTCTGCGCGAACCAATAGGTGCCGATAACACTCGCACCGACTTCGCCCTCGCCGCCTGAGCGAGCCTCGAAGTCCGTCAGCCCGGGGAGCGCTTCCGCCCCGGTTCCTGGCGTCATCTAGGGAGCCACTGCTGAGATCCCGTGTCGGTAGGGGCTCTTGGGACTTTTCATCGACTGAGCCCGTCGGCGTCCTTGCTCGCGTGAGACGCCGGGGCTGAGAAAAACGCTAGCGAGCTGCACCCGGAGAAGTCCTGTTGTGCGCCCGTCGGACGGGGGTTCGATTCCCCCCATCTCCACAAATTCCCATGAGAGGTGCCCGCTGAATCGCCGGTTCAGCGGGCACCTCTGTTTTTGCCGCCGGCTCCCGGACTGGTGGAACATCCCCGGACCACTACGTAGCCTGACTCCATGGCGACGACGAACGACACGGCTCGCAGCTGCACTGTGAGCACTCCTGACGGTCCCTTCACCATCGTCACGGGCCACGGCAGTGCCGATGGCGCCGACGACGGCGTCGACCGGGCCGAGTACGTGCTCGCCTCAGGATGGACCGCCGACACCAAGGAGCTGGTCGGGCTCATCCACCCGAGTCTGAGACCATCCCGCACCGAGGCGTTTTCGGAGGGGGAGTGCGATGGGACCCTGGCACATGCTGTTGCCGCCATGCGCTCCTACTACCGCGGCGAGGGCGACGCTCTCGCTGAGGTTCCTGTTCTCCAGGTCGGCGGCCCCTTCATCGAGCAGGCCTGGTCCAGGCTCCGAGAGGTCGCCGCAGGCACCACACTGACCTACACCGAGCTCGCCCAGGCCAGTGGGAGGCCGGCGGCCTCACGGGCCGCCGCCTCAGCGTGTGCACGCAATGCCGCGGCGCTGTTCGTCCCCTGCCACCGCATACGGCGTTCCGACGGAAGCGTCGGGGGATTCCGCTACGGAACCGCCGTCAAGATCTCTTTGCTGCGCCGCGAAGGGGCTACGGGACTCGGATAAGAGGACTGCTGCCGCTCGGTTCAGGTGAGGGCGGCCAGGAGTGGGGCGTAGTGGTCGGTGATGGCCTCGCGGTAGGCCTGGGCGTCTCCGGCGCGTGCGGCCTGGAGCATGGTCCGGTGAGCTCTGGCGGCGCTGAGCATGTCCTCGGGTCTGGGTGCGCCCAGGAGGGGGACGGTCAGGGTGTGGACGGCCCAGAAGGCCTCGGTGAGGTGCAAGAAGAGGTGGTTGTCCAAGGGCTCGAGCAGTCTCATGTGGAAGCGGCGGTCCTGCTCGGTGAACAGCTCGCCTTTTTGGGCATGGACGTCCATCTGCACCACGATCTGGTCGAGCTCGGTGTCCTGGCGGTTCTTCCAGGTCTGGGTGACGGGTTCGGCCAGGGCCTTGTCGAGGGTGATGCGGACCTCGACGATGTCGCGTAGTCCGCGGTGGTCGTCTCCGGGGTTGAGGAGGCCTCTGAAGACGAGGGACTCGACCATGGGGCGCATGGAGACCTTGCCGACGAACATGCCGTGTCCGTGGCGGACCTCGACGATGTCGAGGGCGACCAGGGTGCGTACGGCCTCGCGCACGGAGGAGCGCGACACTCCCAGGTCCGAGCACAGCTGCGACTCCGTCGGCAACGCATCACCCACCTGAAGGCCGGAGCGCAGGATGTAGTTCTTGATCGCGGCGATCGCTGTGGAGGACTGAGTCATGGGGGTGGTGGTGAGGCCGGACATGACACCGCGGGACGTTTGCATAGCCCCATTGTCCGACTACTGGCGCGTTTACGCTGGTGAATGCCGATCGGTACATATCCTCTTATTCCTAGGAGCCGAGGAAACCATGACGCGTCTTGAGCCGATACGGTCAGACGTCAGCCAGCTTCGGCAGCATGAATCCGTGTTTTTGAGTGATTGTGAGCGAGTTGCTCCCGTACCGCTCATGGTGTAACAGTTACAGCATGCCCGACGCGCATGAGGCGTTCCCCGCCCGTCCTCCCTACGACAGTGCCACGGCCGCTCTGCTCGAACGCATCGAACCGCTTGGCATCTTCCGCGCCATGACGGTGCAGAACATTCCGAGCTGGCGCGCTCCCGCCGAGGAGGTCCGGGCGGAGTTCCTGAGACGGCATCCCGATGTCGTGGCGAGTGATGCCGATGTCATCCGTGAGGACGGAACAAGGCTTCCCGTGGCGATCGTTCGGACCTCGCAGGATGCCGCCGGTGGTCGGCCCGGTCCGCTGTTCCTCTCGCTGCACGGGGGAGGGCTCATCATGGGGTGCCGTTTCAATGGTCTGTTGACGGTCGTTCCGTGGCTGCGACGTTACGGGGGAGTCATTGTCAGTCCTGAGTACCGTCTGGCGCCGGAGAGTCCTGCTCCCGCCGGCGTTGAGGACTGCTACGCCACATTGTGCTGGGCGGTCGAGCACGCTGAGGACCTCGGCGCCAACCCGAACCGCGTCGTCGTCGTCGGACCGAGCGCCGGCGGGGGACTGAGCGCCGGCACACTGCTCATGGCTCGTGACAGGCGGGGGCCGACCGTTCTCGGCGGGCTGCTGGACTACCCCATGCTGGATGACCGTACCGGCCTGCTGGGGTGGGAGGACTCGGTCTCAGCGCGTCAGTATCCCGACGACGGGACCTGGCCGGCGGCGTACAACAACGTTGCCTGGGACGCGGCGCTGGGGGAGCGGCGCGGTACGGACCGGGTCACCCCTTACGAGGCCCCGGCCCGTGCCGGCTGGCTGGGCGGACTGCCGCCGCTGTTCATCTCAGTGGCCTCCGCCGAGGTCTTCCGGGATGAGGATGTCGCCTTCGCCTCCAGGGTGTGGTGCGACGGCGGTGATGCCGAGCTGCACGTCTACCCCGGGGGCACTCACGCCATGGAGTTCGTCAATGCGCGGTGGCTCGCGCAGGGGCTCACTGCCGCGCGCGACCTGTGGATGGAGAGGCTGCTTCGTCCGGAGGACCCGCGCCTCAATGTTCTGGCCGTGGCGCAGGCCGGAACCTATCCGGCTCTGACGGAGCGGTTTTTGGCTGGGGGTGGTTTAGGTGAGGACTGCTAGGAGTGGGGCGTAGTGCTGGGTGATGGCTTGGTGGTAGGCGGGGATGTTTCCGGTGCGGGCTGCGTGGAGCATGGCTCGGTGGGCTTTTGCGGTGCTGGTGAGGTCTTCGAGCTTGGGGGCGCCCAGGAGGGGGACGGTGAGGGTGTGGATGGCCCAGAAGGCTTCGGTGAGGTGGAGGTAGAGGCGGTTGTCGAGGGGTTCGAGCAGGCGTGTGTGGAAGCGGCGGTCCTGGTCGGTGAAGAGCTCTCCTTGTGAGGCGAGGTACTCGATCTTGTCGACGATGGTGTCGAGCTCGGGGTCTTGTCGGTTGTTCCAGGCGTGGGTGACGGGTTCGGCCAGGGCGTTGTCGAGGGTGATGCGTACTTCGACGATGTTGCGTAGTCCGCGGTGGTCGTCTCCGGGGTTGAGGAGGCCTTTGAAGACGAGGGACTCGACCATGGGGCGCATGGAGACCTGGCCGACGAACATGCCGTGTCCGTGGCGTACTTCGACGATGTCGAGGGCGACGAGGGTGCGGACGGCCTCGCGGACGGAGGAGCGGGATACTCCCAGGTCGGTGCACAGCTGGGACTCCGTCGGCAACGCATCACCCATCTGCAGGCCGGAGCGCAGGATGTAGTTCTTGATCGCGGTCATCGTGGTTTCCGCCTGAGTGACGGGCGACGTCATCAGTGTGGAGTAGGGGCCGTGGGGGGATGATCGGCTCATCAATCGCAAGCGTGATGTTCGTCTCTTTCCCTACGGCGGCGGCGGTTGTGTGCGGTACGGATGCTCTGTTCATGGTGCTGCTCTTCTTGCTGTCTGCCACGGTTCCTGCCCTGTCAATCATTGTTGATCACTGCGATGTGATTCCGCTCGTTGAACGACTCGCCCCAACGGTGGGGCGGTGGTTGATGAGTGTCCTGCCTGCGAGGTCGTGAGTGGTCTGAGCTCCCCGACTTCTGCTACAGTCATCCTACCAACGTCAGACATAAGACGTCAGACATCAGGAGAGAATCAATGGCGATCACAACTCCGGCGGGCGCCAGCCGCCGCGACTTCATCAGGCTGACCGGCACCCTGGGCGTGGCTGCTGGCCTTGCGGCCAGCGTGGCGGCGTGCGGCAAGGGGAGTAAGGCTGCGAACAAGGACGGCGTCATCACTGCGGGTATCTCCTACGAGCTGGGCACCAACGGCTACGACCCCGCGACGACCAGCTCCGCTCTCACGATTGCGGCCAACTGGCACACCATGGAGGGGCTCACCGATATTCACCCGGCGACCCGTGAGGTGTACGCGGCTCTGGCGGCGGAGATGCCCAAGAAGATCGACGACACCACCTATGAGGTGAAGCTGCGCAAGGACGCGAAGTTCTCCAACGGTTCGGCCGTGACCGCTGAGGATGTCGTCTACTCCTTCGAACGCATCCTGGTTAAGAAGCTGCCGCCGTACTCGAACTTCCTCCCCTTCATCGACAAGGTGGAGGCCAAGGATGCCAGTACCATCACCTTCAAGCTCAAGCACGCCTTCGTGCTCCTGCCTGAGCGTCTCAGTGTCGTCAAGATCGTCCCCAAGGCGGTCGTCGAGGCCGACCCCAAGAAGTTCACGTACAACCCTGTCGGCAGCGGGCCCTACAAGATGACGGACAACGGTGCGGCGAAGCAGGTCATCGTGTTCGAGCGCAATGACCACTACAACGGTCCGTACCCGGCGCTGGTCAAGACCATGAAGTGGAACATCATGCCCGATGACACCACCCGCACCAACGCGATGACCTCTGGCTCCGTGCAGGCTATCGACGCCGTCCCGGCGGCCAACCTGCCGACCTTCAAGGAACCGATCAAGGTCTCGGCGCTGCAGGGATTCAGTCTGCTCTTCGCCATGTTCAACAACACCACCTTCTCCAACGTCAAGGCCCGCCAGGCGGTGCTCTACGCCCTGGACTACGACAAGATCTGCAAGGACGCCATGGCCGGGCTGGCAGCGCCGGCAACCTGCTTCGTCCAGGAGGGGCACCCCGCGTACAAGAAGGCCAAGACGGTCTACTCCAAGGACCTCGACAAGGCCAAGGCGCTCCTGGCTGAGGCTGGGATCACCAGTATCAGGATGCTGTGCTCGGACCACGGCTGGTTCTCGGGGGTGCGTCCCGTCATCCGGGAGAACCTCGAGGCCCTCGGGGTGACGGTCAGCTATGACGAGAAGAAGTCGTCCGATTTGTACAACTTCATTGAGTCCCAGGATGGGGCGAACGCGTGGGATGTCGTCATCGCGCCCGGTGATCCCTCGGTCTTCGGTGAAGATGGGGACCTGCTCATGCGCTGGTGGTATGACACGCCTACGTGGATCGAGAATCGCATGCACTGGAAGGGCTCGGAGGGTCAGAAGGCGATCTATGCACTGCTCGAGGAGGGGGCCAAGCTCGAGGGTGATAAGCAGATCGCCAAGTGGCAGGAGGCCTTCGACAAGATCTCGGAGGAGGTTCCCCTCTACCCGATCTTCCACCGCAAGAGCCCGATTGCCTACAACTCCTCGACCCTGAAGGACTTCCAGCCGATCAAGCTGACCGCGCTGTCCTTCCTTGGGACGGGGTCGACCAAGTCCTGAGAATCACGCGCGGGCGGTGTGTCACTCTCTGGAGGGTGCTGCGCCGCCCGTGCTGCGCTTATGGCGTCGGTGTGTCCGAGGCGAAAGTAACGGACTTGCGATCTGACGTCAGACATCAGACAATTGGGGTGGTGGTCGACCTTTTGCGGCCGCCATGTCACCCAGCCGCCCGTTTAAGGCGGCAGGACGCTAACGCAAAGGAGCATTTCAGTGTCCAACCTCTTCCGCCTGATCGGACGGCGCCTGGTCGCGCTGCCGGTCATGGTGCTGGGCGTGACGCTGCTCGTCTTCGTCGTCATGTCGTTCTCCTCGGCAGACCCGGCGCGTCTCGCGCTGGGTGAGTCGGCCACGCCAGACGCCCTCGAGCAGTACCGAGTCGCCCACCACCTCAACGATCCCCTCCTTCACCGGTACTGGGACTACCTCCTGGGCCTGGTCCACGGAGACCTCGGCACCTCCTTCACCGGAGTCGATACTTCCCAGCGGGTTGCCGAGGCCTTCCCCATCACGCTCCAGCTGACCTTCATCGGAATCTTCGCAGCCGTCGTCGTGTCCACGGTCCTGGGCATCACTGCGGCCCTCTACCGCGACAAGTGGCAGGACCAGGTCATCCGCGTCATCTCCATCGCCTGCCTGGCCACCCCGTCCTTCTGGCTCGCCCTGCTGCTCATTCAGTGGTTCTCCACTGTCCCGGGCGGAAGTGGAACCTTCCCGGCGGTGGTTGCCGAATGGATTTCTCTTGACGAGGATCCTGCTGCCTATGTCAATCAGATCTTCCTGCCGGCCCTGGCCATCGCGGTGCCCAATGCTGGCTCACTGACCCGTGTGGTCCGTACCGCCATGGTTGAGGAGCTCGACCGCGACTACGTGCGCACCGCCATCGGCGGCGGTGTCCCCAGGAACGTCGTCGTGGCTCGCAACGTGCTGCGCAACGCGCTCATCACGCCGCTGACCGTGCTGGGCCTGCGCTTCGGCTACGCCATGGGGGGGCGCTGTTGTCATCGAGATGATCTTCAATATCCAGGGGATGGGCAAGCTCATCTTCGAGGGCATTACCCGTAATGACGTGAACGTCGTTCAGGGAGTCTCCATCACGGTGGCACTGGCCTTCATCATCATCAACATTGTTGTTGACATGCTCTACGTCCTCGTCAACCCACGAATCAGGAGCATCTGATGCTGCACCGCTCCACACTGGATAAGGCCTCCAAGCCCGGGACTCGCTTTCAGGGCTGGAAGGCGCTTCCCCTGGGTTCCAAGATCGCTGTCGTCGTACTCGGCCTCATCGCTCTCATCGCCATCCTGGCTCCCGTCGTCGCCCCCTACTCTCCCAATGCGACAGGGCTCGCGGTGGCCAAGTCGACCGCCCACATTGAGGGAATTGAGGGTGCCGGCAATCTGACCACCAGTGACCTCTCCGTGGCCCCCTCGATGTCGCACCTGTTCGGCACCGATGCCACAGGCCGTGACATCTTCTCCCGCGCCGTCTACGGCTCGAGGATCTCACTGGTCGTGGGCCTGACGGCCACTGGACTTGCGCTTGTGGTGGCCTCGGTCCTCGGCGCCGTCGCCGCCACCTCCCGCAAGTGGATCGCTGAGACCCTCATGCGTGTGCTCGACGTCGTCATGTCCTTCCCCGGCATCGCTCTGGCGGCCGTCCTCGTCTCGGCGATGTCGACCCGCCTGCCGATGCTGCCGGTCATCATCGTCTCCATCGGCATCCTCTACATCCCCCAGCTCACCCGCGTGGTGCGTGCCAACATCATCTCTCAGTTCGGGGAGGACTATGTGGCTGCCTCCAAGGTGATGGGTGCCCCGGTGCCGTGGATCCTCCTCAAGCACGTAGCCCGCAACTGCATCGCCCCCATCATGGTCTTCGCGACCGTCCTGGTGGCTGACGCGATCGTCTTCGAGGCCTCACTGTCCTTCATCGGTGCGGGCATCAAGTCCGTCAACACCCCGACCTGGGGCAACATGCTGTCCGAGGGCAAGGAGCTGCTCCTGTCTGGCCACTGGTGGCCGACCTTCTTCCCTGGCCTGCTCATCCTTATCACCACCCTGTGTCTCAATGTCCTGTCCGAGGGGCTCACCGATGCGATGGCCTCGCCGCGTATCAAGGCCAAGCCCGATGTCCAGGCCGATGAGGAGGCCATGGACGCCCAGGAGACCCTGGAGGCCTGGGAGGACGCGGCCGAGGCGGTGGTCACCAACGCCTCCGTCGCTGACGGGGATGACGCCACGAACGGGCTGAGCTCGCTGACCGGCGTCGTCGCTCCGGCGGCCGAGGATGTTCCTCTGTCCGAGCGGCTCAGCTCCCTGCGGGTGGCCGAGCTTGCCCGGCGAGACCGCCTGGTCTACGAGGACACCGGTGAGGACCCGGTCCTGGAGGTCAAGAACCTCTCGATCGCCTTCCCCGAGCAGCACGGTGAGGTCAACATCGTCGATGGCGTCTCCTTCTCCGTGCGTCCCGGCGAGACCATGGGCCTGGTGGGGGAGTCCGGCTGCGGCAAGTCCATCAGCTCGATGGCCGTCATGGGGCTGCTGCCGCCCTCGGCCCGCCTCTCCGGCGAAATCCTCTTCAAGGGGCGCAACATCCTTGAGATGACGCCGTCCGAGCACAACGCGCTGCGCGGTCACGAGATGAGCATGGTCTACCAGGACGCCCTGTCGTCGCTGAACCCCTCGATGCTCATCCGCACTCAGATGGCCCAGCTGAGCGCACGCGGAGGCACGCGTAGTGCCTCCGAGCTCCTCGAGCTGGTGGGGCTCGACCCCAAGCGCACGCTGCGCAGCTACCCGCACGAGCTCTCCGGCGGTCAGCGCCAGCGCGTCCTCATCGCCATGGCGCTGACCCGCGACCCCGCCCTGGTTCTGGCCGACGAGCCGACGACCGCCCTGGACGTGACCGTTCAGAAGCAGGTCATCGACCTGCTCAATGAGCTTCGTGAGAAGCTCGGCTTCGCGATGGTCTTCGTCTCGCACGACCTGGCTCTCGTGGCCAAGCTGGCTCACCGAATCACCGTGATGTACGCGGGCCAGGTGGTCGAGCAGGCGCCCACCAGCGAGCTGCTGTCCAACCCTGTTCACGAGTACACCCAGGGCCTTCTTGGTGCTGTGCTCTCCATCGAGGCCGGCTCCAAACGACTCCACCAGGTGCGAGGGGTCGTCCCCTCACCCAGCGAGTTCGTCAAGGGAGACCGGTTCGCCCCGAGATCGTCCCACCCGACGGTCGGCCTTGAGACCCGTCCGGTGCTCAAGCCGGTGCCGGGCACGACGGAGCACAGCTACGCCATCACCCCCGAGCTCGAGACTCTGCTCGCTAAGGAGAAGCACTGATGTCCCCCAACACGTCTGCATCGTCCTCATGGAGCGAGGACCAGCCGGTCGTCGAGCTCAGGGACGTCAATGTCATCCACAAGTCCCGCACCGGTGGCCTGTTCAACCCGGACACGGTTCACGCGGTCAACAACGTCTCGCTGTCCGTCAAGCGCGGAGAGACACTGGGACTCGTGGGGGAGTCGGGCTGTGGCAAGTCCACCACCGCCCGGGTCATGGTGGGGCTGCAGCCGATCACCTCCGGTGAGGTCATCTTCAAGGGCCGTCCGCTGGGGCGCTCGGCCGCGGACCGTCGCGAGCTGGGACGCAGCATCTCGGTGGTCTTCCAGGACCCGGCCACGGCCCTCAACCCGCGCATGATCGTGCACGACGCGCTCATCGACCCGCTCAACGTCCACGGAATCGGTTCTCCCAAGGAGCGAGAGGCCCGGGTGCGCGACCTCCTCCACCTGGTCGGGCTGCCGCCCAGCGCACTCAACGTGCTGCCTCGGCAGATCTCCGGTGGTCAGCGCCAGCGTGTGGCCATTGCCCGAGCACTCGCTCTCGACCCCGACATCATCGTGGCCGACGAGCCCACCTCGGCCCTGGACGTCTCGGTGCGCGCCCAGGTGCTCAACCTCCTCCAGGACCTCAAGGCCTCCTTGGGGCTGGGACTGGTGTTCATCAGTCACGACATCAACACGGTGCGCTACGTCTCGGACCGGATCGCCGTCATGTACTTCGGCAAGATCCTCGAGATCAACACCACTGAGGAGATCTTCAACAATCCTCAGGAGGAGTACACGCGCACTCTCCTGTCAGCAGTGCCCTCACTGCTCGATGTCTGAGTAGACGGCCCCCGGCTGCGGCCGGCGGCGTCAGCATCTCCAGGTGAGGGGCGGACCCACTCGGGTCCGCCCCTCACCTGTCTATCGGTTCCGTTGAAGAGGGTATCTCCTTTCCCCAGACCGCTGATGCTGGAGCAGAGGCATCGGTGTGATAATTGCGAGAAATCGGTCCGTCAATCTCGTATGAACTCTGAGTGCCCAAGCATTGACTTTCTGGTCACGTGTCGTGTAGATTACTTTTATCAGTTCAGAGAGGAGCTGATAGCGGCATACAAGGCCGCCAACAAAGGTGTTGATTGTGAAGGAGGGTCTCCTATGTATGTCACAGCGCCATGGCGTGTGACCACGACGGCACGTCGCCAGTCCGTCGTGCGTGAGGGTCGGGGCCCGTCCTTGATTCGCCTCTGACCAGCTGGTGGGAAAACCTGGGGTTGTGTCGGGGAGGAGTGGGCTGCGGCGTGCGCCCCTCCGGTGCTGTCTCATCGCTGTGAAGTATGAGGCGATGAGAATTTCGAGACGCGCTTGAGTCGCTGAGGTCAAGCGCGCCTGCGATCAGACGCATTCTTGATGAGTCCGGCTCGCGATGCTGAGTGTGGAATTCCGAGATTTGCGATTCATGTAGTGATCGATGGGGACTTCTGTGCCCTTTTTGAGAAACAGGTGACAAGTGATTGAGTCAGTATGTGCCGCATTGCGGCTTGATGAGGAAATCCTCGACTCTGAAACAGGAAGCATCTCCTGTGAGTTCCGGTCGAGGTCTGACGGTAACCTCTTTGCTCTACGAGGAGCCGACGGGTCCGGTCTCGAGCTACGCATCGTCGGATCGTCACTCGTGTACGAGGCGACGGTTCCAGACAGGTGGAGCAAGCTGGAGGCTGAGGATGTGCGCTCACTCGACGATGGGCGCTGGCACAGCGCCGTCGTCACCGTCAATTCTGCCGGTACCCGTCTCTACCTCGACGGCTACCAGGTGTTCTGCGGTACCACCACGGCCTTCCTCAAGGACCTTCCCGGTCTGACGCAGGCCGTCGTGGGGCAGGGGGACAGCCCTGAGGTCGCCGCCTTCACGGTGCATCCCCGGGTGCTGACGGCCAGAGAGGTCCTCGCCCTGTCCAGGCGCGCCGAGCCCCTGGTCGAGGTCGCTGCGAACCGTCTGAGCCCTCATGATGTCGCCCGCTTCGCCGGCGCTCGGCACGGCTCCTTCTGGTTGCGCTTCCGGGTGCGGGGGCGGATGCAGCAAGGAGCCCTCCTTGCCGCCGGTGGACTTGGGCGCGAGCAGCTCACTGTGACCGTGGGACCCGAGGGGATCACCTACACCGGAGTGAGCGCAACGGGAGAGCGTAGGGAGGTCAAGGCCACAGGCGCCTGGAGCGACGGTGGCTGGCACGAGGTTGTGGTCGCTGTGGGGCACGGTGCGGTCGACCTCTACGTCGACGGCTTCCGTGAGACGCACGCTCCTGGCGAGTTCTTCCTCGGAGGGGTTGAGGGGCTCGATGAGATCGTCGTCGGCCAGGACTGCGAGGGGGTGCGTCTGTCCGGAGAGGTCCAGCGAGCGGGGCTCTACGACTACGCGCTCAGCGACGCACAGATCAAGCGTTTGTCCGAGGTGGAGCCGATTGAGACCGACGCTCTGTTCGACCGCGGCTACTGCGGATCCGCCTCCTACCGGATCCCCTCCCTCCTCACGCTGTCCTCCGGCACCGTCCTGGCAGGGGCTGACCAGCGGGTCTCCAACGCCAACGACTCTCCCAACGACATCAACTTCGTCGTGCGCCGATCCCTGGACGCAGGACGAAGCTGGGAACCGGCGAGCACCGTCATTGACTGTCCGGGGAGCGGGGAGGACGCTTCGTCAGTCATCGACTCCTGCATGGTCCAGGATCCGCACACAGGACGGGTCCATGTCCTCATCGACCACTTCCCGGGAGGGATCGGGCAGCCCAACTGCTGGGCGTCGACAGGATTCGACGAGCGGGGAAGGAGGCTGCTCAGAGACCTTGACGGTGGCCGCTACGTCGTCGAGCCCGATGGCACGGTCGCAACGGTCGAGGGTCAGGACACCGAGTTCCGGGTGCTGGATGACGGCACGGTGCTCCGTCACGGCACCCCGGCGGGCAACATCGAGCTGGCCCCCGGGCGGACCCGGCCGAGAGCCTCCTGGCCATCCCCACCAGCTACCTGCAGATCGCTCACTCCGACGACGACGGCGTCACGTGGAGCACGCCACGGGACCTCAACCCCCAGGTAAAACAGCCGTGGATGAGGTTCCTGGGCACCTGCCCGGGCAACGGCATCGCCCTGAGGAACGGTCCCCACGCCGGACGCCTCATCGTTCCCCTCTACTTCAACAACGAACAGAACTGGCTGGCGATGTGCGCGACCATCGCCTACTCCGACGACCACGGCGAGACCTGGCAGCTCGGTCACGGCCCCAATGAAGGGCGGCAGACCCCCGAGGGGGCGCTCGACCCGCAGACATTCGTCGATGAGACCTGGTCACTGCACGAGGCCGCCGTGGTGGAACGACAAGACGGGGTCCTTCTGCTGCTCATGCGCAACCAGCACCCTCGTGGGCGTGTCGCCGTCAGCGAGTCCCACGACGCGGGGCAGACCTGGGGGCCGATCCGCTTCGATGAGGAGCTTCCCGAGATCTGGTGCCAGCCCAATGCGATCAGTCTGCCCTCCCCCGAGGGAGAGGACCGCATTGTCTTCGCCAACGCCTCGCTCATGCTCCCGTTCCGTGGCTGTGGGGTCATTCGACTCAGCCTCGACGGCGGACGCACGTGGAAGCACTCGCGGACCTTCAACCCTGGTCACTACGTCTACCAGTGCATGTGCGTCCTGCCCGACGGCAGGATCGGGATCCTCTGGGAGAACGAGTGCCAGGGTCTCTACTTCTCTCACGCCTGCCCCTGAGCTGGTTCTCCGACGGCATCGAGACCGTCGAGCCCACGTCAGGCAGAGGAGCAGGACTGACTCTCATGACGATGAATCACCCGTCAGCCACACCTCACTTCACCCCCAACCGTCATTTCCCGTTCAAAGGAGAACTGTCATGACTCCCCCCCACCTCAGTCTCGTCTCACTCGGCCTCCGCACTCAGTCGTCGCGGTTTCATGGTCCTGGGCGGCATCGGCATGTGCGGCGCGCTGGCCGCATGCGGCGGCAAGGACTCCGCCGATGACGAGGGGACCGGGCCCCTGCGCGGCACGGTCACCATGTGGTCCTCCTTCACCCAGGGGCCTCGTGCAGACTGGATGAAGAAGATGGCCGAGGAGTTCCACGCGAAGAATCCCGACGTCACCATCAAGATCGAGCAGTTCTCCTGGTCCGAGTTCAAGACGAAGTGGACCACCGGACTGACCTCAGGGCAGGTTCCGGATATCTCCACGGCACTGCCCAACGACGTCGTGGAGATGATCAACTCCGAGGCCCTGGTGCCGTTGGACAAGGTCATCGACTCCATCGGTCGGGACCGGTTCCCCAAGCAGGCACTGGCCGAGGGGCAGCTGGACGGAAAGTCCTACTCTGTGCCCATCTACTCCCACGCGCAGGTGATGTGGTACCGCAAGGACGTGCTGAGCTCCAAGGGACTGTCTGTTCCGACGACCTGGGAGGAGCTGGCCAAGGCGGCGAAAGCCGTCGGAAAGTCGGATAGCCTCTACGGACTCTCCGTGCCCCTGGGGACGGGGGACATGCTGGGGGCGCGCTACCTCAACTTCTACGTTCGCTCCGCCGGCCAGAGGCTGCTCAAGGATGACGGAACGGCCAACCTCACCTCCGAGGCGGCCCTGGGCGGTATCAAGTACTGGACCGACCTGTACAAGTCGGTCTCCCCGGAGGGCTCACTGGACTACGCGGTCCTCGATCAGGCGACGCTCTTCTACCAGGGCAAGACCGCCTTCGACTTCAACTCCGGATTCCACATCTCCGGGGTGGCGAAGGACAGCCCCAACCTGGTCGACTCCATCGCCGCAGCGCCTCTTCCCCGTATGAAGGCCTCGGACCCGGCGAACTACCCGGCAGAGGTGTCCAACGTTCCCCTGGTGGTGTGGGAGGCATCCAAGGTCAAGCGGGAGGCCAAGGCATTCCTTCAGTTCCTGTTCACCAAGGACAAGTACATCGAGTTCCTGCACTCGGTCCCCGGCGGCATGCTGCCGGTCCTCAGTGACATCTCGAAGGAGCCGAGCTACACGAACAACGAGACCATCAAGAAATACTCCGACTCCATCAAGGTGATCCAGGACCAGGTCAACGTCGGCAGTGCGATCGGCATGGAGAAGGGGCCACTCGCCCAGGCGGGAGTCCTCACCAGCCAGGGGCTGATCGAGAAGATGTACCACTCGATCATCATTGACAAGACCGATGTCGAGACCGCTGCCAAGGACTGCGAGAAGAAGCTCAACGAGGCCTTCAAGGCCGCTGGAGCCAGTATCAAGTGACTCGGTGATGCGGTGGGGAGAGGCGTCTCCCCACCGCCCAGTCCGAAAGGTGAGCTCATGACACGAATCAAGCGAATGAACTGGACGGGCGTCGTCTTTGTGGCGCCGTCAGTCATCATTGTTCTTGCCCTTCTGATATACCCGGTCTTCTCAAGCATCTGGTACTCCTTCACTGACAAGCACCTCTTGCGCCACAGCTACCAGGTGGTGGGTATATCCAACTACACCGACCTCCTCGCATCTCCTGGTTTTTGGAATGCTTTCGGGGTGTCGATCAAGTGGACCGCGGCGTCGATCATCGGCCAGCTCGCAGTGGGAATGGTTCTGGCACTGGCGTTGGACCGGGTGCCCCGCGGGTCGGGACTGTTCCGTACGCTCCTCATCGTTCCCTGGGCGTTCCCGGCGATCATCACTGCGTTCGCCTGGAAATGGATCCTTAATGATGTCTACGGGTTTCTTCCCAATCTTCTGACCACTCTTGGGCTCAGCGATAAGAATATGGCATTGCTGGGCAATCCCTCGACGACCTTCTGGGTGGCGCTGCTCATCAATATCTGGTTCGGCGCGCCGATGTTCATGGTGAACATCCTCTCTGCTCTGAAGACCATCCCTCAGGAGCAGTACGAGGCGGCAATGGTGGATGGCGCCTCCGGATGGCAGAGGTTCAGGTTCATTACGCTGACCCATATTCGAGAGGTCATCGGTCTGCTGGTCATCCTGCGCACCATCTGGGTCTTCAACAACTTTGACATGCTCTTCCTCCTGACGGGCGGAGGTCCGGGGGAGAGGACGACGACACTGCCGATCTTCGCCTATCAGGAGGGTTGGAGCCTGCGGCAGCTCGGGGTTGCTTCCACTGTGACGATCCTGCTGCTCATCTTCCTGCTGGTGCTGGCTTACGGTGCCTTCGTGATGCTCAACCGCTGGGAAAAGGAAAGGGGCTGAATCATGCGACGTGCTGGTCGTGGTCCGTGGGGTACGGTGTGCGTGTACCTCATTCTCATCGTGGCTGCTTTTGTTGCAGTGTTCCCGCTCGTGTGGGTGGTCTCCTCATCCTTCAAGACCTCTCACGAGCTCGCACAGAATCCGTTGCAGCTGTTCTCGAGCTCGCCGACGCTCGAGCACTACCGCAAGGTGGTCGAGGAGATCGGGTTCTTGACGAATCTCAAGAACTCATTGCTGATCGCAGGCTGCTCAACCGTCATCGCGGTCCTGGTCTCGTTGCTGGGTGCTTATGGGATCGTGCGATTCTTCCCCCGTGTTGGCAAGCAGCTGACCAAGCTTCTCATCGGCACCTACATGTTCCCGCCGATCCTGCTCGCCATTCCGTACACCATAACGATGGTGAAGCTCGGCCTCATGAACAGCTACTTCGGGCTGATCATCGCCTATCTCTCGTTCTCGATCCCCTATGCGATCTGGATGCTCATCGGTTTCTTCCAGACGGTCCCTATCGGGGTGGAGGCGGCCGCCGTGGACGGGGCCAGTCGATTCCGAGTGTTCTGGCAGATCTCGGTCCCCATCATCCTTCCGGGGATCGTGGCCACTGCCGTCTACACCTTCATCAACACTTTCAATGAGTTCCTCTACGCGCTCCTGTTCATCACCGAGTCGGACAGGATGCCCGTCGCAGTCGGCCTCTACTCTCTCCAGGGGTCGGAGGTTCTTGACTGGGGAGCCATGATGGCTGCTTCCGTGATCGTGATCGTCCCATCGGTCGTCTTCTTCATGGTCATTCAGAAGCACATCTCCGGAGGACTCTCGGAGGGCTCCGTCAAGTAGCGCCTCCTGGAGCCGGTCCCCGGTCCGCCTCCTGTCGCTCCGGTGTCTGTGACGTGAGTGATCGCATGCTCACAGACACCGGGGTGGCGCCAACCGGGAGCATCTGCAACAATACCTCGTGACGTCAGATGTCAGACGTCCGATAACCTTTCAATGAAGAGAGTCACCACAATGGACAACCGTTTCACCGGCGTCATCCCGCCGGTCGTCACCCCTTTCACCACCGAGGGCGAGGTTGACTTCGACAGCCTGGACAAGGTCGTCGAGCACCTCATCGCCGGTGGCGTCAATGGCCTGTTCACCCTGGGATCCTCCGGAGAGGTTGCCTACCTCACCGACGCCCAGCGTGACGCCGTCATCGAACGAGTCGTCAAGACCGCCGCAGGGCGCGTCCCGGTGCTTGCCGGTGCCATCGACACCACCGCCCACCGGGTCATCGACCAGGCCCGTCGGGCGGCCGCCCTCGGCGCCGAGGCGATCGTGGCCACCTGCCCGTTCTACGCGCTCAACGACGCCGAGGAGATCAAGGCTCACTTCCGCGCCATCGCCGCGGCCATCGATGTCCCCGTCTTCGCCTACGACGTCCCCGTGCGCCTCGGCGGCGCCAAGCTCGGTTGCGACCTGCTCGTCGAGCTGGGCAAGGAGGGAGTCCTGGCCGGCGTCAAGGACTCCTCCGGCAATGACGTGGCCTTCCGCAGACTGGTCGCCGCCAACGAGGCCGCGGGCCACCCCCTGGCCCTCCTGACCGGTCACGAGTGCGTCGTCGACGGCATGCTCCTGCTGGGAGCCGACGGCCTCGTCCCCGGATACGGCAACGTGGACCCGGTCCGCTACGCCGCGATGTGGAAGGCCTCCCGCGAAGGCGCGTGGGACGAGGTGCGTCGCCTCCAGGACGAGGTCTGCGCCGGCTTCGAGATCGTCTTCGTGCCCCAGGGGCGCTCGGCCGACGCCACCGGTATCGGCGCCTTCAAGACCGCCATGGAGGCGATCGGGAGTCATCGCCACCAACGAGATGGCCTTCCCCGTCAAGGCTCTCGAGGGCGAGACCAAGGAGCGGGTCCTGGAGATCGTCAGGGACCAGGGCCTTATCTGATGTCCCGACGGCTGCATGCCCGCCCGGCCGCCACGTCGGCCGATGCGGGCATGCAGCGCCAGGGCGGCGCCGAGGCCTCGAGCCTCGCTCCAGGCGGCCTCCTGCGGCCGTCCCTCATTCCTTCCCACTTTCAATCCGGCGCGCCAGCGCCCAACCTCCCGTCGGAGAGCGTCATGAGTCAGGATGTCCTCCCATCCACCTCCCTCAGCCCATCACCATTGCCGTGCTACCAGGCATCGCTCGTCGTCGGACTCGACCTGGGCGGCACCAAGATGGCTGCCGCGCTGGTCGACGCCGATGGAGCCCTGCAAGGACCGGTGAGCTCCTGCCCGACCCCGGCTCACGACGGTCCTGCCGCCATGCTCGACGCCATCAGCGGCCTGATCACGAAGGTCGTCGGGGCGGGAACGCACCGGGGAGCCCGGCAGCGCCGTACCGATCACGGCGGTCGGGATCGGTACCGCAGGCGTCGTCGACGTCGAGCGGGGAGCCATCCTGTCGGCCACCGACGCCATCACCGGATGGGCCGGCACGCAGGTCGCCGCCGGTGTTCAGGAGCGGCTCGCCGCCCAGGGCCTGGGTGAGCTGCCGATCCACGTCGAGAACGATGTCGACGCCTACGCCGCCGGAGAGGCCTGGCTCGGCGCCGGTACCGGGGCCGAGGTCGTCCTCATGGTGGCGGTGGGCACCGGGGTCGGCGGCGCCCTCGTCATCGAGGGGCGAACTCGTAGGGGCGCCCATCACGTGGCCGGCGAGATCGGTCACGTCCCCGTCCCCGGGGCCCAGGGGGAGACCTGCACCTGCGGTAGGAAGGGGCACCTGGAGGGCATCACCGCCGGGCCGCAGATCCACCGCCGCTACCTGGCCAAGGGTGGGGCCCCCGATGTCCCTGACGCCCGCGGGGTCGAGGAGCGCGCCGCCGCCGGGGATGATATCGCCGTGGAGGTCTACCGAGACTCGGCCACCTGCCTGGGCAGGGCGCTGGCAGGCCTGGTCACCGTGATCGATCCCGACGTCGTCGTCGTCTCCGGTGGACTGGCCCGCGCCGGCGACCTGTGGTGGAAGCCCCTGCGACAGACCTTCACCGCAGAGATCATCGACCCTCTGGCCCCCATCAAGATCATTCCCGCCACCCTGGGGACCACCGCGCCGATCGTTGGCGCGGCTCGCGGTGCCCTCGCCCTGGCCGCCAGCAACGACAACCACCGCCCCTAGCCACCGGGCGGGCATCATCAGACAGGACACACCCATGACCGAGCAGTCACCCTCACAGTCGTCAACGCAGGCGCATGCCGCCACGGCGGGGATCCACCCCGTTCTGGAACGCCTCAAGGGGAGGACTCATCGCCTCCGCCCAGGCTTACCCGGGCGAGCCGATGCGCGACCCCCGCACCATGGACCAGGTAGCCCAGGCGTGCATCGCCGGAGGCGCCGTCGGCATCCGCGCACAAGGGCTGGCGGACCTGGCCCTCATCTGCCAGCACGTCGACGTTCCTGTCATCGGCCTGTGGAAGGACGGGCACGACGGCGTCTTCATCACCCCGACCCTCACCCACGCCATCGCCGTGGCCGCCACCGGAAGCCAGATCGTGGCACTGGACGGAACACGGCGCCCCCGCCCCGACGGGTTGAGCCTGGCCCAGACCGTCGAGGGCCTCCGCCAGGCCCACCCCGAGGTCCTCGTCATGGCCGACTGCGGCTCTCTGGATGATGCCAAGGCCGCCCAGGACGCAGGAGTGGACATCCTGGGGACCACACTGGCCGGCTACACCGGGGAGCGCCCCAAGACCGAGGGACCCGACCTCGAGCTCGTCGACCAGATCGCCGGTATCGCGGAGGTCCCCCTGGTGGTCGAGGGGCGGGTCCACACTCCCGAGCAGGCGGCTGCCGCCATGGAGCACGGCGCCTTCGCCGTCGTCGTCGGTACCGCTATCACTCACCCGACGACCATCACCTCGTGGTTCGCAAGCGCGCTGCCCGGCGCCCTGTGGAAGGGCTGAGCGGAGGGGCAGGAGGAAACGGCGTCGTTCCGCGACTTGCTCTGTGTGTGACGGATGTGACTGCTGTGGTGCAAATGTGCGAATTGTTACTCGCTACCCAGCGCGACACTCCGGTCTGACCTGACAAACCCAAAGGTTTTATGCGTAGCGTTGCCAGAAGTGGCACCACATAAGGGTGTCCGTCCACGATCGAGAGGGAAGACATGTCCGTCAACCGCACCGAGCTCATCGCCGCCATCGCCGAGAAGGCTGGCCTGACCAAGACCGACGCCGACGCCTTCCTGGGAGCCTTCCAGGATGTCCTCGTTGAGAACGTCGCCAAGGGTGAGGCCGTGAAGATCACTGGCCTCATGGGTATCGAGCGCGTCGAGCGTGCCGCACGCACTGGCCGCAACCCCCGCACCGGTGAGGAGATCCAGATCCCCGCCGGCTACGGCGTCAAGGTCACCGTCGGCTCCTCGCTGAAGAAGGCTGTCGCCGAGTGATACGTGGGGCCGTGCCCCTGATGTCCTGATTCCGGCCCGTCCGCCGCCCCGTCGAGGTGCGGCAGACGGGTCGGAATCGTGTCTGCGCTCCCGTGCCGTCCCCATGACGCTGATGATGCTCAGTGCGGTTCTCCGGGAGGATGCCCGGATCTGTGATCTCCTCCTTCCGACGGAGGGCTGAATAGGAAGGGCCTTTTACAGTGGAAACATGTCTGCTTCCACATTCGCGGTGAGTTCGCCTGACGGCACGGACGCGGTTGCCGCACTGGCCGGGGCGTCTCCCGGCCCCGCCTCTGCTCCGGCACTTCAGATGAGGGGACTGGTCAAGGCCTTCGATCGCAAAGTTGCGGTGGATCGGCTGAGCCTCGACATTCCCGTGTCCAGCTTCTATGGCATCGTCGGTCCCAACGGGGCGGGCAAGACGACCAGCCTGTCGATGGCCACCGGCCTGCTGCGCCCCGACGCCGGTCAGGTACTCGTGCATGGTGTTGACGTGTGGACGCAGCCGCAGCGGGCCAAGACCCTTCTGGGAGTCCTGCCCGACGGGCTGCGTACCTTCGACCGTCTCAACGGCCTTGAGCTCGTCACATACTCCGGCCTGCTGCGCGGGCTCGATCGGGATGTCGTGGTGCCCCGGGCCACTGAGCTGGTCAAGGTGCTGGGGCTGTGGGACGCCGGGACGACACTGGTCGCCGACTACTCGGCGGGCATGCGCAAGAAGATCCACCTGGCCTGCGCCATGGTGCACTCGCCCTCCATCCTGGTCCTGGACGAGCCCTTCGAGGCCGTCGACCCGATCTCGGCCCAGACGATCCAGGCGATCCTGCGGGACTACGCCGCCGCCGGCGGCACCGTGGTCATCTCCAGCCACGTCATGGCCACCGTGCAGCGCCTGTGCGACCACGTGGCCATCATCAATGCCGGCCGAGTCGTCGCCGCAGGGACGACGGAGCAGGTCGCGGCCGGCGCGGACCTCGAGCAGCGCTTCACCGAGCTGGTGGGGGGCCAGGTGCGAACGGAGGGGCTGTCATGGTTGCGACCCTCGTCAAGCTGAAATGGCGCCTGACCCTCAACGCCCTGACCAAGAACGTCTGGGCCATCATCGGGACCGTGTTCGGGGCCCTTTACGGGTTGGGGGCGCTCGGCTTGATGCTGGCCGGCGCCGTCGGGCTGGGACTGAAGGCCGACCCCGACGTCATCATGCTGGTTCTCGGGTCTCTCGGAGCGCTGCTGGTGGTCGGTTGGGCCGTGGTGCCCCTGCTCGTCACCGGGGTCGACTCCACCCTGGACCCTCGCGCCATAGCGGCCTGGGCCGCTCCATCAAGACGGCTGGCGCTCGGCCTGCTGGCCGCCGGCGCCCTGGGAATCCCCGGTTGCATCACGGCTGCCGTCTGCCTCATTCCAGTCCTCACCTGGCTGCTGGCGGGCCAGCTCCCGGCTGCGCTCCTGGCGCTGCTGTGCGCCCCGGCGGCCCTGGCCACCTGCGTCCTGCTGTCCCGGATCATCGTGACGTCCGCAGGCATCTCCTCCTCTCGTCGGGGGCGTGAAACGACGGCGATCATCGCCTTCGTGGCCTTCTTGGTGTTCACACAGCTGCCGAATCTGATCCCCCGGATCCTCGGGGACGATCCCACTGGCTTTCTTCAACAGCTCCGGACCCTGGCCAAGGTCATGGGCCTGATCCCCTTCGGGTGGGCCTTCGCCGCCCCTGGTCTCATGGCCACCGGTTCCGTACTGTCGGCTCTGGTACTGGCGATCGGAGCGTGGATCCTCCCCATGATCCTGCTGCCCCTGTGGCAGCGCGTGGTGAACAAGGCGATGACCTCTCCGGGGTCGTCGCACACCCGGACGCGGGCCTACGCAGCCGACGGCGCGGGCTCCGACATACAGCACCGTGGCCTGCCCGACGTGCTGCCATGGGCCCGTAGGCTCGGCGCCGCCCTGCCTGCGTCCGCCGCCGCCGTGGCGGCACGCAGCCTGCGCTACTGGCGCACCGATCCCAGGTACCTGGTTCAGTTCCTGTCCGTCCTGCTCCTTCCTGTTGTGCTCGTTCTGGGTCCTGCTCTCAACTCCTCCCGATTCGTCGTCTACGTCAACGGTCAGCGGGTGGAGAACAGCTTCGCCCTCGGGCACGCGCCGGCTGCACTGCTGTTCATGGCACCCGCCCTGGCAGTCTTCATGGGGTGGGCTATCCATGATGACCTCGGCCTGGATTCCACCGCCTTGTGGAGTCACATCAGCGCAGGGATCCGTGGGGCGCACGACCGTCTGGGGCGGGTGGTCAGGGGCGGCCGTGTGGCAGGTTCCCGCTCTGCTCGTCGTCGATCTGCTCATGGTCGCGTGGACAGGACGATGGGAGGCGCTGCCCGCCGTCACCGGCGCCTGCCTGGCTCTCTACGGCTGCGCGCTGGCCTGGTCCTGTCTCGCCAGCGTCCTGCTGCCCTACGAGACGCTTGCCCCCGGGGACAGCCCCATGCGCTCGCGGACCTCGGGGACGGCCTTCCTGGCCGCGCTCATTCAGATGGTGGCTATCCTGCTTCTCCTGGCCGTGTGCTCCCCGGTCCTGGGGGTGGCGGTCTACGGCGTCGTCCAGGCGGCGCCTCTGTGGGAATGGGTGGCACTCGTCGCGGGGATCGTGTGGTGCAGTCTGCTGCTCTGGGGTGGAGTCGTCTTCGGTGGGCGGATGCTGGACCGGCGAGGACCTCAGGTTCTTGCCACGATCCGCACCTGGCCGGGCCATGCACAGCCGGTGTGATCGCGCTGGTCACATCACCACAGAGTGATTGATTCTGACGATTCGAGGTAGCATTTCTCTAAAGTCGCTCAAGCATGTAGCGGCTCTCTGAGATCAGTAAACTCAGTACTACCAGTCGTTGTGTCAGAGAGGACATCATCGTGCAGCTTGTCATTCTGGATTCCGCGCAGGCGATCGCGCAGCGGGCCGCCGACGAGATTGAGGCGCTGCTCAAGGACAAACCGGCAGCCGTGCTGGGCACCGCGACAGGATCCTCGCCCCTGCCCCTGTATGACGAGCTCACCACTCGTTGCGCCGCCGGGCGCCTCAGCTTCGCGGAGGTCACCGGATTCATGCTCGACGAGTACGTCGGCCTTCCCGCCGGGCACCCGGAGCGCTATGCCACCTTCATGGAGACCAATCTGCGCTCCCGCGTCGACATGCGCCCCGGGGCCCTCCACGGCCCGGACGCGCTGAGCGAGGACCTCGAGGCCGCCTGCCGGGACTACGAGGCCCAGATGGCTGCCGCCGGATACTGCGACCTGCAGATCCTCGGCATCGGCTCCGACGGGCATATCGGGTTCAACGAGCCCGGCGGCGCCCTCGACTCGCGCACGCACCTCGGCGAGCTCCACGAGCAGACCCGCCGGGACAACGCCCGCTTCTTCGACGGCGACGTCGATGCCGTGCCCACCCAGTGCATCACCCAGGGGCTGGCCACCATCATGGAGGCTCGCAAGCTCGTCCTCATCGCTACCGGTGAGGGCAAGGCCGAGGCCATCGCCCAGCTCGTCGAGGGTGAGGTGAGTCCTCAGTGGCCGGCGACCGTCATGCAGCGTCACGACGACGCCCTCGTGCTGGTCGATCCTGCCGCCGCCAGCCGGCTCACCTCGAAGCGCTGACGACGGGGTCATGCTCTCCTCAGGGGAGAGCATGACCACAGGAGCGGGGGCGGGCGACTGCCGGTGCGCACTGTCCGACCTACACTGGGCGGCATGACAGATGTCCTCGCCAGTGCTGATCCCGGATCGCCCGGAGCCCCGACCGACCCGGCCGCCGAGCCCACCCAGGGCGTCGGTACGGCTGTCCTGGAACGCGAGGAGCTCCAGTCGACCGACGACGGTGACGCCGACCGCTTCGCCCACTACGTCCGCAAGGACAAGATCGCCGCGGCCGCTGTCACCGGGCGTCCCGTTGTCGCCCTGTGCGGCAAGGTGTGGACGCCCGGGCGCGACCCGTCGAAGTACCCGGTGTGCCCCACCTGCAAGTCCATCTACGAGGAGATGCGCGGCGGGGATGGCTCCGGTGATGGCAGGGGCCGCGCTTCCCCGCCTCCCGTTCGGGCGAGGCGGTCGGTGAGCGCCGCCCGCGGCGGCCAGGCGACCCACCCCACCCCGACGCGAGTCTCGACGTCGGCGGCCCAGAACCTCCCCCCGGCCTACCCGCGCCGCGCCGCCTGGGGGACAGCCGGTTCGTTGCGAGCCTGGCAGGCCGCCGCGCTGGGGCAGTACCTGGAGACGATGCCCCAGGACTTCCTGGCAGTGGCCACCCCGGGGCCGGCAAGACGACCTTCGCGCTGCGAGTGGCCACCGAGCTGCTCAGCTCCGGCGACGTCCACAAGGTGACGATCGTCTGCCCCACCGAGCACCCTCAAGTACCAGTGGGCGGAGGCCGCCGCCCGGGTCGGCATCCATATCGACCCCTCCTACTCCAACTCCCAAGGAGCACTCGGGTCACGCTTCGACGGCGTCGCCCTGACCTACGCCCAGGTGGCCGCCAACGCCAACCTCCACCGCGCCCGCACCGACCAGGCCCGCACCCTGGTCATCCTCGACGAGATCCACCACGGGGAGACGCCCTGAGCTGGGGCGACGCGATCCGCGAGGCCTTCACCCCGGCACGCAGGCGACTGGCCCTGACCGGGACACCCTTCCGCTCCGACACCTCCCCGATCCCGTTCGTGCGGTACAAGGAGGACGCCTCCGGGGCGAAGCGCTCCCAGGCCGACTACTCCTACGGCTACTCCGACGCGCTGCGCGACGGAGTCGTGCGCCCTGTGATGTTCATGTCCTACTCAGGGCAGATGCGCTGGCGCACCAAGGCCGGCGATGAGGTCGCGGCCCGCCTGGGCGAGCCCCTCACCAAGGACCTGGAGGCCCAGGCCTGGCGCACCGCACTCGACCCGGCGGGGGAGTGGATCCCCGCGGTCCTGGCCGCCGCTGACCAGCGCCTGACCGAGGTGCGCCGCCAGGTGCCCGACGCAGGAGCCCTCGTCATCGCCTCCGACCAGGCCAAGGCCCGTGCCTACGCCAAGCAGCTGCGCGCCATCACCGGCGAGGCCCCCACGGTTGTCCTCTCCGACGACAACGGCGCCTCCAGCCGCATCGAGGCCTTCTCCGCCTCCACCGACCGCTGGCTGGTGGCCGTGCGCATGGTCTCGGAGGGAGTGGACGTGCCCCGCCTGGCCGTGGGCGTCTACGCCACCTCCACCTCCACCCCGCTCTTCTTCGCCCAGGCGGTGGGGCGCTTCGTGCGCTCGCGGGCCCGGGGGGAGACCGCCTCGGTGTTCCTCCCATCGGTCACGCCCCTGCTGGCCCTGGCCGGGGAGATGGAAGTGGCCCGCGACCACGTCCTGAGCCGACCCGACGCGGCGGCGCAGGAGGATGCCCTGTTCAGTCCCGAGGACCGGCTGCTCACAGAGGCCAACAGGACTGAGAACGCCTCGGCCGAGCTGCTGCCCGGCTTCGAGGCCATGGACAGCCAGGCTGAGTTCGACCGCGTGCTCTTCGACGGCGGCGAGTTCGGTACCGGCGCCATGGTGGGCAGCATCGAGGAGCAGGAGTACCTGGGGCTGCCGGGTCTGCTGGAGCCCGAGCAGGTGACCGCCCTGCTGCGCCAGCGCCAGGACAAGCAGATCGCCTCCCAGAAGAAGCAGGCCGCCGCCGAGGCGCAGAGGCGGAAGAACTCAGGCGTCGACGACGCCCGGCGTCGGGCAGCTGCCCGTAAGGAGCTCTCCCAGCTGGTGGCCGCGTGGGCTCGCCGTTCGAGCCGGCCCCACGGCGTCGTCCACAACGAGCTCCGGCGCGTGTGCGGGGGGCCGGAGGTCGCGGCGGCGTCCACCGAGGAGATCGAGAGGCGCATCCAGACCCTGCGGCGCTGGTTCGTCGGCAAGCGCTGACAAGCAGCGCTGACTGGGGGCCGGAGGCGCCTCTGCCGCCGGTCAGCGTCGGGTGGCGCCTCGCCCGTCGAGGTCGACGTGGCGGGTCGGCAGTGCCGACTCACCGTCACTCAGGCGCCAGGCGTTATAGGGGAGCTCGGCGCGGGAAGCCCGGTGCCGCTCCGCCGCCGCGCTCAAGGCCTCCTTGCCGCGGTGCTCCTCGATGATCCTGCCCTCATCGACCAGGAGCACCTGAAGCGGTCGGGCGCCGGCCTGGCTCAACGCCGACAGTCCCTGGTCCTGCGAGCTGGAGGAGACCACCAGCTCCTCGGCGGCTGTGCCCTCGGAGGTGAGGATGCGGCCGGCCCACTTGCGGCCACCCACGGTGGACTTGCCACCCGAGGAGAACTTGGCGACCTCCTCCATGGTGCCGTCGGCGCCCTCGCGCTCCACCAGCTTGTAGACGAGCGCTGCGGTCGGGCGCCCCGAGCCCGTGACGAGCTTGGTGCCCACGCCGTAGGAGTCCACGGGGGCCGCCCCCAGTGCCGCGATGGCGTGCTCGTCGAGGTCGTTGGTGACGGTGATCCTTGTCGACGTCGCCCCCAGGGCGTCGAGCTGGGCGCGCACCTTGAAGGCCTCGGCCACCAGGTCGCCGGAGTCCAGGCGCACCGCCCCGAGCTCGCCACCGGCGGCGCGGGCCGCCTTGACCGCCCGTTCCACGCCGGTGGTGATGTCATAGGTGTCCACCAGGATCGTGGTGCTCGGTCCGAGACTGGCCACCTGCGCGGCGAAGGCATCCTCCTCCGTGTCGTGCAGGAGGGTGAAGGAGTGCGCCGAGGTCCCCACCGTGGGAATGCCGTAGAGGAGTCCCGCCTCCAGGTTGCTCGTTCCCACGAAACCGCCGACGACCGAGGCCCTGGCCGCGGCGACGGCCGCCTGCTCATGGGCGCGGCGCGCCCCGAAGTCCACGCAGGGGCGTCCGTGGGCGGCGATGGTCATGCGGGAGGCGGCTGAGGCGACGGCGCAGTCGTAGTTGTAGATCGACAGGGCGAGGGTCTCCAGGATGCAGGCCTCGGCGAATGTGCCCTCCACGGTCAGCAGCGGGGAGCCTGCGAAGTAGCACTCGCCCTCGGCGTAGCCGCGGATCGTCCCGGTGAAGCGGTAGCCGCGCAGGAAGTCCAGGGTCTCGTCGTTGACGACCTCGGCGCGGTGCAGGAAGTCGATCTGGGAGGGGGTGAACGTGAAGGCCTCGATGGCGTCCAGCAGTCGGCCGGTGCCCGCGACGACACCGAAGCGACGCGACCCGGGGAGCCTGCGGCCGAAGAGCTCGAAGACGCTGCGCCGTGCGGCGGCCCCCGATGCCAGTGCTCCCTGCAGCATCGTGAGCTCGTACATGTCGGTCAGCAGCGAGGTCGAGGCCGCGGACCCGTCCATGGAGGCGGCGGTGGATTCGGCAGTGGGCATGTATCTGTTCACGGGAACAACCTATCGCAGCTCACCGCTACCCTGGTGGTATGAGCACCTCGTTGCCCGTTGTGGAACCGGAGACCCTGGAGGAGTCCCGTGTCCGTGCCCAGCGCCTGTGGTGCACCGTGGTCCACGATGATCCGATCAACACGATGAGCTATGTGACCTGGGTGTTCCACTCCTACTTCGGCTTCTCACTGCCTGTGGCCGAGGCGCGGATGATGCAGGTGCACACCGCCGGCCGCGCCGTGGTCTCCCGAGGGGCCCGCGAGCGCATGGAGGTCGATGTCACGGCGATGCACGGCTACGGGCTGCGCGCCACCATCGAGCCGATGGGTGAGGACGCCGACGCCTCCGCGGACGATTCCTCAGGAGGGCGCTGATGCGAGCCTTCCGCCGAGTCCCCGAGGGGCTGGCCTGCGGCCTTGACGACTGGGAGCGCGAGCTCATCGCCAGGTTGGCACTGGAGGTCCGGGGCCTTCTCCAAGCGGATGCCCCCTCCGCCGAGGACGCCGGCGAGTCCGAGACCTCCTCGCCGTCCCGCCCCGACCCGGTGCGCCCGGGGGAGAGTGAGCGGGATCGTGAGGTCCTGGAGGCCCTTGACTTCGACCTCGATGCGCCGATCAATCACGTTCACGCCGGTCGTCCGAACGCGGATCCCGTCATCGCCGTCCTGCTTCCGCAGGCCTCGGAGGATCCCCTCACCTCGATGGAGGTCAGCAGCCTGACTCGTGCGCGCCTGCGGGGTGACAAGGTCGACCGCCTGGTGCGCCTGGCCGCCGAGCTGCGGGAGCCGTCGGGCCCCGGGGAGACAGTGCTTGTGGCTCCGGGCCAGGAGTCCGACTGGCTGGGGGCGACCAATGACATCCGGCTCGTGCTGGCCCAGCGGCTGGGTATCGAGTCGGCTCAGGACGCCGAGCGAGTTCACACAGCCGCCTTCCAGGAGCTTCCCGAGGAGGAGACGTCTCGCGAGCAGTGGTACCGGGGGACGGCGCTCGTCTACGACATGATCACCTGGTGGCAGGAATCACTGGTATCCGCGCTGTTCGGGGGCACAGGGCCCGCATAGTCTCGCGGTGTGAATGATGCTCCGATCGGGATGTTCGACTCTGGGGTCGGTGGCCTCACCGTCGCCCGTTCTGTCCTCGACCAGCTGCCCCATGAGCAGGTGCTCTACATCGGAGACACCGCCAACGGTCCCTACGGCCCCCGAGACATCGCCGAGGTCCGGTCCCTGGCTCTGAGCATCATGGACGAGCTCGTGGACCGCGGGGTCAAGCTGCTCGTCATCGCCTGCAACACCGCTTCCGCGGCCGTCCTGCACGATGCGCGTGAACGCTACACCCTGGGGCGGGGCGTCCCGGTCATCGAGGTCATCCACCCGGCGGCACGTACGGCGGCCCGAGTGACCCGCAACGGCAAGGTGGGCCTGATCGCCACCCGTGGGACGGTTGACTCCCGAGCCTATGACGACGCGCTTCAGGCCGTTCCCGGCGTCGAGCTCGTCTCACAGGCGTGTCCGCGTTTCGTCGAGCTGGCCGAGCGGGGGGTGACCACCGGCCCCGAGGTGCTCGACGTCGCCGAGGAGTACCTGGCTCCCATCAAGGCCGCCGGCGTGGACACCCTCATCCTCGGCTGCACCCACTACCCCCTGCTGGTGGGGCCGATCTCCTACGTCATGGGGGAGGACGTGGCCCTGGTGACATCCTCCGACGAGACCGCCAAGGACGTCTACCGGGCACTGGCAGGCAAGAACCTTCTGCGCGGACCCGACGCCCCCGAACCTCGCCATGACTTCGCCTCCACCGGCGACCCGGAGGCCTTCTCCGTCCTGGCCCGGCGCTTCCTCGGCCCCGAGGTTGCCGCTGTTGAGCGTGTCGCCTTCTCCTCCGGGGCAGTGGACGCCCCTGTCGAGCTGCCCCGGCTCTCCTCACCTCCCACCGCCCATCAAGGATCTGCATGAGACTTACGATTATCGGCTGCTCGGGCTCCATGTCGGGTCCCCAGTCCTCGGCCTCCTCCTACCTGGTGCAGGCCGACGGAGTTGACGCCGACGGCGCACCGCGCACCTACTCGATCGTGCTGGATCTCGGGCCGGGATCAATGGGGCAGCTGCTGCGCCACCCTCGATCCCGCCGAGCTCGACGCCATTGCTATCTCCCACTGCCACGCCGATCACATGGTCGACCTGGTGGGCATGCACGTCTACCGGCGCTGGCTGCCCACGGGGGCGCTCGGGCCGGTCGCCTGCCTGGGGCCCTCGGAGCTGTTGGAGCGTCTGCAGGGAGTTGATGGTGTCCCGCCCAGTGAGCGCTACGCCACGGAGTTCGGGTTCGTCACCGCTGTGCCGGGCAGGTCCTACAGCGTGGGCCCCCTGGTGATCTCACCCTTCGAGGCGCTTCATCCCGTGGAGGCCTATGGTTACCGGATCGAGGGCCCCAGTGAGGAGGACCCCTCCCGTCAGGTCAGCCTGGCCTTCACCGGGGACACGGACATCTGCCGGACCATGAGCGACATGGCTCAGGGAGTGGACCTCCTCCTGGCCGAGGCGGCCTTCGTCGAGGGCCGCGACACTGTGGGCGGCATGCATATGACGGGGCGTCGCGCTGGTGAGCTCGCCGCCCAGGCCGGTGCGGGGCACCTTGTTCTCACCCACATCCAGCCCTGGACGGATCCGGCCGTTCCTCTCAAGGAGGCCGCAGCCGTCTACTCCGGCCCGTTGGAGGCGGCGACGGCGGACGCCGTCTGGGAGCTGTGAGCGCTGACGGGCACGATCGCCCCGCCCAACGGACAACGGTCTCCTTCAGCCCGGCTCTTCCCGATGGAGTGGACTGCCCCTGGACCCGTGGCAGGCGGACCCGCTGGTGGCTGGTGGTTCCCGCGGACCTGGTGGCAGTGGCGCTCGTGGCCCTGTTCGGCGCCGCCTCCACCCGCAGCCTGGGGCAGGTATGCGGGTCCCTGTGGCAGGCGGGTGCGGGCCTCGTCGTCGCCTGGGGCGTGACCTGGCTCCTGCGACGCTCTCACCCCGACCACCTGGAGATGGCGTTGCCCGAGGGGCTTATCATCGTGGGGATCAGCTGGTTGGTATGGGTCGTGCTGCGCCACGTGACGTCAGCATTCAACGACGTGTCCGCCATGGCCTCCCTGGGCGGTGATGACCGGGGCCTTCCTCCTGGTGTTCCTGGGAGGATGGAGATGGCTCTACGGCTACGTGCGCGCCCACGACTCCTTGACTCCCAGGCCCGTGGCGCGTCGCCTCGCCGAGCAGGAGCAGGCAGGGCCTGAGTACCGGAGTGCCCACCGGGTGCCCGGCAAGTGAGATGCGACCGGCTAGCTACTGGTTCAGGAGTTCGGCCAGGACCGGTGCCAGGGCACGGAAGGCCTGCCCCCGGTGGGAGATGGCATGCTTGTCCTCAGACGTCATCTGGGCGGTGGTGCGGCCCCGACAGCCAGGCTCGTCCTCCTGGACGGGCACGAAGATCGGATCGTAGCCGAATCCCCCCTCCCCCAAGGGGGAGCAGGTCAGGCGCCCCTCCATGGAGCGCTCGATGGTGGTGACCTGCTCCGGCCCCCTGCCGGAAGCCGGCTGGACCAGGACCGCGGCACAGGTGAAGCGCGCGCTGCGGTGCGGGTCGGCGACGTCGGCCAGCTGGGCCAGGAGCAGCTGAAGGTTCGCGGTGTCGTCACCGTGCCGGCCGCTCCAGCGCGCCGAGAAGATCCCCGGCGCTCCGCCCAGGACGTCGACGCACAGGCCCGAGTCGTCGGCGACCGTGGGCAGGCCCGTCGCCCGGGCCAGGGCTCGGGCCTTGAGCAGGGCGTTGTCAGCGAAGGACAGGCCGTCCTCTACCGGTTCGGGCGCCTGGAAGGAGGCGGCCGAAATAATGGAGCCGGGATCCAGTCCCGGTACGAGCGGTGTCAGGATCTGTCGCAGCTCGGCCAGCTTGCCGGCGTTGTGGGTGGCCAGGACGAGCCGGGAGCCAGCGGGCACCTGGACCCGGCCGGTGAGCGGGGCGGCGCCGTCGGCGTCTGACGAGGTACTCATGGCTCAGGCCTGCGTGGACTGGGTCGAGGAGTCTGAGGAGGACACTGTGAAGGGCTCACCGCTGGGGCCGGACAGGGACCCGGCGCTGGAGCGCGGCCAGACGGCTGTTGCCGGTGGCGGCCAGGTCGAGCAGCTCTCCGAGCTCGGAGCGGTCGAAGGGGGCGTGCTCGGCGGTGCCCTGGAACTCGATGAAGCGCCCGTCCCCGGTCTGGACGACATTCATGTCGGTCTGGGCGCGCACGTCCTCCTCATAGGGCAGGTCGAGGCAGGGGACGCCGTCGATGATCCCCACCGAGATGGCCGACAGGGAGTCGGAGAGCACCGGATTGCCGGGGCGGGCCTTGATGAGGCTGCGCTGCGTGCCCCAGGCGACGGCGTCGGCCAGGGCCACGTAGGCGCCGGTGATCGCCGCGGTCCGGGTCCCGCCGTCGGCCTGCAGCACATCGCAGTCCAGGGCGATCGTGTTCTCACCCAGTGCGGCGACGTCGATGATGCCGCGCAGGCTGCGGCCGATGAGGCGGGAGATCTCGTGGGTACGGCCACCGACCTTGCCTCGCACGGATTCCCGGCCGGAGCGCTCCGACCCGGCCCGGGGGAGCATGGCGTACTCGGCGGTCACCCAGCCCTCGCCACTGCCCTTGCGCCAGCGCGGGACGCCCTCGGTGAAGGAGGCGGCGCACAGGACCCGGGTGCGTCCGAAGGTCACCAGGACCGATCCCTCGGCGTGGTCGAGCCAGTGGCGGGTCATGGTCACGGGGCGCAGTTCGTCGACGGCGCGGCCGTCCTTGCGGGTGAAGGGGGCAGTTGTCATGGGGCTCAGGCTACCTGGAGGCCATCGGGCCTCGGGGCGGCTCCGTACCTCGGGATGCCCGATGCCTGTAGTCCGCGACGGCGGTCAGGCGGTAGCGTTCGTTGCGATATCTGTTCCGGTCCGGAGCCGACGGAGACACCGAGGAGAAAACCTATGACCTATGTCAACATCACCGCACTGACCTTCCCCGAGGGCGCCCAGGCCGAGATCGAGAAGCGCTTCGCCGCACGGAAGCGAGGTGTTGACACCTCGCAGGGCTTCCAGGGCTTCGAGCTGCTGCGCCCGGTGGTCGGAGAGGACCGCTACTTCGTGGTGACCCGGTGGGACACGCGTGAGGACTACGAGCGCTGGAGCGCGGCGCGGCCCGCCGGCGGGCACGAGGACGACAAGCGCCGGGGCATGAACGTGGAGGTCCTCGGCTCGAGGTCGTCCAGCACGAGGAGTGACTCAGGCAGCGAGACCCACCGAAGGGTTCGGCATCAGGCCCCCACGCCCTGTGGCGTCGGGG
>BNJU01002855.1_pt1 | contig 76009 bp, 82 predicted proteins | sample 8539281 | NCBI WGS metagenome assembly BNJU01 (sample SAMD00202456, study PRJDB9452) | human saliva metagenome | isolation source: human saliva | place: Japan
AAAAAGACCGGCCAAAGCTGGTCTGGTATGAACTATTACAAGCGAGCGTTAAGTTCTGCTCCAAGTTCTTCAAATCCTGGTTTTCCAAGAAGAGCAAACATGTTTTTTTCTTGTAAGCTTCTACACCTGGTTGGTTAAATGGATTAACAGCATTCAAATATCCTGAAAGAGCGATAGCAAGCTCAAAGAAGTAGATGATATATCCCAATGTGAAAGCATCTTGTTCAGGGATAGTGATGAACATGTTAGGCACGTCACCATCTGTATGAGCAAGAAGAACACCGTCTGTTGCTTTTTTGTTAACAAAGTCAACATCTTTACCTTGGAGGTAACCAAGTCCATCAAGGTCTTCAGCCAATTCAGGAATAACAACGTTCTTACGTGGTTTATCTACACGAACAACAGTTTCAAAAAGGTTACGTGTACCTTCTTGAATGAATTGACCAAGAGAATGCAAGTCTGTTGAGAAGTTTGCTGAAGTTGGGTAGATACCTCTTTGGTCTTTACCTTCTGACTCACCAGCCAATTGTTTCCACCACTCAGCGAAGTATTGAAGTGATGGTTCGTAGTTTGCCAAGATTTCAGTTGTGTAACCTTTACGGTAAAGGATGTTACGAATTGCAGCGTATTGGTAAGCTTCATTTTCAGAGATTTTAGATGAAGAGTACTCTTTACGTGCAGCGTTAGCACCTTCCATAAGGGCTTTGATATCAGCACCTGAAGCAGCGATTGGCAAAAGACCTACAGCTGTCAATACTGAGAAACGTCCACCGATGTCATCTGGAACAACGAAAGTTTCCCAACCATTAGCATCTGCTTCAACTTTAACAGCACCTTTTTGGCGGTCAGTTGTTGCGTAGATACGGTTGTTGGCTTCTTCTTGACCGTATTTCTTAACAAGAAGTTCCTTGAAGACACGGAAGGCGATAGCTGGTTCAGTTGTTGTTCCTGATTTAGAGATAACGTTAACTGAGAAATCTTTATCTTCAACATACTCAAGCAAGTCAGCAAGGTAAGTTGATGAAATTGAGTTACCAGCATAAACGATTTGTGGTGCTTTACGTTCTTCTTTTGTTTGAAGGTTAGCAAAGTGATTGTTCAAGAAGTCAATAGCTGCTTTGGCACCAAGGTAAGAACCACCGATACCGATAACAACCAAAACGTCGCTTTCTTCTTTAATTTTTTCAGCAGCTTTCAAGATACGATCAAACTCTTCTCGATCGTAGTTCTCTGGAAGGTCACGCCATCCAAGGAAGTCAGCGCCTGGGCCTGTTCCTTTGCGAACCATTTCGTCTGCTACTGTTACTTGTGCTTGAAGGTTATCTACTTCGTGTGGTGCTACAAATTTATCCAAAACTTTTGAATAGTCAAATGTAATATGAGCCATTAGTCTCTCCTTATAAAAATTCAATTATAGTTTCTAGTTTACTCTTTTATTTATCTTTTTGACAATATTTTTACCCTTATTAGGTCACGATAGGTTACAGTTACTATTTAAATGTTAGCTCTGCTTCAAGGCCATAATGATCACTTACTAGAGGTTGATTGTTTCCATCAAAAATGACACTAAGGTGATTTACTGCCCACTCCTGGCTTGCAAAAACATAGTCAATACGTAAAGGTTCTTCATTACCTTTCCAACCATCGATACCAGGTCCAACTGTATAGCTTCCATTTGTTTCTTGAGCCACTTGGAAGCTATCCTGAAGTGTGAGCGGACTGGCTAATATTGCTTGGTAACCTTCTCGACCTGCTGGATTATTAAAGTCCCCTGCTAGGATAAGCGGTTTGCCAATAGATTGGAAACGTCCCTCAATACGTGCCCACTCTTCTTGGAAACCTTTATCCCACCATGAAAGATGGACACTAGCAACAGCAACTTCTCGGCCATCTACAGCCGTCTCAGCCACTGCCACACGGCGTGTATGATAGTCTGTTGGATCATCAACATCTGAAACTAAAATTTCGCTAGATGTCAATGGTTGGCGTGACAAGACAGCAACACCTTCATTAAGGTGATCATAACCAATGTGATTATAAGCCCACGTCCAATGATATTGAAGGCCCTCTTCAGCTAATTTTTCCACAAGCAAACGGACAAAGTGATCTTGGTGGATTGGTGTTGCTGATGGTAGCGCATGATAGTAAGCATCCGTTTCTACAGCTGCCGTCTCTATTTCCTGATTAACTTCTTGGAAACAAATGATATCATATTGAGCCTTAAGGATTTGTTCCTTTAGGGTTTGGAATTTTCCTTCTGCATCTTCTTCCATCCAACTATGGGTATTTAAGGTTAGAAATTTCATAATCTTATCCTCTATCTGACTTACATATAGAAATGATAACAGGTCTTTTACAAACAAAACAGCCCAGGGGCTGTCTGCTTGATATTATTTAACAAATTAAAGTTCTACTTTTTGCAACTGGAGCATTAGCTGCCAATTTTTCCTGTATGTTCTACTTTAACTGATTTAATTGCGTCTGTATTAGTAAAGACAACAACTGTAGATGTTTCACGACCTGCTTCACGGATAGCATCAAGGTTTGCTTCAACCAAGAGATCACCTGCAGCAACTGTTTGACCTTCAGTAACTTTAACGTCGAATGGTTTACCTTCAAGACTAACAGTGTCAAGTCCGATGTGAACCAAAACTTCAAGACCATTGTCAGTTACCAAACCAAGAGCGTGTTTAGTTGGGAAGATACTTGCAACTTTACCAGATACCGGAGAAACAATCTTACCGTTTTCTGGTTTCACAGCGAAACCGTCACCCATCATTTTTTGTGAGAATACTGGGTCTTTTTACATCTTCAATATTGATAACTTGACCATCTGCAACTGAGTGAACATCTTCAGTTACACCTTTGAATTGAGCTTCTGCTTTTTGAACAGCAGTCATTTGACTTGGAAGTGTTTCAGGAATAACTTCACCTGAATCAAGTACGTCTTGGATATCAGATTTCAATACGTCTGCTTTAGGACCATAGATAGCTTGAACTCCTTGTCCTTTCATGACAAGACCCATAGCTCCTTCAGCTTCCCATTGTTCTTCAGTTCCGACTTTATCAGCTTCTTTAACAGTAACACGGAGACGAGTCATACATGCGTCAACGTCGACGATGTTAGCACGTCCACCAAGAAGGTTGATGATGTTGATAACTTGTGAGCTTGCTGAGCTTGTTCCAGCACTTGCTGAGCCAGCAGATTCTGATGAAGCATCATCACCTTGCTCATAGTTACCGTTACGTCCTGGTGTAGCGTAGTCAAATTTCTTAATCATGAAGTTAGCAATGAAGAACATGATAACACCAAAGAGTACAGTTACCCAAATGAAGTTAATGATATCCATCGCCAAACCTGCGTTAATAGCGAGTGGTGTACGTGTCAAGAATTCGATAGAACCGAATGAGTGAACACGGAGGTGAACGATGTCAGCCATTGCAAAGGCAGCACCTTGTACAAATGCGTAAATGATGTACAGTGGAGTAGCTACGAACATGAACATGTACTCGATAGGTTCTGTTACCCCTGTCAAGAATGTTGCAAGCGCAGTCGCAGTCATCATACCTTTGTATTGATGTTTCTTATCATCATCAACGTTACGGTAGATAGCTACCACCATACCCATCAAGATACCGAATGAACCGATCATTTGACCAACTTTAAAGCGGGCTGGTGTAACAGATTCAAGAAGGTGTTTGTATTGTTCTGGGTGTGCACCTTTAAGGTTTGCAAGGTCAGTAACCCAAGCAAGCCAGAGTGGGTCTTGACCCAATACTTCAGTACCTTTAGCAGCACCAGTCAATACGTGGTAAGTACCACCCAATTGAGTGTAGTTAATTGGGATAGTCAACATGTGGTGGAGACCAAATGGCAAGAGAAGACGTTCCAAAGTACCGAACAAGAACGGTGCCAAGATTGGAGCAGTTTCTTTTGAGTTGGCAATCCACATACCGAAGCCGTTGATTCCTGATTGGATAACTGGCCATACGATAGCAAGAACGATAGCTGCGATAGCTGAACGAAGAATAACTACGAATGGTACGAAACGTTTACCATTGAAGAATGATAAAGCTTCTGGCAATTTACGGAAGTTATAGTATTTGTTGAAGGCAGTAGCTCCGATGAAACCAGAGATGATACCTACGAACACACCCATGTTGAGGGCTGGAGCTTCCAAAACACTGATGAAGTAATCAGATACCTTGATTGATTGACCAAAAACGGTGTGGACTGTAGCAGCCTTATCAGCAAGAATATCTGAAGTAACACCAAAGATTGAACCAGTCAAACGGTTAATCAGGATAAATGCTAGACCTGCTGCAAAGGCACCGCCTGCACGTTCCTTAGCCCAGCTACCACCAATGGCAAGGGCAAACAAGATGTGAAGGTTACCGATAACCCCCCAACCAATTTGCTCAAGAAATCCACCCGTAATAACGAGAGGTGCCACGTTTGGATTAATCATGGCAATCGTTTTACCGATAGAGATCATAAGACCTGCTGCTGGCATAACCGCGATAACAACCATGAGGGATTTACCGAATTTTTGCCAGAACTCAAAGCCAAATTTTTCTTTTAGCTTATTCATTTCATTTCCTCCTACGTTTCTATGCAAACGCTTGCATAACTTATGTAATTATTATATCATCTTTCGAGGGATTTGTAAAGCGTTTTTCGTAAACTTTTTGATACAAAGAGAGTCCCCCCAGCAAAAACTGGAGGGCTCAGACATTTATTAGGCCATCAAAACCATGAGAATTGGGATAACGATCATGGTCGCGAGGGTAGTCTCAGTCACCATGACAGCAGCGTAATCACTATCAGCTCCGTAGAGTTTGGCAACCACAGGTGCATTGGTCATGACAGGCATAGCCGACTGGATGATAAAAACTTGCTTCATCAAAGTTGGGAGAGGTGCCCAGTAAACAATGGTAGCCATCAAGAGAGGAGCAGCTACAAAGCGTCCCAACAAAATCAACACCTGGTCCTTTTTAAGAACTAACTGCTTCACACCTGCATTGGATACCGACAAACCGATGAAAATCATAGATAAAGGAGTCGTCAAACTACCCAAATACTGCAAGTCACTGGCTAAAAAAGGTTGGTAATTTAATATGAAGGATAACAATAATAAGACCTAACATGAAACCCATTAGAGGGGGAGAGAAGATCTTTTTCAGACTTGTTTTTAAATCAAATTCTGCCTCTCCCTCTCCATCTCGCTGAATAAGGTAAGTTCCCAAGGTCCAGAAAAAGGTCGTATTGCACATATAATAGATAAGAACATAGGGAATACTAGCATCCCCAAAGAGGGCTTGATTGATAGGGAGCCCCACAAAAATGGTGTTCGAATTAAAAAACATGGAAATAAAGAGACCACGACGCTCCTTTTTTACTGCAAAAATGCCAGCCACCGCTGTCGCAATCCCAAGCAAAATCGCCATGGAAAGTGCAGGAAAACGCAATTCTGGCAACATCTTGAGTAGGTCTGTCGCTGTGAAACGCTGTGTGATCGTATAGAGCATGTAACAAGGCAGGGCAATTTGGGTGACTAGCTTAGCTATAAGACCACGTGACTCGTCATCAAACCAGCCTTTTTCGCCCATAACAAATCCCACTAAAATCATACCCAAGATGACTAGTATTCCCGATATACTCGTTAAAAAGATTTCCATGTTTTCTCCTTTTTTGTTACTGTTACAAATGATAGTGGACACCAGAAAAATCTAATCATTTTTCTGCATAGAAATCTACCATTATTGGTTTAACTCAAATCTAAAAAACTACTTTAGTATATCACAAAAAGAGCTCGATTTCTCAAGCTCCTTTTCTATTATTTACTCTGCTTTTAAGAGAGGTTCAAAGATCGATACCAGACCAAAGAAGGCGATGAATATAAGGGTAATAGTTGCACTGGCTGGTGTTTCCCAATAATAGGAAATAAAGATACCAGAGAGCATACCAATCAAACCAATACCAATAGCCCAAAAAATGACAGATTTAAAGGTTTGACCTATTTTCATACCAATAGCTGCTGGAAGAATCATGATGGTGGAAACCAAAAGTGATCCTGCTGCTGGAATCATCAGGGCAATCGCTATCCCTGTCACAATATTGAAGAGGAGCGACATGAGACGAACTGGCAAGCCATCTACATGAGCAGTGTCCTCATCAAAAGTCAAAAGATACATAGGACGAATAAAGAGTAGAGTCAAGACCAGTACAATAGCCGCAATGACAAAGAGGGCACGCACCTGCTCTGGGCTAATCGTGATGATAGAACCAAAAAGATAGCTGTCCAGACTCATGCTACTGCTACCCGCCTTGTTACTAAGAATAAGAGCCACTGCCAATCCCATTGACATGAGGATAGCCGTTGAAATCTCCATATAATGCTTGTAACTAACCCTGAGATATTCCAAAACCAAAGCTGCAATAACCACAACCACTAGGGTCATCCAAGTGATTGATTGTCCCAAGAAATCCCAACAGCCACCCCAGCTAGGGACACGTGACTCAAGGTATCACTCATCAGACTCTGACGACGAAGAATTAAGAAGAGCCCCAAAATTGGCGAAAAGATACTGATAGCAATCACGGCGAGAATAGCACGCTGCATAAAATCATAGGTTAATAATTCACTAATCATGTTTATGCTCCTCTCCATCCTTTTCATGGACATTGAAACAACGCCAAGGCAATTTCTGGTTACGAACCAGATGAATATTACGGTCTGTGTACTCTTTAACTTCCTCTGGGTCGTGGGTAATCATCAAGACAGACTTGCCATGCTTGTGAGCCGAGTGGTGCATGAGTTCGTAAAAGGTATTGGCTGTTCCTGCATCCATCCCTGTCGTTGGCTCGTCCAAGACAAAGATATCTGGATCTGAGGCAAAAATACGAGCAATGACGGCACGCTGCTTTTGACCACCTGAGAGATGTCCAATCTGCTTGTGACGATTTTCCCACATACCTACAGACTCAAGGGCACGTTGAACATGCTCCAAGTCGTGCTTAGTCAAACGACGGAACCAGCCCTGACGAGGATAACGGCCAGACTTCACAAACTCGTAGACCGTGCTCGGAAAACCTGCATTAAAGCTGGCAATTTGCTGGGGAAGATAGGCCATACGAAGCTTTTTACCATCTTTATTGGTTTCAGAGATGGTTACAGTTCCCTTCTTAGGCTTGAGAATCCCTAGGGTAGCCTTTATAAGCGTTGACTTGGCAGCTCCATTTTCCCCAGTCAGGGTCACAAACTCCCCAGAATCCAAGTGATAGTGAATATTATCCAGAACGGGCTCCGCATCATACTGAAAGCTTAGTCCTTCAACTGTAATATAACGCATCTTATTCCTCGATTCTTTCTTCTAATTTCGTCAAGAAACGCCCTATAATCTGACGTTCTTTACTATCAAACTGCTCCAATACAGTGCGATAGACACCTAAAGTCTCTTGGTGGTGTTCCTCATGCTCCTGGGCAATAGGTTGAGCCTCTTGTGTCAGGACAAAATAGGTTACCCGTCCATCACCTTTGTCCTTCTTGACCTCCAACATACCTTCCTTGACCAAGGTCTTAACAGCCTTGGTAACAGCAGCCTGACTGACATTTAAGGTCTTTGCCAACTCCGAATTGGTCTTGCGACCCTCGGCCAAAAGCATCAGAATATGTTCCTGAGTATTAGTCAATTTAACTTGACTACGGCACTGCCCAATAAGGAGCTCATGCTGATTTTCAGACTTGAGCACGATTTGATTAATCAATTGATTAACTTGTTCTTCTAGTTCTAGCATCGCTTTCTCCATATACTTAACCAGTTAATTATATCGAAAACACAGAGGTTTTGCAAGGAAAAATAAAAAGTCCAACCACAGCTAGACTTAAAAATGATAATAGGTTTAAGATACTGCCCGTGTCTCTTTCTTCCAAAAACAGGTATAACCTATATTAAATACCGCCAAGAAAGCCAAGAGAGTCCATGACCAAGTAGCACCCAAGGACTGGTTTAAGGCCAAAATCACAGCTGCACCCAGGGGTACAGTCGCTGTGACAATGGTTGAAAAGATACTAAAGACAGCGTTCTGTCGCTCTTCAACAATGGAGAAGATGACGATGGTATCCGATTTTGGATTGGAAATGGCTGTCACATAAGAAGAAAGAAAAAGCAAGGTAAAGAGAACAATGGGATTGTGCCATATAAAGATACTGACAACCATCAACAATGCTAGACTATTCTCAAAAAGCAGGTTGGACCTAATGGACAACTTGCGGTAAAAGTCGAACGGAAAAAGTGATCCTAAAAAGAAAGCAACCAATTCGATAGACTCAAAGACTGTGATAGTCACAGCATAAGACCCCAACTGTAGCTCCTTGACCGATAAGAGATAAATCATCAACAGGGTGGTCATGGCTGACGAGAGCAGGTTCATACTAGAGTAAATCATGACCAAATTAAAAATAGAGGACTGGGATTTGAGAAAGGTGAAATTGGTTATGGTGTCCTTGACAAACTGACAAATCAGGGCTTTTAAGGATTCTGCTTGTTGTTCTTTGGACTCAGGTACTGGTTCATTGAGATAGTCAAAAAGTTTTTGCCCTCGTCGCAAGACCAGATAAGAAGCCAAGAAAACCAAAACATTAATCAAGGCAAACAAGAAATAGTTATGAGCCAGCAGAGCAATAAGCATGACGCCCACGCTCTTTCCCGCTAAGGTGACGATATTAGACATTCCCTTGCGAAAAGAGATAGCCAAGGAAAAATTCTCCTCAGCTACCACCCGACGATTGAGGAAAGGTTGAGATAGGCAGTGTAATTACCAATAATATCACTCATAAAGTTGATAGCTAGGACCAAGACGAAGACCCACCAAGTAGGCTTAAGCAAGGTTAGCACCCCAAAAAAGACATATAGACTCATCTGCAACCAGCGCACCAGTTTCATAGCCTTAAAGCTATTTGACGCTCGATCAGAGACATAACCCACAATAAAATCAAAAACATAGGGAAGTGAGGTAATCAAACTCGCCAACCCCACCGCCAATTCTGGATTGGGAAAGGTAGCTGCATATAGAACAGAAACCAAATCAAACAGTGTGGTCCCAAAGATACCTAACAAGATGGACAGGGTCAAAACCCTATAAGGCTTGTGTTGTAAAAAAAGCTGCATTTAAACCTCCTGATGGGTAAGAAACAGATTAAACATAAATTGATACTCATGAGTTACATCTCTCTCCTCATTATTAGGATAATAATCATAAATATGTAATCGATTCTTTTCTCTTAACTCGAATATTGAAGAGTTAGACAGCTGTCTCATCGCTTTATTCGTCAGATTACAAGCAATTTATTATATATGAGCCCTGTTAGAGTATATACTAACAGGGCTCTTTCTATTTTATCGCAAAGTCGCAAAGATTTCTTCAACCTGAGCAACAGACTCGGCACGTGAGACTTCGCCACGAACCTTAGCTGCTCCTGCTGTTCCACGAAGATAGTGTGGTGCCAGACCACGGAATTCACGGACAGCAATCATCTCACCTTTAAGGTCCACCAAACGTTTGAGGTGGTCTTCAGCAATGTCCAGCTTCTTATCAAATGGAAGATCTGGCAACTCTTCTCCTGTTTCGAAGAAGTGGTTGATTTGCGTGAAGATATAAGGATTATTCATAGCTGCACGTCCCACCATAACCGCATCTACACCAAGTTCTTCAATCATGAGCTTAGCGTCTTGAACGCTACGAACATCACCATTTCCGATAAACGGAATCTTAGTGATAGCCTTAGCAACACGGGCCAAAGTCTCGTGGTCACAGTGACCTGTGTACATCTGCTCACGAGTACGGCCGTGCATAGCAAGGGCAGAAACACCTGCAGACTCAGCTGCAAGAGCATTTTCTACAGCCAAATCACTGTCTGACCAACCTGTACGCATCTTAACAGTCAAAGGAATATCAAGTACTGATGTTACTTCCTTGACGATGTGGTAAATCTTGTCTGGATCCTTGAGCCACTTGGCCCCCGCTTCATTTTTGACTACCTTATTGACTGGACACCCCATGTTGATATCAACAATATCAGCCTTGGTATTGGTCTGGATAAAGTCGGCTGCACGCTTCAAGCCCTCAGCATCACCACCGAAAAGTTGGATAGACATTGGATGCTCATTCTCATCGATATGAAGCATGTGGAGGGTTTTCTCATTATTGTAGAGGAGACCCTTTTCAGAGATCATCTCCATCACAACAAGACCAGCACCAAATTCCTTTGCAATAGTACGGAAGGCAGAGTTAGTCACACCCGCCATAGGAGCTAGTACTGTACGATGAGGAATCTCCACATTTCCAATCATGAAGGACGAATTAAGTTTAGTCATTGATGAGTTCCTCCAAGTCAGCTTCTGAAAATTCATACTTGGTTTGGCAGAATTGGCAGACGATCTCAGCCCCATGATCCTCGTCTTTCATGGCTTGAAGTTCATCCTTACCAAGTGTCAAGAGGGCATTTTCAAAACGTTCACGTGAGCAATCACACTCAAAGCTAAGCTCCTCTTCAGACAAACGTTTGAAAAGTTCATCCCCATAAATGGCATTCAAGAGAGCTTCGATATGGTCATCAGACTCCAAAAGCGTTGAAATGGCTGGCATCTCTTGGATGCGTTTTTCGTAACGAGCGATTTCTTCTTCGCTAGCTCCTGGTAAAACCTGAAGCATGAAACCACCAGCAACCTTAACCTTGTCCTCTTCGTCAAGAAGTACATTAAGACCAACAGCAGATGGCGTTTGCTCAGATTCTGTCAAATAGTAGGCAAAGTCTTCACCGATTTCACCAGAAATAAGTGGTGTTGATGACGTGTAAGGATTACCAGTTCCATAATCGATGATTGAGACAAACTGCCCTTGCCCCATAAAAGGCCCCACCAAAACTTCACCAGTCGCTGTTTTCTTGATGTCCACACCTGGATTTTGGATATAGCCCTTAACATGTCCTTTGGTATCAGCTACAGAGATGACATGACCAAAAGAGCTGTTTCCGATAACCTTAACCGTAATTTTGCTTTCACCTTTTTGGTTAGCAGCCAAGATTTGGTTGGCAATAAGGGTACGCCCCAAAGCAACTGTCGATGATGATAGAGTATTGTGTTTTTCTTGTGCGGTTCTAACAGTTTCTGTGCTATCAAGAACGTAAGCACGGAAAGAACCTGATTCTGAAATTGTTTTAATTAATTTATCCATAGTGATTCTATTATAACACAAAAAAGAGGGTGGAAAAATCGTAAACGCTCGGCGTTTCGCTTCCACACCCTCTACCAAATTACCATGAAAATTCGGACAGTTTTTCCCTCAAACTTGCTATTTTTCTATCATCAAAATGGTGTTTTTGCCTTATTACAGGTGGCAAATTCTCCAAATACTCAATATAGACGCTGACAAGGAGATTATAGTCATTAGTTGTCAAACGTTTGAGTTGACTATGAATGAAGGTAGTTGCCTGATCATACTGTTCATGGATTAACAAGTCGTCAATGTAGTCATTGCCATCAATCGTGTGACCTTGCTCGTCCTCCACCTGACCTAAATCAATATCCAGAGTCTCAAATTTAAAAGCCTTACTGACCACATTAGCTGTCCCTCGAATTTGATTGAGTAGCCAGTCACTGTTATACACTCCCATATTAGTCCCCTCCATTACTTGCTATTCAAATCTATTATATCTTTTTAAATACCGATTGTAAACGCTTTCTACACTTTGCAATTACTCTGTTACTAACAGTTATCTAGAGCTCATTGCTCGATTTTTCTAGCAAAACAAAAAGGACCATCTGGTCCCTTTAAATTATCAGAGTTTTTACCCAACTGATCCTTCCATTTCATAACTAATCAAGCGGTTAAGCTCAACAGCATATTCCATTGGAAGTTCTTTGGTAAATGGTTCCACAAATCCCATGACAATCATTTCAGTTGCTTCTTGTTCTGAAAGTCCACGGCTCATGAGGTAGTAGAGCTGTTCTTCAGAAATCTTAGAAACTTTAGCTTCGTGTTCAAGCGCAACTTGTGAATTGTGGATTTCGTTGAATGGGATAGTATCTGATTTAGACAAATCATCCATCAAGATGGTGTCACATTCAATGTGAGATACCGATTTCTTAGAATCTTTGTTGAAGGTTACTTGTCCACGATAGTCAACCTTACCACCATTACGAGCGATTGATTTAGAAACAATAGATGATGATGTATGCGGTGCATTGTGAATCATCTTAGCCCCTGTATCTTGGTGTTGACCAGCATTAGCAAGCAATTGAAAGCATGGTACCACGTGCACCTTCTCCATCAAGGTAAACAGATGGATATTTCATAGTTACTTCGGCTCCAAGGTTACCATCAATCCACTCAACAGTCGCATTTTTCTTAGCCGTAGCACGTTTAGTTACCAAGTTGTAGACGCTATCTGACCAGTTTTGGATAGTTGAGTAGCGCATGTAGGCACCATCAAGTGCAAAGATTTCAACGATAGCCGCATGAAGGCTGGCAGTTGTGTAAGTTGGCGCTGTACATCCTTCAACATAGTGAACGCTGGCACCTTCATCAACGATGATAAGAGTACGTTCAAACTGAGCAGTTGCTTCGTTATTGATACGGAAGTAGGTTTGAAGCGGAATATCTACCTTAACGCCTTTAGGTACATAGATAAAGGTACCACCTGACCAGAAGGCTGAGTTAAGGGCCGCAAATTTATTATCTGTTGGAGGAACCAGTTTTGAGAAGTACTTCTTGAAGAGCTCTGGATGCTCTTTAAGAGCTGAGTCCGTATCTGTAAAGATGATCCCCAACTTGTCATACTCTTCTTTCATGTTGTGGTAAACCACTTCTGATTCATACTGAGCTGAGGCTCCAGCAAGATAAGCACGCTCTGCTTCTGGGATACCAATACGTTCAAAAGTTTCCTTAATTTTCTCAGGAACATCTTCCCAGTCACGAGCAGGTTTGTCTGATGCCTTTTGGAAATAAGTCAGGTCATCAAAGTTAATACCAGAAAGGTCTGGCCCCCACTCTTGCATAGCCATTTTGTTAAAGGTTTCCAATGATTTCAAGCGGAATTCAAGCATCCACTCAGGCTCCCCTTTTTCAGCAGACATGGCACGGACCACGTCTTCACTGATTCCTTTTCCTGTTGAAAAGACTGGTGTCACATCGTCATGGAAACCGTATTTATATTCCCCCAAATCAATGGGTTTTGGTTCTACTTTTTCATTTGTTTCAGTCATAGTATTTTCCTTTATTAAAGGTTTGATTCGTTTTCCTTTTTGCTTGGGCAAGGAGACTGACTGCCCCTTGACTTCCTAAAGCTCACTTCTCTCTATAGCCTTTTTAAGGGCATTCCAAGAGAGAGTTGCACATTTGATACGTTGTGGAAATTTAGAAACCCCCGCCAAGAGCTTGGCTTCGCCTAGCTTATCTTCATCTTTATGATCTCCTTGAATCATAAGAGAGAAAATCTCCGCTAGTTCCAAAGCCTCTGCCTTGGTTTTTCCAATAACAGCATCCGTCATCATACTTGATGACGCTGTAGAAATGGTACAACCATCTCCAGCAAAGGCAATGTCTTCAATCACGTCACCATCAAATTTGACTGACAGATTGATAACATCTCCACAAGTCGGATTATTCAGTTGAAGTTGCTCCACATCAGGTAGGACACCATGATGGTGAGGGCTCTTAGAGTGATCGGCCACAACAGCCATATATAAACTATCTAGTCTAGAGAGTGCCATTGAAAAACTCCTTCGTCGCAAGAATTGCCTCCACAAGCTTGTCACAATCCTCTTTGGTATTGTAAATATAGAAGCTTGCTCGGGCAGCTGATGAGATTCCTAAATGATTAATTAAAGGCTGAGCACAGTGGTGACCCGCACGCACTGCTACTCCTTCATAGTCAAGAGCTGTCGCCACATCATGAGGGTGAAGCCCATCAATATTAAAGGCAATAACACCTGCATGATGGCTAGGATCTTCTGGACCGTAGACTGTCAATCCCTCAATCGCCTGAAGTTTAGGTAAAACATAGTCTACTAACTCCTGCTCGTAAGCATGAACATTTTCCATGCCCAGGTTAGAGAGGTAGTCCACAGCATCACCAAGAGCAATAGCTCCCGCAATGTTAGGTGTACCAGCCTCAAATTTCCAAGGCAGTTCCTTCCAAGTGGCTTCCTGTTCATAAACGAAATCAATCATTTCACCACCAAATTCGATAGGATTCATCTGGTTGAGAATTTCTTCTTTGCTATAGAGGACCCCAATCCCTGTTGGACCTAACATCTTATGTCCAGAAAGGGTGAAGAAATCACAATCCAAATTCTGTACATCAATGGCCATGTGGGGCGCCGATTGGGCACCATCCACCACCATATAGGCACCAACTTGGTGGGCAAACTTGGCAATTTCTTTGACAGGATTGATGCAGCCTAAAACGTTAGAAACCTGAGCTAGACTGACAAATTTTGTCTTTTCAGTAATCTTGTTGGCCAAATCTTCCATATCCAATTGGCCATCTTTCAAGTAGGCGTAAACAAGTTTAGCCCCCGTCTTCTTACAAGCTTCCTGCCAAGGAATGATATTGGAGTGGTGTTCCATAATTGAAATAACCACCTCATCTCCTGGCTCAAGAACCTGCTCTGCAAAACGACCAACCCAGTTAAGACCAGTTGTCGTTCCACGTGTAAAGAGGACCTCTTTGGTTGATTTCGCATTGATAAACTGACGAAACTTTTCACGACTAGCTTCGTAAGCAGCTGTTGCACGCTCAGCCAAAGTATGCACACCACGGTGAACATTGGCATTGTCCTCATGATAGTAGGTCATGAGAGCGTCCAAAACTACTTGAGGCTTCTGGGTCGTTGCTGCATTATCCAAGTATACCAAAGGTTCATCATTAACTACCTGATCTAAAATGGCAAAATCTTGTCGAATCTTATAGGCATCTAAAGCTGACATCTTATCTCCCTATCTAGATATATCATAGGTTAGACTATCTGCGTCGATAGTTCCTAACGTTTGTTTAGTTTTATATCAGTTACAGAAATCATCTCATCACGCACTTCCTTAACTGGGATTTCAGTGATAACTGCTCCCAAGAAACCGCGAATAACCAAGCGTTCTGCAGTGTCTTGATCAAGTCCACGACTCATAAGGTAGTACATATCCTCTGGATCCACCTGACCGATTGAAGCAGCGTGTCCTGCTGTAACTTCGTTTTCGTCAATCAAGAGGATTGGGTTCGCATCTGAACGGGCTTTATCAGAAAGCATAAGCACACGGCTTTTCTTGTTGTGCATCAGCACCCTTAGCACCTTTTGACAATGTGACCAATACCATTGAAGGTCAAAGTACCGCGTTCCAAAAATAACACCATGTTGTAGGATATGTCCCACAGAGTTGTTACCATAGTTAGTCACACGAGTATCAATCCCTTGCACCTGACGACCTGATGATAGACCAATAACTTTAAGGTTGGCATGACTTCCATTGCCAATCAAGTCGCTATCAAAGTCAGCAATAACATTGCCCTCGTTCATGATGCCGAGAGCCCAGTCAATGCTTGCATCACGACCAATACGGCCACGACGACTAATATAAGTTGTGACATTTTCACCCAAACGGTCAATAGCCGCAAACTTAACTTGTGCACCATCTTGAGCAATAACTTCCACAGAAATGTTGGCACTAGCTTTTTCAGTCGCTTCACCTAGCGTTTCAAAACGCTCAAGGTAAGTCAATTTACTGTTTTTACCAGCTACAATCAAAACGTGCTTGTTAAAGGGCACATTTGAAGTTCCATCTTGGTAAAAATAACTTTCAACTGGCAAGTCAATTTCAACATTATCTGGTACATAAAGAACCGCTGCACTATTGAAATAGGCATAGTTATAAGCTGCTAATTTGTCCTCATCGTAGGCTACAGCCTTACCAAAGAAGGCTTCAACGACTTCTGGGATTTCCTCAAGAGCAGTCGTCAGGTCTGTGAAGACCACACCTTGGCTAATCAAGTCAGCTGGCAATTGTTCAAGAACAGTATTTGTTCCTACTTGAACCAACTTAGGATTGTTTCCAAGCGCTGTAAAGTCAGGCACATTTGCTGATGGTTCATTTTCAGCAATCGTTCCATCGCCTAGGTTCCAACGGTGGAATTTAACACGCTCAATTTTCGGAAGAGCCAAGCTGTCAAGCTTATCAAAAGCTGCTTGACGAAGGTCTTGCAACCAGAGTGGCTCTGCTTTTGCTTGTGAAAAAGCGATAATAGATTCTTTTAACATAGGTTACTCCTTTTCTAGTTATTTCGAGTAACAGACTTACGCTTCTTCGTGGTACTCGTAACCGAGCTCTTCAGCGATTTTCGCATAACCTTCTTGCTCAAGACGAGCAGCCAATTCAGGGCCACCTGAAAGAACCACTTTACCTTCCATCATTACGTGTACAACATCTGGAGTGATGTAGTTCAAGAGACGTTGATAGTGAGTGATAATCATAGCACCAAAGCCTTCACCACGCATAGCGTTAACCCCTTTTGAAACCACTTTAAGAGCATCAATATCAAGACCTGAGTCAATCTCGTCAAGAAGAGCAAACTTAGGTTCCAACATAAGCAACTGAAGAATTTCGTTACGTTTCTTCTCACCACCTGAGAAACCTTCGTTAAGGTAACGCTCAGCCATTTCTTCACGCATACCAAGTAATTCCATCTTTTTCATCCAATTTAGTGATGAAATCAGGACAGAAATCTTTTTCGTCATCTTCTTTACCAGCATTCATAGCCGCACGGATAAACTCAGCATTTGTAATCCCTGGGATTTCAGCTGGATATTGCATAGCAAGGAAAAGACCTAGGCGTGCACGTTCATCAACTTCCAAGTCAAGGATACTTTCACCATCAAAAAGGATGTCCCCTTCTGTGATTTCATAATTTGGGTTACCCATGATAGCAGCCGAAAGGGTAGATTTACCAGTTCCGTTAGGGACCCATAATAGCAGCAATCTCACCAGTTTTAAGAGTCAAATTAAGACCCTTCAAGATTTCTTTATCTTCAACAGAAACATGAAGATTTTTGATTTCAAGTACAGACATTGTATACTCCTTTTTCCATATATACAGCAAGCAGGTGCTCGCTAATTTGCATTATTTTTGAAAATAGTCTTGTATTTTCTGGAAAAATAAAAGAGAACTTCCATTTTCCTTAATTAGAATCATTATAACAAAAAAAGCCATTGCTTGGCTTTTTCAAATGTTTATTTTTTTCGACCTTGCTTCCATTTCAACATGATTGCTTGGCGATAATCACTATTCCCGATAAATTTTTAGGAAATTGAAGAGAGGTGTTCGACCAACGCCCCCAAATCTCAAGCCCTTCAATCAGAATTTCCATTCCCAAAATCAAACTCAGAAGTAAGAGAATACCACCGAGACGACTGGAAACATTTAATAAGAGGGCAATCAATGAAAAGAGGATAGCGATGGCATAAACCACCAGAACTGCTCCTCGATGAGTGAACCCCATAGCTAAAAAGACGATGATGCAAATGCATCTTATCAGCTTCCATAGCTGAGCGCCCTGACAACTTACGGCGGACAATAGCCACCACTGTGTCAACAATAGGCACTCCAAGGATAATAACAGGTGACAAAATAGCCACTGCTGTCGCATTTTTCAACCCTTGTAATGACAAGACACCAATCATAAAGCCAATAAAGAGCGCCCCTGTATCACCTAGATAGATAATCGCTGGATGATAATTGTAAGGGAAAAATCCCATAATGGCAGCCACTAAGACAAAGATGGTCATGGTCAAAAAAATATCAGTATCATAGAGGAAGAAATAAGAAATCACCCCCATAGTCATCAGGGAAATGATAGAAACTCCTCCAACCAATCCATCCAAACCATCAATCAGATTAATGGCATTGGTGATAGCCGCAATCCATAACACTGTTAGAATCAAGGTCAAGACTGGTCCAAACTGAATCATGGGCCCGCCAAAAGGTATCTTAAAGCTATCAAATCGAAAATCCGTAAAAGCCCAAACAATGACAGCTCCCATAACAATACCGAGCATCTTAGGCAAAGGTTTTAATTCAAAGATATCATCAATGAAACCTGTCAATGCCACAATAGCACCACCCACAACAACCGGTAGGATGTATCTTAAATAAGAAATATGCCAGACATCCTTCTGAATAATCATAGGCATAAATACCAAGGTCGCCAGTACAAAGGCCAAGAAAATAGCTAGACCACCAGCACTCGGCATTGGCTTTTTATTGATACGTCTTGCATTTGGATGATCAACCGCTCCGACTCGAAAGGCCAAAGAGCGCACCAGTGGAGTTCCCACAATGGCAATCAAAAATGTCCCAATCAAGACAAAGATATAATTAATGGTCCAAGGCATGTCCTAGCTCCATTTCGTTGCTTGTAATACCGATAAGGCGTCCTCTTCCATCAAGATTGTTGCATGCTCTTGTAGATAGGGACGTGTTCGGTCTGCCACATTCGCATATTCAAGAAAACGCGCATACATATTGTTCGCGTAATAGTCAGGCTCATCAGCCAAGTAAAGAAGGATAGTCATATAGTAGATATCACCAAGTTTATAAAGTTCAGAACCTTCCACTGGCACATCCTTCAAACCTTGCGTAAAGGTTACTACTTGATCAAAGTCAGAGAAAGCCAAGACATAGTGAGTATAATCTTCACGAATAGCTTCCTCAGCCACTTCCTTAGCCGGCTCTGTCATAGTCTTATCAACCTCTTCCAAGGCCTTTTCAATCTCTTCGAGCTTATGGTGAGCTTCAATATCTCCCTTGTCCATAAAGTTACCCTCAAGAGCTTTGAGGAATTCTTCTGGAGAAAGTCCTGAATAGTCATCCATATCTGACAAATCATTGAAATCAAGGTCTTCCTTAAGGTCTGATTTAGTCACAAAGACATCCACACGATCCTTGCGTGGCGTGACACGGAAGCTCAGCATCCCACTATTTTTAAAGTTATCAGGCAAGTCCAACTCATCCATGACAGTATAGAAAAATTCCTCTGTTTTTTCCTGGGGAATCAAGAAATCTTTTCAGCTCCATACCATGTTCTTCAAGATCTTCCATGGTAATCATGATTTTTAGAGTTGTCTCGCTTATTTGTTTCATTTCCATATGTAAAAACCTCGCACGAGTAGTTATTTCATTATACTAGAAAAGCAAAGAGATAGCAATTTCTGAACAAGTTCAGGTCTTATTTTAGGAAGCTTTTCTAAAAATTCTCTAATGCTAGCAAAGATTTGAATTTTCCTATTTATAGCCGTCAGCTATCCTAGAAAAGAGTAAAATAAAAGTGGATATGTAGTTGGAGGTGACAACCATGACTGCCTATAAAAAAGGATGACTTCGAACTAGCAATACTGCAAGAATAACGAAGTTTTTTGACGCTCTTTCTCTACTTGTCAGGACAACCTCATCAAGTAAACAAATCTACCTTTCTTACAGGATTAATCTTTGCCATCATACTGGCAACTGCACCCATTTACGACGATGACCATTTGACACTCCGACAACAATCACTCCTCCACTTCTCAATCATGTATGTTACCATCCTTCCAATCCTCTGTTTATCTGGATGGCATCCCTTGCATAATATGGTAGACTTATTGAAAATCCTTTCCGGTTTCTTAACTTGCGGACTGGTCCTTTGGACACTAGCTTAGCTTAGCTTTGGAAAACTTCTCAATAAATAATCTCTAAACCAGATAAAAAGGACTTCAATCGAAATCCTTTCAATTTTTATCCAAAAATAAGTTTAACAGCTCCATAGAAAAGCACAATGATACCGAGTACGATACGGTATTTTCCAAAAACAGTGAAATCGTGTTTCTTAATATAGTTCATCAAGAAGCGAATCACAAATAGGCTGACAAGAAAGGCTGTCACACTAGCTACCAATAGAATGGCCACTTGTCCACCAGTCAAGGTGTTCCCATCAATAAAATACTTAACTGCCTTAAGCCCACTATAACCAAACATCGTTGGAATACCGAGGAAGAAGGTAAAGTCAGCTGCTACGCTACGACTAGTACCAACGATGATTCCCCCAAGAATAGTAGCACCTGAACGACTAGTCCCTGGAATGATACTCAAGACTTGGAAGAGGCCAATATAGAAAGCGGTCTTGTAAGACATACGTGTCAAATCCGTTACCTTAGGCTCTACACGTCGATTGCGGTCCTCAATCCAAATAAAGGCAATCCCGTAGACCACCAACATGATAGCTACTACAAAGAAATTACTGAGGTGGGCCTCCATCCAATCATCTAAAAGAAGACCAAAGAAGGCTGAAGGAATACAGGCAATGACCACCTTAAGCCAAAGTTGCCAAGTCAACTGCACTTCACGTGCCGTCTTACCAGGTTGGAAGGGATTCAAACGTTTAAAGTAAATGACCATAACCGCAAGAATAGCACCAAGTTGGATAACGATATTAAACATATCGATGAAATCCTTACTTTGTCTCAAGTTCAAGAATTCATTAACCAAAATCAAGTGACCTGTAGATGAAATCGGTAACCACTCTGTGATTCCTTCAACAATCCCAAGAAAGACTGCTTTTAGTAATTCAATAATAAATTGTGCCGTTTGCATAATTATCTCCGTTTTAAAATGCTAGCCCCATCACACCAAAAATGATCAGGGCTCCAAATTGTCCTTCTCATTATATCAAATTACAACTTGTATTTGAAGACAATCCTGATATACAGATTTTTTTTCTAGCATCAACTTATTGTCATCAATCTCAATTTCCTGTAAAATAGTAAGGAATGACAATTTTATAGGAGACATTGTTTCAATGAAAAAAATTATTGTAGCCTGCTTTACAGCACTCCTCCTCGTTTTTGGTGGAGTGTCAAGCGCTCAAGCAGACGAGTATCTCCGTGTCGGTATGGAGGCTGCCTATGCACCTTTCAACTGGACGCAGGACGATGACTCAAACGGAGCCGTTCCAATCGAAGGTACTAAACAGTATGCCAACGGTTATGACGTGCAAATCGCTAAAAAAATCGCTGAAGCTCAAGGTAAGAAACCCTTGGTGGTCAAAACAGCCTGGACAGGTTTGATTCCTGCCCTCACTTCCAGCAAGATTGATATGATTATCGCAGGTATGAGTCCAACAGCTGAACGTCGTCAAGAAATTGACTTTTCAGATAGCTACTACCGAAGCGAACCTGTTATGGTTGTTAGCTCTGATGGTGATTATGCCAACGCTAAGAGTCTCAAGGATTTCAAGGATGCTAAAATCACAGCTCAACAAGGAGTTTATCTCTATAACTTGATTGACCAAATCCCAGACGTCAGCAAACAAACAGCTATGGGAGACTTCGGTGCTATGCGCCAAGCCCTTGCATCTGGTATCATCGATGGTTATGTTTCAGAGCGTCCTGAAGCAAAAACTGCCGAAGAAGCTAGCTCAAAATATAAGATGATTACGCTTAAAGATGGTGGTTTCCAGGTTTCAGACGATGACGTCTCCTTGGCCGTCGGTCTTCGTAAAGGAGACAGCCAGCAAATGGAACAAGTCAATAAGGTCCTTGCTGGAATCAGTCAAGAGGAACGTGTTAAACTGATGGATCACATCATTAACATCCAACCTGCAGATAAGACTGATGAGACTAAAAAAGGAAACTTCTTTAGTCAGATGAGCACTATCATCGCTAAGAACTGGCCACAATTCTTACGTGGTACAGGAATCACCCTTCTTATCTCGATTATCGGTACAGTTGTGGGTACTTTCATCGGTCTTATGATTGGTGTTTACCGCACAGCTCCTAAGGCTGCTAATAAATTTGTAGCCTTGCTCCAAAAACTCTTCGGTTGGGTTCTTAATGTCTATATCGAAGTTTTCCGTGGTACGCCAATGATTGTACAATCTATGGTTATCTACTACGGTACTGCCCAGGCCTTTGGTATCAACATTGACCGTACCCTAGCAGCTGTCTTCATCGTTTCTATCAACACCGGAGCCTACATGAGTGAAATCGTACGTGGTGGTATCTTCTCTGTAGATAAAGGACAATTTGAAGCTGCTACTGCTCTTGGATTTACCCACGGTCAAACCATGCGTAAGATTGTTCTTCCACAGGTTATCCGTAACATCTTGCCAGCTACTGGTAATGAGTTCGTTATCAATATCAAGGATACCTCTGTTTTGAACGTTATCTCTGTTGTGGAACTTTACTTCGCAGGTAACACTGTTGCAAGCCAAACTTATCAATACTTCCAAACATTCTTTGTTATCGCAGCAATCTACTTTGTCCTCACCTTCACAGTGACACGCATCTTGCGTTATGTAGAACGCCGTTTGGATCAAGATACTTACACACAAGGAGGGGTTCACTAATGACTGAGACGATTTTAGAAATTAAAAACCTCAAAAAATCATACGGAAAAAATGAAGTCCTCAAAGATATCTCCCTCAGCGTCAAAAAGGGTGAGGTTATCTCAATTATTGGTTCTTCAGGTTCAGGGAAATCAACCTTCCTTCGCTCTATTAACTTACTCGAGTCACCTTCAGGTGGTGAAATCCTCTATCATGGGGACAACGTCCTTGAAAAAGGTTACGACCTCACTACCTATCGTGAAAGACTCGGTATGGTTTTCCAATCCTTCAACCTCTTTGAAAACCTTAATGTTTTGGAAAATGCTATCGTAGCTCAAACAACTGTTCTCAAACGTGACCGTAAAAAAGCTGAAAGCATCGCCAAAGCTAACTTGGAGAAAGTTGGTATGGGGGAACAATACTGGAAAGCTAAACCAAAACAACTCTCAGGGGGGACAAAAACAACGTGTAGCCATTGCCCGTGCCCTCTCTGTTGATCCAGAAGCCATCCTATTTGACGAGCCAACTTCAGCCCTTGACCCAGAAATGGTAGGGGAAGTACTCAAGACTATGCAGGAGCTATCTGAAACTGGTTTGACCATGATTATTGTTACCCATGAAATGGAGTTCGCACGTGATGTTTCTGACCGTGTCATCTTCATGGATAAAGGGGTAATCGCTGAACAAGGTAGCCCAGAACAAATCTTTGAAAATCCTAAAGAAGAACGTACCAAGGAATTCCTCAAACGTTTCTTGGGTTAAAAACGAAAAAGTTAAGGTTTCGACCTTAACTTTTTTAGATTCTCTGTTATAAAAAACGGCAACTGCCGTTTTTTTGTCTCTATTTGCTTAGTTACGACGTGTACGTCTGTCAACGAAACCAAGGAAAGCCAATAGTGTCATGAAGAGACCTACAAGACTGAATCCTGATGCAGTTGACTCACCTGTTTCTGGCAAGCTATCTGCTTCTTGTACAGGAGCTTGTTTCTCAGCTTTTGTTTGACCATAATTTACAGGAACTTGCGCTACAATTTGAGCTGCTTGTTCTTGTGTTGTGAGAGCAACAACTTTACCATCTACATCATAAATTGACACTGGTGTAAGACCTTTAGATGTGATTTTAGCAAACTCTTTAGACAATTGTGTTTGACGTTCTTTGTCTGCCTTAGCTTTCATATAGTTATCAAAAGCAGTTTGAACAGTCGTGTATTCGCTCGTTAATTTATCACGCTTAGCTGACAATTCAACAAGTTTCGCACGTTCAGTTGAAAGAGCAACTTTAGCTGCAGTAAGTTTAGCAAAGGCCATTGCACGTTCTGCTTTAGCCTTTGCTAGGTTAGCTGAAGCATTTGTAAGGGCGGCTACACGATTCTTAGCAAAAGCCAAAGCTTGGTTAGCTTGTTTCAAGGCTGCTTGTTTTTCAGAAAGGTTAGTCTGAGCAGCTGCCAACTTGCTTGCAGTTGCTTTAAGAGCTGCAAGTTCTGACTGAGTATTTTTAAGTTTCAGAGTTGCTGATTCAGAAGCAACTTTCTTGCTAGCCAAGTCACTTTGAGCTTGATCGTTAGCTTGCTTAGCAGTTTCATAAGCTACTTTTGCAGCTGCTAGATTTGCATTTGAAGATGACTGAGATTGGCTACCTACATATGGGTTGGCAATCTTAGTTGTGTCAAAACTACTATCAAAAGAGATAGAATTTTCATTGATATTGTTTACGTGGACATTAAAGGCACCAGCAACTACACTGAGATCAGTACCAATGTATGTTTCGCCACCATCAGATGTAAGTCCAGCAATAGAACGGGCGTGGTTCCACTCCTGACCATTAAACATGAAGTCAAGCATAGCTTCATAGATATACTCCTTAATCTGGTTAAGAGTAAATGGTCCTGTCAAACCTTGCCAAGTATTAAGATTTTCACCAATATTTACAGTATTAAATGACTTACCAGCACAGGCAAGAGCAGCACTATCGTGTCTACGGTTACTGATAGATTCCCAACCCCAGTTATCTGCCACATAGCCATCTGTAACACGGTCTGTGGCCATAACACTACCTTTTGATACAGACGTTTCAGTTGTACCAAAAGCTGAACGGATTTGGTTAATCAAGCTTGAAGTATACAATGATAAATCTGTAATTTGAGCTTCGCTAAGCTTGTTCAAGTCGCTGATTGTAATGTTTTTATCCGCTTCATTATCTTGGTATTTATTGTTTTCACGATCACGTTTGTTAACATCCTTCAAGGTTTGTTCAGCTTGATATTTTTCTTCTGCAGTTGATGTTTTTGACTCATAAATCTTAAGAGCACTGATGTACTCTGATGATACTGTGAATTTTTGGCGAATATTAGTTGTTGAAGATTCTGCTTTTTTCTTAGCTGCTTCAGCAGCAGCAAGAGCGACTGCCTTTTCATTCGCTACTGTTTGAGCAGTTTCATAGGCTGCTTTAGCCTGGTTAGCAGCATTTTGATCTGCAGTCAATTGCTCTTCTTTAGATGAAATAGCAGTAGCTTTTTCCTTATAAGCTGCCTGAGCGGCTGCCAATTCTTCTTGGGCTTTTTTCTCAGCTGCATTTTCAGCTCTGGTTACTTGACCTTGAGCTACAGCAATGTCTTCTAGACTTGCTTCATAGGCTGCTGTTTGTGCCTTTTGCAAGTTAGCATCTGCAGTCGCTAAGTTTGCTTTAGCCTGATTGATAGTCTCTTCGTGATTAGCGACTACTGACTCTTGATGCGATACCGCTTGACTTGCAGCATTTGCTTGTTCCCTAGCCGTTTCTACTTGTGATTGAGTTGGGATAGCTTGTGTAGCTGTCGATGATACTGATGCTGTTATTGAAACTTGACCATTTGTCGTTACCTCATCAGCTTTAGCAACTGAAGCAGAAACTGCAAGTGCTGCAATTCCAGCTGTCGCCAAAACCTTTTTATTCATAAGACGAACTCCTTTTTTAGCCTTTGATTTTGCCCTACCCACCTATTCTATAAAAATCTTCGTTACAGTTTCTTAACTTTCTTTAAACATTTTTTTGATATAATGTGTACTCATCATATGCAAAAGGAAGGGAAAAGTGGAAAAAGTATTGAGTAACATCCTACTAAGAATCATCTCATTTGGCTTGTCTTACTGGTTTTACAGGGGACATCTGGAACAATATGTTCATTATATCGCCCATTACGGTCCCTACTTCCAAGTTTTCCTAAACCTAGTCATTATTATTTTACTGGGGTACTTCGTCTACGCTTTTTTGAAACTCCTTCTCACTAGGAAAATAAAAAAACAAACACTTCTCCTACTTTACTTCATTTACTTTCTTTCCCTCTTCTACCTACTTTTCTTGAAAAACATCGGCATCCAAGGGCTATCCCTTAATCCTCTTTCCTTCGCTCAGGAACTATACTTGGGCAGCCACTTTGTTCCCATCATGAACCTATTAATGTTCATCCCCCTAGGGCTCCTCTTTTCTTCCCGAATGAGTAATCTCCTACTCTGTCTCATCGCTCTTTTATCCGTCGAATCCATCCAATACTTCGGACATCTGGGAATATTTGATTTAGGAGATATCGTCTTAAATATGTTAGGTCTCCTTGTCGGGACTGCAATTCATCAACTCCCTCAGTTTCAAACATTAATCAAAAATTTTTAACATAGAAAAACCTACAGAACTTAAATCTGGAGGTTTTATTAGAGCACTTTTTTTAGATGAATACAAAAAAATTAAACGAAGACGTCTTATATACTCGGAATAAAAGACAAAATAATAGCTCTCTGAATCCAGCGATCTATTTTTGAACTCGAGCCAAAATCCTAGTCAAAAATCATAACCACCCGTCTAACGGGTGGTTTGACCAAGGGCTATAAGCCCATAATACCAGCCAGCGCCTAAAGACGCTGGCTTTCACTTTGTTCAAGCCTTATTGCTTTTGACTCGTCACAAGCCTCTCAAAGAGGCATTCGCATTACTTACCGTTATCCCTAAAGGGATTTTCATATTCTTTCACGCTTAATTTATCTAAAGCGATATCATGCTTCTCTTGTTCCTGAATATATTTCTTAATTGTGGCTTCATTAAGTCCTACCATACTTACATAATAACCTTCTGCCCAAAAATGTCTGTTCCCAAATTTATATTTTAAATTGGCGTGTTTATCAAACATCATTAATGCACTTTTACCTTTCAAATATCCCATAAAACTAGCTACACTCATTCGTGGTGGAATACTTACTAACATATGGACATGATCTGGCATTAAGTGGCCTTCTATTATTTCAACGCCTTTATATTGGCATAGTCTATGAAAAATCTCTCCCAGACTACTCCTATATTGATTATAGATTATTTTTCGTCTATACTTAGGTGTAAATACAATGTGGTACTTACACATCCATTTTGTATGTGATAAACTGTGAGCTTTTTGCGCCATAGTCTTAACTCCTTCCGCTTTACAATTGGCTTGAACACCTATATTGTAACTCGTTTGGAGTTTTTTTGTTATGACGGTATAACCTTCGATGCGCACCCGCATAGCGGGTGGTTTATCTGTTTCGCACCTTCGGAGCGAAACGGACTTAAAGTCACATAATAAAAACTGCTCCATCATAGAGCAGTTTCAATTTCGTGTATTCAAGATATAAGGCCTAAGCACTTGTATCTTGAATTAACGACGAAGTCCAAGTGAGCTGATCAACTCACGGTAACGGTTAACGTCTGTGCGGCGAAGGTATGCCAACAAGTTACGACGGTGACCGATTTTTTTCATCAAACCACGGTAAGTAGCGTGGTCTTTTTTGTGTTGTTTGATGTGGTCGTTAAGGTGGTTGATTTCCCAAGTAAGGACAGCAACTTGAACCTCTACTGAACCAGTGTCACCTTCGTGACGTGCGTATTGTGCAATGAGTTCATTTTTTTTCTCTTTTGAGATTGCCATATTTTTCTCCTTTTTTTGCTCTATCCGAGTCTTAGGATTGGCTCTCCTAAAACCAAGAAAGAGTTGGTTTGTCTTTCCGACTTCTTTATTTTAGCTTATCTACTAATCTTTGTCAATCGTAAGATTCACTGTTTGAGACTTTCTAACTTAGGCTTTTTTAATCACTCTTGAATTCAGAAGAAATCCTAAGAAAAGTAAAAAACTGACTATAGCATAAGCTAGGAAAATCCAACTAAAGCTTGAAGAGACAAGTGCCAGCAATTTCAAAACATAAGGGGATACGGCTGAGCCTAGGTTGCATCCTAAGAGGACATAAGCAGTCGCCTTATTCAGCAAATTTCTAGCAATACATTCAGAAAGACGATGAAAGATAATGGTCAAAATAATACTGTAAAAGAAACCAACACCAACAGAAGACAAAATCAATATCAGCAAATTGTTAGCCAGAGCTATTCCAAATAGACAGATAGATAGGCAAAACAGGGCCATCGGCAAGAGACAGTTCTTAATGTGAGCTAGTAATGAAGCAAAGCTAAGTCCAGCTACAATCCCAATGCCCTGCTCCAAACTAAGTACCAGAGCTGATTGACCACTTACAATGGTCTTACCATCAACTTGAAAAAGAGGCACGCGCAAACTAATCGATGAATTAATGCAAATCACAAAACCTGCCAAGAGGGCCATGCCTAAAATCATAGCAAAATCTTTTTTATTCAAACCTTGTTTACTTTTTTGTACCTCTTCCTTCTCTACCTGCTCCATCGGTGGTACAAAGAGAAGGTACATAGCTAGGATGATAAAACCAAAACCGTAGATAAGAAAAGCAAGTGTCCAATGAATTTTCAGTAATTGTCCAACCAGAAGGGAACAAGAAGCTCCACCAATCAACTCCATGGAGCCACGAATACCTAACATCTGAACCCGCTCTTTACCTTGATAACGTTGGCTGATGATGGCAATCGCCTTAGCATTGATAAGGCCAATCCCCATCCCAAAAGCAATACGTGACAGTAAGACAAGAGGATAGGCTTGTACAAAAAAAGGAAAAATCCCAGCACTACTAAGTAAAAGCAATCCAGTCACAATTAGCTGTCTATCACTTAGCCATTTGTCAATAAATGAATTAAGCAAGAGCATCGCTACTACGGAAAATGAAGGAACAGATACTAAAAAGCTCCACCTGAGCCGCAGAATAGGTTGGACTATAGTAGTCCAACATAGGTGGTAGAGCGGTTGAAATCGAGAAGGCCGAAATCAAAAGCAAAGATAACCCGAGTAGGCTCATTTTTTCTAAAATCTTTGTCATAATCATAATATAGGGATAAGAGCATCCTTTCTTTACTTGTCCGATAGTTATTTTTTCATTATAATCTAAGAAGAGCTAAAAAAATAGGACCTAAGTCCTAAAAAGGAGATGTATGCGTAATCACACTATTCACCCTCAACTTGAACAAGTCTTCTCAGCCTCCTATCTCAGCCAATTACAGAAAGTCACCTTTCAAAAAGGCGATTACATTTGCACTCAAGGACAAGCTATCACTGAGCTAACCTACATTTTATCAGGTAGGGTAAAAATTGTTCGCTCCCTATCCAATGGTAAAGAACACATCCTAGAAATGCCTCAACAACCACAGCTACTGGGAGATGTTGAACTCATGACCAATCAATTAGCGGGTTCTTCAGTCATTGCTTTAGAAGAAGTTCAAGCAGTCCAGCTCCCATTAAATAATAAAGAAGCACTCCTCAAAGACCCTGTTTTTCTCTACCAAATTGGACGTAACCTAGCTATGGCACTGCATAAGCAAGGTATCACTGCTTCAACGAATGCGAGCTACTCTGTCAAAGAACGTCTGGCCACCCACATTTTGAATAGTGAAGAAGAGAATATCTTTCAATTATCGCCTTCCATTTTAGCTTCCCGTTTTGGAACTAGCTATCGTCATGTACAGCGAGTTATCAAACAATTTATCGATCAGGGAATTATCGAAAAAGAGGCTTTTAAAACCTATCGTATTTTAGAGAGACAAAACTTGGAAAAACTGGCTTTTATCGATTAGAAAAAGCCTCACTTTAATCCTTGATGGTTTAATTTTCAACCCTTTTGTGCTATAGTTATAAACAAGTAAATCAAAGAAAATAGAGGTAAACAAATGGACGCTCAAACCAAAATTATCCGCGCCAGCCATATGATTGATATGAATGATATCATTCGCGAAGGAAACCCAACCTTGCGTGCTGTCGCTGAAGATGTAACCTTCCCACTATCAGACGAAGACATTATCCTAGGTGAAAAAATGATGCAGTTTCTTCGTAACTCACAAGATCCTGTTATTGCCGAAAAAATGGGGCTTCGTGGAGGAGTCGGTCTTGCAGCCCCTCAATTAGATATTTCAAAACGCATTATCGCGGTTCTCGTTCCAAACCCTGAAGATGCTGAAGGTAATCCACCAAAAGAAGCATATAGCCTTCAAGAAATCATGTACAACCCTAAAGTAGTTGCCCATTCTGTTCAGGATGCTGCCTTGGGTGATGGAGAAGGATGCCTCTCAGTCGACCGCGACGTTCCTGGTTACGTGGTTCGTCATGCTCGTGTAACGGTTGAATATTTCAACAAAGAGGGTGAAAAACAACGTGTTAAACTCCGTGGTTACAACTCAATCGTTGTTCAACATGAAATCGACCATACTAATGGTATCATGTTCTACGACCGCATCAATAAAGACAATCCATTCGCCATCAAAGATGGACTCTTAATTATCGAATAAAGAAAACCTCAGAAATACTGGGGGTTTAGACTGGATATGGGGCCTAAGTGCCAACCTATAGCTAAGTTAAAGTAAAAAAGAACCGACTTTCGTCGATTCTTTTTTCATTATCTGAACCTGTCCTCAGACAAGCATATTGTATAGTGTTTCGTTACCGTGAAGGTTGATATAACTTGGGTCAAAGGCTGAAAGACGCTCGAGAAGTCCATCATAGTCATTCTTGTCACTAAGAGCGATACCAATGAGAACTGGGCCTTTTCCTTTATTAGCACGTTTGATGTACTCAAAACGAGTGATATCATCATTTGGTCCCAAGATATCATTTACAAATTCACGAAGGGCACCAGGACGTTGTGGGAAGTTAACCACAAAGTAATGCTTGATACCATCGTAGATAAGCGCACGTTCTTCCATCTCTGGCATACGGTTGATGTCATTGTTACCACCTGAAATGATGCAGACGATGGTTTTCCCCTTAATCTCATCTTTGATCACTTCCAAAGCTGCTACTGATGCTGCACCTGCGGGTTCTGCAATGGTACCAACCTTAGAGTACATATCAATTAGAGTTTCTGAAATCAAGCCTTCATCAACTCCCAAGAGGCGGTCAACATATTTACGTGCGACTTCGTAGGTTTTTGCACCTACCTTTTGAACAGCAATCCCGTCCGCAAACTTATCAATTTCTTCAAGTTTTACAGGATAACCACGGTCAAAAGCAGCACGCATACTACGAGCACCACTAGCCTCAACACCTACAACCTCTATAGAGGGTGCCACATCCTTGATATAGGTAGCCACACCAGAGATGAGTCCACCCCCACCTACCGGCACTAAGATACTATCAAAAGAAACACCTTCCTCTTGAGCCTGCTCATAAATTTCATAAGCAACAGTTCCTTGACCCGCTTGGACATTATAATCGTCGAACGGATCAATGAAAGTCATGCCTTCAGACTTGGTATATTCCTGTGCTGCTTGAGCAGAAGCATCAAAGGTATCTCCAACCAATTTGATTGTTACAAACTTACCACCAAAGAAACGGACTTGACCAATTTTTTGGTGAGGCGTTGTTACTGGCATAAAGATAGTTGCAGGAATCTTCATTTCATTACAAGTATAAGCAACCCCTTGAGCATGGTTTCCGGCTGATGCACAAACCACACCACGCGCCTTATCCTCGTCACTCAATTGATGGATAGCATAGTAGGCTCCACGCAATTTGAAAGAACGTACCTTTTGCATATTTTCTTTTTTAATATAAATGGTCGCCCCGTATTTTTCAGATAAGTAGCGATCAAAATCTAGTGGTGTGCGTTCCACCACGTTTTTTAAGACTTCATTAGCCTTTACAATATCATTTGCAGTAATCATTGGCTCTCCTTTGACACAATATTCAAACTATTTCTATTGTATCACAATTTTTCAGAAAAAAATAGCAGTCAGTATAAAAGAAAACTCCTTGTTTACACAAAGAGTTCTACTTATTGTTTATCAACTTTTTTTGACATCAAGAAGTTACGAAGAACTGTCGCATCTGCTAGGACTATAAGGATAACAACAACAGGTCCTCCCCACTTATGAGATTTTGCTGTTTTAGCAATGTAGCCTTAAGATTTTTAGTTGATCCTTTATCACCTGCTTGCATCTTTGTCTTACTGACAAGGTTAAGATCTTGACTACCATTGTAGGTGTTCTCTGACGAGGCGACTGAAACAGATATACTTGTGGCCTCCGAAATTAAAATATTGATTGAATCTGATACTACTGAACCTTGATCCGTATTAGAAGCTGAGTTATCATCTTTCTTATCATGTGCAGTCTCTGACACAGCTATCACTACTGGAGCAGTTGATGAGTTAGTAAACTCATCAACTAATGGTGCTGGTTTAGTTGTTTCATCTATCTAATTCTATATAAAATGACAAAAATAAGCAGTAAATGATGACATTTCAGCTCCTAAAATACTAAATTTGATGAGAATAAAAAAACATCTCCCACACAAAGTGAGAAATGATTTATTTATCTATTTTTAGTATCCAAGATAACGGTAACAGGTCCATCATTGATCAGGCTAACCTGCATATCTGCACCAAAGCGTCCCCTTTCTACAGGAACATGAGCTGACAAGGATTGGTTGAAATCGTCATAGAACTGGCTAGCCATGTCAGGCTTTGCAGCTCCCGTAAATGCCGGTCGATTCCCTTTTTTCGTATCTGCAAAAAGCGTAAACTGAGAAATCGACAAAATCTGACCACCAATATCCTTAACAGAGAGATTCATTTTGCTATCTTCATCTGAAAAAATACGCATATTGACAATCTTGCGAACCGCATAGTCAATATCCTCTTTAGTGTCCTCTGGTCCAACGCCAACCAAGAGTAAAAGCCCTTGCTTAATAGCACCGACCGTACTACCCTCAATAACTACAGAGGCACTTTGCACGCGCTGAATTACAATCTTCATCGCAGTAACTCCTTAACCATTCGTACGTTTAACACTGTAAACGTCAGGGATAATTTTAATCTTATCCACAAGACCAGTCAATTCAATAAGGTTTGCAATTTCAAAGCTAACGTGAATATTGGCAAACTTCATGTCCTTAGTCGGTTGCGCATTGACCGTAGCGATGCTCTTGGTTGTATTGGACAAGATTTGAAGAACATCGTTCAAAAGACCAGAACGGTTAAGGCCATAGATATCAATCTCAGCTAAGTAAGATTTATTGGCATTACGTTCATCCCACTCCACTTCGATTAGACGTTGCTCATAACCTTCTTGACTCTTGATATTATTACAATCTGAGCGATGAATAGCTATTCCACGTCCCTTGGTGATGTAACCTTCAATCTCATCTCCAGGTACTGGGTTACAGCACTTAGCGATACGCATGAGGAGACCAGATGCACCTTGAATGATGACGCCATTTTCACTTTTAACCTTGAGAATTTCTTTCTTCTCAGTCTTGACCTCGCCACCATTCATTAACTCTTCAGCTTCAGCTTTTGCCTTAGCACGCTCTTCCTCACGGCGTTCTTTTTCTGTCAGACGATTGAAAACAGCAGCAGCACTAATTTCGCCAAAGCCAACAGCGGCATAAAGAGCTTCCTCACTACGCACACTCATACGAGGGAGAATTTCCTCAATATGTTTCTTGTCTAGGTACTTATTGGCAACATAGCCATGCTCTTGGAAATAGGCAATCAAAAGCTCACGACCCTTGGTAATTGAAGCTTCCTTGTCTTGATTCTTAAAGAATTGACGAATTTTATTTCTGGCCTTAGTAGTTTTGACCATCTTAATCCAGTCACGACTAGGACCAAAGGAATTGGCATTGGTGACAATCTCAACCACATCACCCGTCTTGAGTTTGGCAGTCAGAGGCACCATACGACCATTAACCTTGGCACCTGTGGCCTTCTCACCGACTTGGGTATGGATGGCATAGGCAAAGTCAATAGGACCTGAATCTTTAGGCAATTCCTGAACAGCACCATTTGGTGTAAAGACATAAATTCGCTCTGAGAAGATATCTTCTTTTACAGAGTCAACAAATCCCTTAGCATCCCCGTTCGAGGCATCTTGGAGTTCCACAAGATCCTTAATCCAATTCATTCCCAAAGCAGACTCTTTCGAATCTACCTTGCTCTTGATGCCTTTCTTGTAAGCCCAATGAGCTGCAACCCCGTATTCGGCAACTTGGTGCATCTCCTTAGTACGGATTTGAATTTCAATAGGTCCTTTAGGTCCATAAACCGTCGTATGGATAGACTGATAACCATTGGATTTAGGATTGGCAATATAGTCTTTGAAACGGCCAGGCATCGGACGCCAGAGCTCATGGATGTATCCCAACATGGCATAAACATCACTATGCGTCTCCATAACACAACGGATGGCAATCAAATCATAAATTTGATCGAAGCGCTTTTTCTTGTCGCGCATCTTACGAAAAATAGAGTAGATGTGTTTTGGACGGCCATAAACATCACCGACAAGCCCTTGCTCAGCTGTATAGGTCTTAATTTTATCGACAATCTCGTCCACAAGTGCCTCACGCTCGCGACGCTTTTCCTTCATCATGTGGGAAATCTTATAAAATTCTACCTCGTTAAGGTAACGGAAAGACATGTCTTCCAATTCCCATTTGATACGACTAATACCTAAACGGTGGGCCAAAGGAGCATAGATTTCCATAGTTTCGCGAGAAATGCGCTCTTGCTTATCCTTACGAAGATGCTTAAAGGGTACGCATATTGTGCAAACGATCGGCCAATTTAACCAAGATGACACGGATATCCTTAGACATGGCCATAAGCATCTTACGGTGATTTTCAGCCAACTGCTCCTCGTGAGACTTGTACTCAACCTTACCAAGCTTAGTAACACCGTCCACGATATTTCGTACATCCGTACCAAAATCCGCTTCCAAATCATCGAGCGTTTTTTCGGTGTCTTCAACGACATCGTGTAAGAAACCACAGGCTACTGTCACTGCATCAAGATGGAGATCTGCCAAGATACCTGCCACTTGAATAGGGTGAATAATATAAGGTTCTCCTGACTGACGAAATTGCCCACTATGAGCATCTGTCGCATAATGCCAGGCTTTTTCAACTAATTTCAAATCATCTGCTGACATGTAGGCCGAGCAAATGTCTAAAATTTCTTCTCCTGTTACATTTTTATCTTTAGCCATGATTTCTTCCTTCGCTTCTTTTAATAACCTTTATTTTATCACTTTTACAAGTAAAGAAAAAGAGCTAGATAGGCAATTCTTAAGCGCAAGGAGCTAACTTGAAAACCACAACATCTTGTGTTAGAATGATTGAGAAAACACAAGATATAGATAGAAAGAGGACGCTTATGTCTCAACTTACCCTCGTTTATATTAGTCTAAGCGGTAATACCCAAAGCTTTGTCAAACGTATGTCTGACTACCTATCCCTCAACCACGGGATTGAATGTCGCCAAATCAATATTAAAGAGCTTAATCATGAAACCTTCCAAGTAGATGAACCCTTTGTCGCACTCTTGCCAACCTACCTTGAAGGAGGAAATGGAGTTGACAATGGAGATGTTGAAATCCTAACCAATCCACTGGGTGACTTTATCGCAGCCCATGATAACCACAAACGTTGCTTTGGTATCATCGGTTCTGGTAACCGTAACTTCAATAACCAGTACTGCCTAACCGCCAAACAATACAGTCAACGTTTTGGCTTCCCTATGTTGGGAGACTTTGAGCTTCGTGGCACACAGTCTGATATCGAACGTCTGGCACCTATTATCCTAGAAGCACAAAAGAACTTTAACCAACGCTAAAATTACAGCAAAAAAGCCCTGATAGGGGCTTTTCCTTTGCATAATTTTTTTCGTGTTTTTTGATTCCAAAGAATCCAGCCAAGGTCATAAGAACCAGACCAGCTAAAGTTGCTGACAAAGATTCATCTGAACCAGTGTTTGGAAAGGCCTTAACTGAACTTAAACCTTGAGTTTCTTGTACTTGAGCTTGAGGCAAGATAACGACTTGAGCGTTTGACAACTGGATAGCTGGGGCAGGTTTAGCCACGCTGGCAACTACAGTAGCTTTTGATATCTCACGCTTAGATTGGTCCGTCGTCTCGACACCTTTTGGTGACTTCTCAGATTCTTTATTAGTCGTATCATCAACTTGATTTGCCTTTTTCTTAACTACCAAACGATACTCTGCAAATCCTGCTTGTGTTGATGTCCCATTGTGGTCATAAACAACCATATCAATTAGATCTTTATCCGCAATATCTGACTTAGTATCATTTTTTTCAAGCTTGGCCTTACTATTGACAACTTTCCATTTGCTGTCCGTATCAGTAAAGGTCTTGTTGACAATCTTATAAGGGTTGTAATAGTAATCACCAGTTTGAGCATTACGCACATTGACATTGATAATATTAATCTTAGCAGCCTTAACCATATGATCCAAAAATTCGAGACCATAGTTAAACTCGTGGTTTCCAAGCGTTTCAGCATCGTAACCAAGCATCTCAAAAGCCTTGTATATAGGGTGAGTCTCACCTTGGGCAACAGGATCAATCAAGGCCTTATAAGTTCCAAAAGGAATTCCCTGAATCGTATCACCTCTGTCCACCAAGACCGTATTGGGATTGGTTTCACGAGCTTTTTTGATAAGGACAGCAGTTTTAGACAGACCAACGGTTTGAGACGGCTTATCTTGATGATAGTCATAGTTAACCAAGTTGGTATGAAGATCTGTTGTTGACAAAATCTGCATATCAACTGTCTGCCCCTCATGAACGGGCTCTGTAACAGTTTCAGTAGAGGTCGTTGGTACTGCTGCCGTTGCCTCATCAGCTTGCCCTACGACTTGTGGTACAGTCAAGAGAGCAACAAGTCCCAAAACCACAGCAGATTGAATCACATAACGATTCGTTTTCATTAAAAATCTTCCACTTTTATAAAGATAATACAATTATATTTAATCTAAATAAGAGTATAAACTTTTTTAAAAATGCTCAATTTTTTTCATGCAAAAGAAAAGCCAAGATCAAACCTCAGCCTAAAAGTGTCAAATACAAAAAGTTGGAACAAAGCCAACTTTCTCTTAGTTATTCAATTCTAGGGCATAACTCACACTGCTCAAAGCGTAGAGGGAGCTGTTTCCGTCCTCATAATACGCGGTCCAAGGCCAACCTTAACGCCACCAGCTTCTTCAAATGCATCAATCTCAGACGGAGAAATACCACCTTCTGGTCCAAAGATAAAGAGAATTTTCTGACCATTCTCTACCTGAGCCAACTCACGAGCTAGGGTAGCCAACTCGCCTGCTTTGGCTGTTTCCTCATAGGCGATAAAAATCTTATCAAAATTATCTAATTCTGATAGAAATTCTCCTTCTTCTCAAACAATCTGACTTCTGGAACACGATTACGCTTGGATTGTTCTGCAGCTCCTAAAGCAATCTTGGCAAGCTTATCTTCCTTCTTGGCTAGCTTCTTACCATCCCACTTAACCACAGACCAGTCGGCAGGGAAGCCCCAAATAGCCTGAGCTCCAAGCTCTGTTACCTTTTGTGTCACCAGCTCCAGCTTATCTCCCTTGGGAAAACCAGAAGCAATGGTTACAGATACGGGCATCTCAACATTCTCATTTAAAACTTCAATCACTTCCAAGACATGATTCTCACGGTCAGTCACACGTGCAAGATACTTAATACCGTCTTCAAAAACCAAGACAACCTGATCATCATCTGCTAAGCGCATAACGTTAAACATATGCTTCACAGTATCCTTGTCTTTGATGATTACTGGATTTCCACTTGCCCCTTTATAAAATATTGTTGCATTTAGCCTCCAATCACACCTGAAATATCATCTGTCTTCTTGAAGACACAAGCATTCCACTCTCCCTGAACCATGTGAGTTTCTAGGAAGAAACCTGCTTTTTCAGCCGATTCACGCACCATATCCCATTTTTCAGAGATAATCCCTGACATAATCAAATAACCTTCGTCCTTAACCAAACGGTAGGCATCTTCCGTCAGATGAATGAGAATGTCCGCCAAAATATTAGCCACGATAACATCAGCTTCTTGCGTCACACCCTTCAAAAGATCTCCCGTAGCAACGTGGATATTTTCCATGCTAGGATTCATATCAATGTTTTCCTGTGCCACTCGAACCGCCACGTCGTCAAGGTCATAGGCATAGATTTCCTTAGCTCCCAGAAGAGAGCTAGCAATCGAGAGGACACCCGATCCAGTTCCCACATCAATCACAGTCTCGCCACCACGAAGCACCTGTTCGAGTGCAAAAAGGCTCATCTTAGTCGTTGGATGTGTCCCTGTTCCAAAGGCCATACCAGGATCCAGTTTGATAATCTTCTCACCCACTGATGCCTCATAATCTGTCCATGACGGTACAATGGTCAAATCATGAGTAATTCGTGCTGGTTCATAGTATTTTTTCCAATTCTCAGCCCAATCTTCTTCAACCAATTCTTGAGTAGCCAAGTGAATATCTCCCGTTTCAAGACCAAAATCCGTCAACTCAGCCAAACGCTCATTGACCTGCTTTGTAATGGCCTCGATATCTGCTGATTCCGGATAATAAGCCGTAATTTTAACCGTCTCAACCTGCTCAACCTCAGGATAAAGTTCCCCAAAACGGTCCGCATTTTCCAAATAATCTGCACTATCATCAATAGCCACACCTTGACTACCAGATTCAATTAAAATATTAGAAGCCGCCTCTTCGACCTCACGATTAACCTCAATCGTTAATTCTTGCCATTTGTCCATTTAATTATCAATTTCCTTTCCTACTAAATAGTCTTTAAAACGTTCCTGCAACTGGGGAATGACACCTTCTACTTTTATAAAATCCGCTACAGGCATTAGCTTAAATGCCTGTCCCTCGTCACCAAAACGAATCTCGCGATACTGCTCTTGGCTAATTTGGCTAACTACAAAAACAGCTAACCTATCTTTATCCAACATACTAGGATAGATTTTCGACCAAATAATCGATTCCTCTGTCAAAGTCAATCCCAGCTCCTCCCAGACCTCACGTTGAAGACATTCAAGAGGCGTTTCTTGACCTTCTCTTCCACCACCTGGCAACTCCCACATATTGGGCCAAGGAATATCTGGTTTATTATCTCTGAGAATGACCAAAATACTTTGCTCTACGAGTAAGGCAGCCTTAACACCTGTAAAATCAAATTGATCTTTTAAATAAGCATCCATCCCTTTTCGCTCCCTTTAATACCTTGGATAAGCAAAAAAATTCCTTCTCTTCAAGTTGAGCTTTTCCCTTTTTCAAATGCATCTTTGTCCCAAGCCAAACCAAATTCCTCAGGTCCATCATCAGATAGAAAATCCATCAAGTCACTCAAGCCTTCTGTTGCTACCTCATTTAGGGTTTCTGCAAAATAAGCTAAAAACTCACGGGATAGACCTTTCTTAGGTTCATATGGGATTGTCACTAGGTAGTCCTCTTCATCAAAACGCGATTTTGCTGGATTGTAAAAGAGCACGTAGTCCTCAAAAATGACATCTTCATCAGACACTTCACCCTTATCATCAATAGTCTCCACATTGCTACTGTTTTGTGCTTCTAGTATAAACGTTACTTCTACAGCGTGATTCTTTTTATCCCAGTCCATAGCGAAATCATAGTCCAGGTGCTTATCCAATTCTTCTTCTAATACTGACAAAAAGCCGAATTTAGCCATTTGTTTTCCTCGTTCTTTCTTATTATTCCCTTTATTTTAGCATAAAAGGAGCCAATAAAAAACAGAGTAGGCTGTCCCACTCTGTCCTAGTTTATTATTTAGCATTTTCAACCGCTGCTGTCACAAAGGCAGTGTAAAGTTCTTCAGCATGGTTTGGACGGCTATGGTATTCTGGGTGGTATTGAGCTGCCACAAAGAATTTCTTGTCTGGGAGTTCTACAACTTCCATCAAACGATTATCTGGTGACACACCTGAGAATACAAAGCCCTCAGCCTCAAACTGTTCACGGAACTTAGTATTAAATTCATAACGGTGACGGTGACGACGTTGAACAACTTCTTGGTTGCCATAAGCTGCAGCAGCCTTAGAACCTGGTTTCAACTTACATGGGTAAAGACCGAGACGAAGAGTACCACCCATGTCTTCAATGTCAATTTGATCACGCATAATATCGATAATTGGATATTTTGTGTTTGGATCAAGCTCAGCTGAATTAGCGCCATCCAAGTGAAGGACATGACGAGCAAACTCAATACATGTCAATTGCATACCGAGACAGATACCCAACATTGGCACATCATTTTCACGTGCATAACGAATAGCTTGAATCTTACCTTCAGTACCACGTTGACCGAAACCACCAGGAACAATAATACCATCAGCATCAGCCAAACGAGAAGCAACATTTTCAGCAGTCAAATCATTAGCATTGACCCAGTCAATATCAATAGCAGTATCATTTGCCAAACCAGAGTGTTTAAGTGCCTCAACCACTGACAAGTAAGCATCGTGAAGCTCCACATACTTACCGACAAGGGCAATCTTAGTTGTCTTCTTAAGATTAAGTACCTTATCAACCATAGCAGACCATTCTGTCATATCTGCAGCTGGAGCATCCAGTTTCAAATGATCACAAACGATCTGATCCATACCTTGAGCCTGCATATTAAGTGGCACTTGATAGATATGTTCCACGTCGAGTGATTCGATAACAGCCTCAGGTGCAACATCACAGAACTGAGCCAGCTTATTCTTGATTCCTTGACCAGCAGGTTGTTCTGTACGAATAACCAACATATTTGGTTGGATACCCAAACCACGCAATTCCTTAACAGAGTGTTGCGTTGGTTTTGTCTTCATTTCACCAGCAGCCTTCAAGTATGGAAGAAGTGTTGTGTGGATATACATAACATTCTCAGAACCAACATCAGCCTTCATTTGACGAAGTGCTTCAAGGAATGGGAGACTTTCAATATCCCCAACCGTACCACCAACTTCAGTGATAATGACATCTGAATCAGTCGTTGTCGCTGCACGCTTAATCTTGTCTTTCAAAGCATCTGTGATATGAGGAATTACCTGAACAGTCGCACCTAGATACTCACCTTTACGTTCCTTACGCAAAACTTCGCTGTAAATCTTACCAGTAGTAACGTTAGAGTATTTATTAAGATTGATATCAATAAAACGCTCGTAGTGACCAAGGTCAAGGTCAGTTTCAGCACCATCATCAGTGACATAAACTTCACCATGTTGGTAAGGACTCATTGTCCCTGGGTCAATATTGATGTAAGGATCGAATTTTTGAATCGTTACCTTAAGACCACGGTTCTTAAGCAAACGTCCAAGACTCGCAGCTACAATCCCTTTACCAATTGAAGATACCACACCACCAGTGACGAAAATATATTTTGTCATATTAACTCCTTTAATATAATGTAAAAACCATAAAAAAATAGCAAATTGATTACCGTATTCAATAATCAAAATAATCCTTTACCAATGCCCAACATGAGTACTATTCAGTAACTCAATATCAACAAAACCAGTAAATGACTAAAAAAACAAAAATGACCCCCAAGAGTTTTTACTCTGGGAGCCTTAATCACGACCTCTTCAAAAGAGGTGCCCGATAAATAGTCTAAACTATCCAAGACCATTTGTCAATAAAAACTTAGTCGTTTGACTCATCCTCATAGTCATCATCATCTTCTTCTTCTGACAACTCAACATCATCCAAATCGTCATCTGGAATAATTTCATTCAACTCAGAGTCATAAGATTCCACTTCGGCTTTCTCATCATCTTCGCTATCGTCGTCATATTCAAGACTATCAGAATCAGGTGTGAAGTTTTTCATCTTCTGGATCATCATCATTATAATCGATAGCATCTTCATCGCCATCCATGAAGGCATTAACTTTCTTATTCTTACGTTTTGGTGCATTTTCGTCAGTATCTTCCAATGTGATGACCTCTTCATCGATTTCATCAATTGCGTACCATGAACGCAAGCCCCATTTGTTATCACCTAGTGGAATAAAACTTCCATCCGTATTCAAATCTGAATAAAAGAATGGCAAAGCACTACGGATATCAGCATCCGATTTTTCTAAGTAATTTTGAATTTCATTGACTAAATCGTTGAAATACATTTCATTATCACGACCACGTGTTTCTAAGATAGCACGGGCCACTTCAATCATTGATAATTCACTTTTTTCTTGTCCAGCAAATACGTCTAGTTCCAAAGTGGTTCTCCTTCATTCTTACTCAAGCTACTTTCCATCAGAAATAGCTCAGCAATCAATTTTTTCGCTACCTTTTTATTTTACGCTAAAAAGAGTCAATAGTCAAAGCATTTATAGAAGAAAAAAATCAAGTCTCAACAGAAACTTGATTTTTAGTCATATATTTAACTTTTTGCTGTGCTTGTGATAACTTCAACAGCTTTCTTCATAGTGATATCGTGTTTAAGCATTTCAGGTGAAAGAAGTGCAGAAACTTGTGATACTTCCATGTTGTACTCAGCTGCAAGATCGTTGATTTCTTTTTTTGGATTTCTTCTTCTGTAGCGTCGAATCCTTCAGCAGCAGCAACAGCTTCGATAACAAGGTTAGTTTTCACACGTTTGTCAGCGTCAGCTTCATATTGTTTGTGAAGATCTTCTTGAGTTGTACCAGTGATTTGGAAGTACATTTCAGGAGAGATACCTTGACGTTGCATGTTACCCATGAATTCGTTCATAGCACGGTGAACTTCGTCTTCAACCATTTCTGCTGGCAATTCAACGATTTCAGCATTTTTCAACAGCCAAATCAAGTGCAGCACCTTCAACAGCGTCATCATATGCGATTTCTTTAGCTGCTTCAAGTTCTTTACGGTATTTAGCTTTCAACTCATCAAGAGTTTCAACTTCATCGTCAAGATCTTTAGCCAACTCATCATCAAGAGCAGGAACTTCTTTAGCTTTAACTTCGTTAACTTTAGTAACAAATACAGCAGCTTTACCTGCAAGGTCAGAAGCTTGATAGTCTTCTGGGAAAGTAACTTTAACTTCTACTTCATCACCAGCTTTTGCTCCAACCAATTGGTCTTCGAATCCTGGGATAAATTGACCTGAACCAAGTTCAAGAGAGTGGTTTTCACCTTTACCACCGTCAAATTCAACACCATCTACTGAACCAACAAAGTCGATAACAACAGTGTCGCCATTTTCAGCTGCACCTTCTTTAACGACCAATTCAGCCAAGTTTTTGCGTTCGTTTTCAAGCTTAGCATCAACTTCTTCATCAGTAACTTCTTTAGAAGCTTCAACTGAAACTTCAAGATCTTTATATGCACCAAGTGTTACTTCAGGTTTTGTAACAACTTCTGCAGTAAGTGTCCAATCTTGACCTTTTTCAATTGATTTTACATCAATTTTTGGTTGTGCAACAACATCAAGATCAAGTTCAGCAATCGCTGCTTCATAAGCTGCTGGAAGAATTGCATTCAAAGCATCGTCGTAAAGAGCTTCTTCACCAAATTTTTTTGGTTAAATACGGCACGAGGCATGTGTCCTTTTCGGAAACCTGGTACGTTCAAATTCTTTTTAACCTTGTTAAACGCTTGATCCAAAGCTGGTTGAATTTTATCTTGACCGATAGTAAATGTCACCACACCACGGTTAGTGGCTGTGTTTTCAAATGATACAGACATGTAGTCATTCTCCTTAAAAATTTTTTTATAGATACAGTTTAGTTTACCATATTTCAAAGCCTTTTGAAAGTTTTTTTCTCCAATTTAATATCAAGAAAATCGTTAGAGACTGCTTCTTTTTACAAATTTTTGATAAACTAGAGATATGAATATTTTACAAAAAGTATATACAGCAATTTAATTTCGAAGAAAGCCCTAATGGTACTTATTTCGAAAAGGGATTAAACTTCTCATTCTCCTCATCATCTTTCTTCTTAGTAAAAAGATTATCAACTTTTTATTTAAACATACTGTCGGACGTTCACTATCCTGGACCATTCAAACATCCGCCCGTAAAAAAACTATTGAACGCCTACTGCACAATTGCATGAACTATATCCTTTACTTTTTCCTTGTATACTGGCTTCTAAGTATTTTGGGTGTTCCCGTATCTAGCCTTCTAGCTGGAGCCGGACTTGCCAGTGTTGCCCTTGGTCTAGGAGCTCAAGGCTTCCTATCAGACGTCGTTAATGGTTTTTTCATCTTATTAGAAAATCAATTTGAAGTTGGTGATTCTGTTGAGGTAGAAGCCATTACAGGTCTTGTTTCTACTGTGGGTATCCGCACTACTCAGATTCGAGGCTTTGATGGAACACTCCATTTTATACCTAATCGTAATATCAAAATCGTTTCCAATAAATCTCGTGGAGATATGAGAGCTCAAATTGACATCCCAGTCTATACTTCTACCGATATCAATAAAGTAACAAGCATTATCCAACAAGTTAATAAAGACAACATTGAAAAATTATCCTGAAATTATTGGGACTCCAAATATCATCGGATTAACTTCAAAAACCTTCCGGACAACTTGTTTTTTTCGTGTTGACATTTTTACAAAAATGGACAACAAGTCCATATCTATGCAGACTTCTTAAAACTTTTACCAGAAGCTATATTTAAAGAAAAGGTTGAACTTCCAAGAATTACTGGCAACACAATAGAAGTAAAATAAACAAACTCATCTTATAATAAGAGTCACTAATAATAAACAAATTAACTGATACGAATAATGTCCATAATTATTGAATAAAACAAACTAGAGAATAATTTCAACTCAGTCTTCTTCATTACATGGATCAAAGTCAACCATCCAAACTCTTAACTCTCGTATCATCTTTTTCCTTCCCTAAAGCATTCACCAGCCAACAATCGATCCAACTTAAGAGAATCTTCCGATGATAACTGCTCACGAAAAGCATTAAGCTGCTCATCATAAGCAAGTCTATCAACCGTATCTAGCTCCTTATTGGGAATACAAAAAGCAATATCTGAGATTTCAACATAGCACTGTCTATTAGCTTGACGTTTTACTGACTCCTGCCGCCTCACTTCATCATTAAGTCGATTCCTAAACTTAGTTTTAAAGTAACGACGTAACTTATCATCATCTTTCTCTAAATCAGGAAACTTTTTTAAAAGCTGATACAAAGTCATCATCGCCTCTTGCTCCATGTCAGCTTGATCCCAAAGCTGAATAAAGTATTGCCTAAAAGCCTTAAGTACAATCGGCCTTACAGTTTCATATGCGTGAACAAAAACTTCTTGTTCCATTGAACCTCCAATAATAAATATAAATTTTGTAATTAGATAACTACAGACCTATTATAAAAGAATGTAGAAAAATAAAATAGAGACATATATGTCACTATAAATAACTTAGCTAAAAACAATTAGAGGAATGAGTGAGATAGAGTCAAAACCACCCACTATGATATGCCCCCTGTCAAGTAGACAGGTTAACTATCTAAAAAAGTGTCTGTTTTTGAAGGTCAGTCGTACAAAATAAATGTACGGCTGTTTTGTTATGCAGACCACTTAGACTTGTACTTTTCAATTTTGTTATTCTTAGCGATTGAGTATGACAAAGGATGTTCTGATGTTAAGACAGCGCTTCTAACTTCCAAAGGCGTTTTACAGTCATATCTACTTTGTGGACGCTCTTGACAGTATAGTCTTTGATGGCATAATAGTTGACAATCTCTTTGCGTTCATCAATAGTGGTTTTACGTCTTGCTTTTGCCATATAGATCCCCCGTTTTGGAGCGTAATCCTTAAGTTCTATATTCGCATTATACATCCTAATCCACTTTCTTAAAAGTCCTTAAGAAATATCATACTGATGACCTAAATCAATAGATGAAACCTCACCACTAATACATTTTTCTACAAGTTCCATTTTAAATTCTTTTGAATAGGAACGGTTTTTTTGTTTTCTTTGTGAATCCTAAAATCCCATATTTTTTTATAGATGGCAGCCCAATCTTGAATCGTCCTTGTGGAAATATGGAGACAGTTACATATTTCAGATCTGGAGCGATTACCATTAATATAATCGAGACAAAGCTTGTTCTTTCTCGCAGGGGTGAATCTTTCTCTTCTAGACATAAAAATACCTCTTAAGTAAATTTTAGATATTTACCTTGTCTACTTAAGAGGTATCATATCATTTTCACGGGTGGTTTGCTCTTCGGCTGAAAAGCACCGCTAAAGATCTACCGAATCGTTTTTCCTTCATCTCACCTTTTCTCGATAGCCCGACTAACTGGTCTCAATATCAACAAAAAGCCTAAAAAACTAAATTTACAGCACTCATATTTATACTTTAAATTAGCGTTTCCGACAAATATCATTAAGCTATTCTTACCCTTTAAATATCCCATAAATGAAGAAACAATTAGTTTATATAGTATACTCACCAACATGTGAATATGATCTATGTATTTCAACATAATCGTAAGATTTGAACTATACTTGTTTTGTATTTTCCATAAATTATCTCACGTCGATATTTTTAATGCGAACACAATATGATACTTATAATTCCTTGTAGTATGTACTAAACTATTATTATCCTGTCACATCAAGGATTTTTCTTTAGTATATTAGTTAGTGATCAGGAAAACTTATCTAATATAACACTTTAGGGAGATATTATTGATATATCGCTAAAAAGCTTTTTCAGAACCACTAGCACCGCTAGTGGTTTTCAAAGACTCTATAATTTCTGTAGTTGGTAAAACCACTGTAGAGATTATAGAGCTTTTTGAATGTACCCAAAAAGTCCCATAAGAACTATAATGAAAAAGCAACTAAACCATTCTTAGGAAGAACTCATGAGATTTATTCAGAATACCACAGAATAAAAAAACACTAACGTCATTATTTCTCTTGTTTTTGAAAAAGATACCCTCATCAAGGTTCAAGTAAAACTGGAATACCAACACTACTATATCCTTGAAAAGGCTTTCTTCCAGTGTAAAGGGTGTCAGAGAGTCACTGTGGTCGAGACATCAATCGTTGAGAAAAAACACCAAATTACAAATCTAGTCCGACAAAAAGTTACACAACTCCTTACTGAAAAGGGATCACTAACAGATATTGTCAAAAGACTTCATGTCTCAACGTCCACTGTCTATCATAAACTTGACCAGTTTACTTTCAAGTAACATAAAGACCAACTCCCTACTGTTATGTCCTGAGATGAGCAAGATACAGTTTATTAAGATGAATATGTCAGAAGCCTATATGCCACTAGCTCGAAGACTTTTTGGGCTCTATAATTTCTGTAGTGGGTAAAACCACTGTAGAGATTATGGAGCTTTTTGAATGCAGACAAAAAGTCCCATAAGAACTATAATGAAAAGCAACCAAACCATCATTAGGAAGAACTTATGAGACTTATTAAGAATACCACAGAATTAATCGGAATTAAAGACCCTAACATCATTATTTCTCTTGTTTTTTTGAAACGGATACTCATATTGAGGTTCAAAGCAAAACTGGATTATCCTGCACCACCATGCCCTCATTGCCATGGAAAGATGATCAAGTACGACTTTCAAAAAAACTTCTAAAATTCCTCTTCTCGAACAAGCAGGGAACGCCGACACTACTATGTCTGAAAAAACGTCGTTTCCAGTGCAAAAGTTGTAAGAGAGTAACGGTGGCTGAGACATCAATCGTTGAGAAAAACTGCCAAATCTCCAATCTAGTCCGACAAAAGGTTACACAACTCCTAACTGAGAAGGTGTCACTAACTGATATTGCCAGAAGACTTCATGTGTCGACGTCCACTGTCTATCGTAAGCTTGACCAGTTCACTTTCAAGAAACATTATGACAAACTCCCAGCTATAATGTCCTGGGATGAGTTTGGGTTCAAGAAAGGTGCCTTGGCTTTTATCGCTCAAAACTATGAGACCAACGAGCTCATAACCATCCTTGATAATCGTCGCCAAACCACGATTCGAAACCACTTTTTGAAGTACCCATTGAAAGTTCGACGAAAGGTGCAGTTTATCACAATGGATATGTCTGGAGCCTATATCCCACTAGCCCACAGACTCTTTCCAAACGCCAAAATCGTTCTTGATCGTTTCCACATTATCCAGCACCTTGGACGTGCCTTTTTAAAGACAAGAATTGCGATTATGAACCAGTTTGATAAGAAGTCACTACCCTATCGAGCCTTGAAAAATCACTGGCGACTCTTCCAAAAGGACAGCCGTAAGTTATCTCTCAACTCTTTCTATTCAAAGACTTTCCGACAAACTTTAGCACCACATGAAGTTGTTGAGAAGACATTGAATTTCTCAGAGGAACTCGCTAATTATTATAACCTCTATCAGCTCTTGCTTTTTCACTTTCAGGAGAAAAGAGTAGATGAGTTTTTTGAGTTAATAGAGGAGAACATGAGCAAGGTCAATCACTACTTTCAAACGGTCTTTAGGACTTTTATTAGACACAAGCAATACATCCAGAATGCGCTAGAAACAGACTATTCAAACGCGAAACTAGAAGCGACTAACAAGTTGATTAAAGACATCAAACGGTTGGGATTCGGTTTTAGAAACTTCATCAACTTTAAGAAACGTGTCTTCATCACTCTGAACATAAAAAAAGAGAAGACCTATCAGGTCCTCTCTAGATGTTAGCTTTTCGTCACCCACTACAGTTGACAAAGAGCCACTTTTTGTCAAACCTTAACTACAGTTGACAAATGAACCAAAAAAGCTAGACAATGTCTAGCTTAAAAAACTATACTCCGCCAGTAGGACTCGAACCTACGACATCATGATTAACAGTCATGCGCTACTACCAACTGAGCTATGGCGGATAAAGGCTAAGCAACTACCGTATCTAACAGGGGGCAACCCCCAACTACATCAGGCGTACTAGGGCTTAACTTCTGTGTTCGGCATGGGAACAGGTGTATCTCCTAGGCTATCGTCACTTAACTCTGAGTATTCTCAACTCAAAATTGAATATCTATACTGTATCAAGAAACCAAATCGTTGTCAATATGTCTCAGTTACTTTCTTTGGATAAGTCCTCGAGCTATTAGTATTAGTCCGCTACATGTGTCACCACACTTCCACTTCTAACCTATCAACCTGATCATCTCTCAGGGCTCTTACTGATATAAAATCATGGGAAATCTCATCTTGAGGTGGGCTTCACACTTAGATGCTTTCAGCGTTTATCCCTTCCCTACATAGCTACCCAGCGATGCTCTTGGCAGAACAACTGGTACACCAGCGGTAAGTCCACTCTGGTCCTCTCGTACTAGGAGCAGATCCTCTCAAATTTCCTACGCCCGCGACGGATAGGGACCGAACTGTCTCACGACGTTCTGAACCCAGCTCGCGTGCCGCTTTAATGGGCGAACAGCCCAACCCTTGGGACCGACTACAGCCCCAGGATGCGACGAGCCGACATCGAGGTGCCAAACCTCCCCGTCGATGTGAACTCTTGGGGGAGATAAGCCTGTTATCCCCAGGGTAGCTTTTATCCGTTGAGCGATGGCCCTTCCATGCGGAACCACCGGATCACTAAGCCCGACTTTCGTCCCTGCTCGAGTTGTAACTCTCGCAGTCAAGCTCCCTTATACCTTTACACTCTGCGAATGATTTCCAACCATTCTGAGGGAACCTTTGGGCGCCTCCGTTACCTTTTAGGAGGCGACCGCCCCAGTCAAACTGCCCGTCAGACACTGTCTCCGATAGGGATAACCTATCTGGGTTAGAGTAGCCATAACACAAGGGTAGTATCCCAACAACGCCTCACTCGAAACTGGCGTCCCGAGGTCATAGGCTCCTACCTATCCTGTACATGTGGTACAGATACTCAATATCAAACTGCAGTAAAGCTCCATGGGGTCTTTCCGTCCTGTCGCGGGTAACCTGCATCTTCACAGGTACTAAAATTTCACCGAGTCTCTCGTTGAGACAGTGCCCAAATCATTACGCCTTTCGTGCGGGTCGGAACTTACCCGACAAGGAATTTCGCTACCTTAGGACCGTTATAGTTACGGCCGCCGTTTACTGGGGCTTCAATTCATACCTTCGCTATTGCTAAGCACTCCTCTTAACCTTCCAGCACCGGGCAGGCGTCACCCCCTATACATCATCTTACGATTTAGCAGAGAGCTGTGTTTTTGATAAACAGTTGCTTGGGCCTATTCACTGCGGCTGACCATAAGTCAGCGCCCCTTCTCCCGAAGTTACGGGGCCATTTTGCCGAGTTCCTTAACGAGAGTTCTCTCGCTCACCTGAGGCTACTCGCCTCGACTACCTGTGTCGGTTTGCGGTACGGGTAGAGTATAATTAACGCTAGAAGCTTTTCTCGGCAGTGTGACATCACTAACTTCGCTACTAAACTTCGCTCCCCATCACAGCTCAATGTTATAGATATAAGCATTTGACTCATATCACACCTCACTGCTTGGCCAGACACTTCCAATCGTCTGGTTTAGTTAGCCTACTGCGTCCCTCCATCACTATATACTCTAGTACAGGAATATCAACCTGTTGTCCATCGGATACACCTTTCGGTCTCTCCTTAGGTCCCGACTAACCCAGGGCGGACGAGCCTTCCCCTGGAAACCTTAGTCTTACGGTGGACAGGATTCTCACCTGTCTTTCGCTACTCATACCGGCATTCTCACTTCTATGCGCTCCAGCACTCCTCACGGTACACCTTCTTCGCACATAGAACGCTCTCCTACCATACCTATAAAGGTATCCACAGCTTCGGTAATATGTTTTAGCCCCGGTACATTTTCGGCGCAGGGTCACTCGACTAGTGAGCTATTACGCACTCTTTGAATGAATAGCTGCTTCTAAGCTAACATCCTAGTTGTCTGTGCAACCCCACATCCTTTTCCACTTAACATATATTTTGGGACCTTAGCTGGTGGTCTGGGCTGTTTCCCTTTCGACTACGGATCTTAGCACTCGCAGTCTGACTGCCGATTATATCTCGTTGGCATTCGGAGTTTATCTGAGATTGGTAATCCGGGATGGACCCCTCACCCAAACAGTGCTCTACCTCCAAGAGACTTAACATCGACGCTAGCCCTAAAGCTATTTCGGAGAGAACCAGCTATCTCCAAGTTCGTTTGGAATTTCTCCGCTACCCACAAGTCATCCAAGCACTTTTCAACGTGCCCTGGTTCGGTCCTCCAGTGAGTTTTACCTCACCTTCAACCTGCTCATGGGTAGGTCACATGGTTTCGGGTCTACGACATGATACTAATGCGCCCTATTAAGACTCGGTTTCCCTACGGCTCCGTCTCTTCAACTTAACCTCGCATCATATCGTAACTCGCCGGTTCATTCTACAAAAGGCACGCTCTCACCCATTAACGGGCTCGAACTTGTTGTAGGCACACGGTTTCAGGTTCTATTTCACTCCCCTCCCGGGGTGCTTTTCACCTTTCCCTCACGGTACTGGTTCACTATCGGTCACTAGAGAGTATTTAGGGTTGGGAGATGGTCCTCCCAGATTCCGACGAGATTTCTCGTGTCTCGCCGTACTCAGGATACTGCTAGGTATAAAGACTATTTCGAATACGAGGCTATTACTCTCTTTGGCCTACCTTCCCAGGTAGTTCTTCTATAATCTTTAAGTCCACGTTGCAGTCCTACAACCCCGAAGAGTAAACTCTTCGGTTTGCCCTCTTGCCGTTTCGCTCGCCGCTACTAAGGCAATCGCTTTTGCTTTCTCTTCCTGCAGCTACTTAGATGTTTCAGTTCACTGCGTCTTCCTCTACATTACCTTAACAGTAATGAGTGACAGGCATAACCTGCCGGGTTCCCCCATTCGGACATCTCTGGATCATTGCTCACTTACAGCTCCCCAAAGCATTTCGTCGTTAGTCACGTCCTTCATCGGCTTCTAGTGCCAAGGCATCCACCGTGCGCCCTTATTAACTTAACCTTATTTTGGTCTTTCGACCTAACTCATTAAATATTCACAGCGTTTCGGTTTATTTTCTTGTTACTATCTATATGTATTTAATTACATATGGAATTTGATATAGATATTCAATTTTCAATGGACAATACTTGAATCTTTCGATTCAATGGAGCCTAGCGGGATCGAACCGCTGACCTCCTGCGTGCAAAGCAGGCGCTCTCCCAGCTGAGCTAAGGCCCCACAAGACCTCTCAAAACTAAATAAGAAACTCAAGTACATTCCGTTTTTCCTTAGAAAGGAGGTGATCCAGCCGCACCTTCCGATACGGCTACCTTGTTACGACTTCACCCCAATCATCTATCCCACCTTAGGCGGCTGGCTCCAAAAGGTTACCTCACCGACTTCGGGTGTTACAAACTCTCGTGGTGTGACGGGCGGTGTGTACAAGGCCCGGGAACGTATTCACCGCGGCGTGCTGATCCGCGATTACTAGCGATTCCGACTTCATGTAGGCGAGTTGCAGCCTACAATCCGAACTGAGATTGGCTTTAAGAGATTAGCTTGCCGTCACCGACTCGCAACTCGTTGTACCAACCATTGTAGCACGTGTGTAGCCCAGGTCATAAGGGGCATGATGATTTGACGTCATCCCCACCTTCCTCCGGTTTATTACCGGCAGTCTCGCTAGAGTGCCCAACTGAATGATGGCAACTAACAATAGGGGTTGCGCTCGTTGCGGGACTTAACCCAACATCTCACGACACGAGCTGACGACAACCATGCACCACCTGTCACCGATGTACCGAAGTAACTTTCTATCTCTAGAAATAGCATCGGGATGTCAAGACCTGGTAAGGTTCTTCGCGTTGCTTCGAATTAAACCACATGCTCCACCGCTTGTGCGGGCCCCCGTCAATTCCTTTGAGTTTCAACCTTGCGGTCGTACTCCCCAGGCGGAGTGCTTAATGCGTTAGCTGCGGCACTGAATCCCGGAAAGGATCCAACACCCTAGCACTCATCGTTTACGGCGTGGACTACCAGGGTATCTAATCCTGTTCGCTCCCCACGCTTTCGAGCCTCAGCGTCAGTTACAGACCAGAGAGCTGCTTTCGCCACCGGTGTTCCTCCATATATCTACGCATTTCACCGCTACACATGGAATTCCACTCTCCCTTCTGCACTCAAGTTTGACAGTTTCCAAAGCGAACTATGGTTGAGCCACAGCCTTTAACTTCAGACTTATCAAACCGCCTGCGCTCGCTTTACGCCCAATAAATCCGGACAACGCTCGGGACCTACGTATTACCGCGGCTGCTGGCACGTAGTTAGCCGTCCCTTTCTGGTAAGCTACCGTCACAGTGTGAACTTTCCACTCTCACACTCGTTCTTGACTTACAACAGAGCTTTACGATCCGAAAACCTTCTTCACTCACGCGGCGTTGCTCGGTCAGGGTTGCCCCCATTGCCGAAGATTCCCCTACTGCTGCCTCCCTGTAGGAGTCTGGGCCGTGTCTCAGTCCCAGTGTGGCCGATCACCCTCTCAGGTCGGCTATGTATCGTCGCCTAGGTGAGCCGTTACCTCACCTACTAGCTAATACAACGCAGGTCCATCTTGTAGTGGAGCATTTGCCCCTTTCAAATAAATGACATGGGTCATCCCATTGTTATGCGGTATTAGCTATCGTTTCCAATAGTTATCCCCCGCTACAAGGCAGGTTACCCTACGCGTTACTCACCCGTTCGCAACTCATCCAAGAAGAGCAAGCTCCTCTCTTCAGCGTTCTACTTGCATGTATTAGGCACGCCGCCAGCGTTCGTCCTGAGCCAGGATCAAACTCTCATTAAAAACTTTAATAATTGTTCGAGCGTTAACTCATTACCGTCGTCTGACGATTTATTCTTGTAAATTGACAGGTTATAATTTCTTCTATAACCCTGCACTTGGTTTCTTATTCAGTTCTCAAAGGTCTTTGTCTCTCTTAAGACAACTTCTATATTCTAGCAAATCTAGAATGTCTTGTCAACACTTTTTTTGAAGTTTTTTCACTTCTCGTGTCCGCTGTCTCTCGCGAAACAGCTTATTTATAATATCATCTCTAGCTTGTCTTGTCAATAACTTTTTTAAAGTTTTTGGAACCTTTTTCAAGTTTGTGGCAAAGTCAATTAAGACAACTTTTATATCTTAACACCCAAATTAATGCTTGTCAATAGGATTTTAGTAAAGCTATTAATCTTTTTTAGATTGAACCTTTTTGAATCCTTGATACAATACCCATCCAACGACTAGGCCGAGAGCGTTTTGGCAGAAATTAGGAATCACTTCTGCGATTGAAGCTCCTGTTCCATACATAAATACTGAAGCAAGTGCATAGCCACCCACCATCACAATTGTAGCAATCAGAAGACCTAGGATACGATAGTTACCCTTTAAATCCAGCAAAAATAACCTTGTGCACCATGGATTAACAAACTGATAAACATCCATTGCGGAGCAGATGATAGCAAATCTATCAAAAATGCAGATAGTCCTCCCACAATTGCCCCTTCTTTCTTGCCAAGATAGAAGGCTGTGAAGTAGATTCCTGCATCTACCAAAGTTAAAAGCCCTGTTGGAGTCGGAATTTTAGCTACGAATCCAAAGGTCACTGATAAAGCTGTTAAGATAGCTAATAATGTTAGCTCTTTTGTTTTCTTATTTTGCATATTGAACTACTCCAAATTCATTTGATTGTTTAATTGATTCATAAACAAATGCTTTAGCATTTGCCACAGCTTCAGTTTCTGAACATCCTTTAACTAATTCACTAGCTATACTTGAAGCAAATGTACATCCTGCACCTGTATTGTTTTTGTCTAGCACAGCTTCTTCAAACAATTTGTAATCTGTTCCATCATAAAAGACATCTATCGCTTTATTACCATCCAAGCGATTTCCACCTTTGACAACGACAGTCTTAGCACCTAATTCATTGAGATAGCTAGCCGCATGCTTCATATCATCAAGAGTCTTAACCTTTCTATCTATAAGCAGTTCGACTTCAGGTAAGTTCGGAGTGATAACCGTGGTATAAGGGAAAAATTTAACCAATTCATCACGTAGTTGAGAAACTTCAACGTCATGAGTCTCCTTACATACTAAACAGGATCCAAGACAATTGGAATATCAGAATGTTTTTTAACAAAATCCAACGTTAATTCTGCGATTTCAACGTTAGGCAACAAACCAATTTTAATTGCTGAAAATGGGACATCTTTTAGTGAGTCAAGTTGTTGTTTAAAAACATTAGTATCAACCGGAATAACCTCAAAACCATTCTCAGTCATAGCTGTCAGACAGGTAAGAGCCACAAATCCATGTTGTTTATTAGTGGTAAACGTCGCTAAGTCTGCATGAAGTCCGCCACCACTAAAAATATCATTCCCCGAAATCGCTAAAATCAATTCATCACTCATATCTTATCTCCTTCAAATATAATCCATTTCCTGCTGCTGTTGGTCCTGCGAGATTACGATCACGACTTTCCAACACTGTCTTAACTTGCGAAACAGGCATGCGACCATTGCCAATCTTCAACAAGGTGCCGACCATATTTCTAACTTGCTTATAGAGAAAACCATTCCCAGAAAAAGTAAAGATATAAAATCCAGTTTTCTCATCGATAGATACACTAGCTTGTGTAATTGTGCGTACTTTATTTTCTACAGAAGTTCCTGAAGCTGTGAAGCCTGTAAAATCATGTGTGCCGACCAAATCCTTAGCAGCCTCCTGCATAGGTGCTAAACTTAGAGGGTAGGGATAGTGGGTCGCATAATTACGCATCATAGGGTTCTTAGGTCGCCCTGCATCTACTAAGAACTCATAAGTTTTACTGTGTTTATTGTATCGTGCATGAAATTCTTCTGATACGAGTTCGATACTAACAACATCAATATCATCTGGACATTGCGTATCCAAACCAAAACGTAACTTCTCTGGATCCCGCTCCTGGGGCAAATCGAAGTGTATAACTTGTCCATAGGCATGAACACCTGCATCTGTACGACCCGCTCCATGAACGGTGACAGGTGTTCCGCTATTTAACCGTAAGAGAGTCTTTTCAAGTTCTTCTTGAATAGAACGTGCATTTGGTTGTCTTTGAAAACCTGAGAAAAGTGTACCATCATAGGAAATTGTCGCTTTGTATCTAACCATAAAATTATCATATCAGATTTTTTCAAGGATAAAAAGTAGGTCGATTGTCAAGTGACCCCATACAGTTTTCGAAATAAAGAAAAAGACGCCTTCAGCGTCCTTCCTTTATAAATCTTCTAAGGCATCCTTTACTTTATTGAAGAAACCTTTTTTCTGTGGTGCGATTTTTTCATCACCACTTGCTTTGGCAAATGCAAGGAGAGCTTCTTTTTGAGCATCATTTAGCTTCGTAGGAGTTACAATCTTAACTGTAACGTGTTGGTCTCCTTGTGAACCTCCACGAAGACGTGGAGCACCCTTTCCTTTTAGACGGAAAGTTTTGCCTGTTTGAGTTCCTGCTGGAATGGTCATCTCAACATTTCCATGAACTGTTGGTACTTCGACAGTATCACCAAGAGCTGCTTGGACAAAGGAAATGTTAAGTGTATAGTAAATTGTTGAACCATCACGAGTAAATTTATCGCTTGGATTAACATTGATGATTACAAAGAGGTCTCCATAAGGACCACCATTGAAACCAGCTTCACCTTGACCTGCAAGACGGATTTGTTGACCTGTTTCAACACCTGCTGGAATCTTGACAGATACTTTGTGGCTTTGTTTTTCATGTCCTGTTCCGTGACAAGTTTGACATGGCTCTTTAATTTCTTGACCTGTTCCATGACAGACATCACAGGTTACTTGACGACGCATCATACCAAGTGGTGTTTGCGTATCGACATTGATAACCCCTTGACCATGACAGCGACCACAAGTTACAGGGCTTGTTCCAGGTTTTGCACCAGATCCCGAACATGTCTTACATGTTGCTTCACGATTGTAGTGAACTTCTTTTTCGGCACCAAAAATCGCCTCTTCGAAGCTTAGGTTGACACGGTACTGAAGATCATCACCTTGACGTGGAGCATTCGGGTTACGAGTAGCACCACCACCAAAGAAGCTAGAGAAGATATCCTCAAAGCCACCAAAGCCTGCACCACCATCGAAGCCACCAAAGCCTCCTTGACCTCCAAAACCATTCGCACCATCTGGTCCATATTGGTCATAGGCTGCACGTTTTTGGTCGTCACTTAGAGTTTCGTAAGCCTCTTGAACCTCTTTATATTTTTCTTCCGCACCTGGTTCTTTATTAATGTCTGGGTGGTATTTCTTAGACATCTTACGATAGGCACGTTTAATTTCATCTTGAGAGGCATCCTTAGATACCCCAAGACGATCGTAATATTCGGTATTGTTCATAATTTAGATACAAAGGGCATCTAATGGAGAAAGCCAAAGTAATAGTTTTGAAGATAAACTATCAGTTCCTTGAAACCAACTTTCTTTTTGGCTTAATCCATAGCCCGTGTTCAATGACGAACACTCTTTGTTCCTTTCTATATTTATTTGTTATGATACGAAGTAAAACTATATCTTATATTCACTTATTTTAGCGAAAAACAGAGGCTGGTTTGCAACCTCTGGATTTCTTACTATCATTTACTAATTAGTCAGAATTGAGCACCCCCTAACCTCTTGGTGAAAAAAATAAATCTTCCTAGAAACTAAAGTTTCTGCGTCGAATCTCCTATTTTCACTGTGAGGTTTTAACGGGCTTTGCATCTTATTTTTCAGTAAACTCCCCGTCTACGACGTCGTCGCCTGAGTTATCTGCTGTTTGTGCACCTTCTGCTCCTGCTTGAGCTTGTTGTACTGCTGCAGCTTGTTCGTAAAGTTTAACTGCAAGAGCTTGAGCTTTTTCGTTAAGAGCTTCCAATTTAGCCTTCATATCATCAAGATTGCCTGATTCTTGAGCTTTCTTAAGGTCATCAAGAGCTGATTGAGCAGCATCACGTTCTGTGTCGAAGCCTTTACCTTCTGTTTCTTTGATTGTTTTTTCAGTCGCAAAGATAGCTTGGTCAACTTCGTTACGAAGATCTACTTCTTCTTTACGTTTTGCATCTGCTTCAGCATTTGCTTCAGCATCTTTCATCATCTTTTCAATTTCTTCGTCTGTCAAACCAGAGTTAGATTGGATGACAATTGTTTGTTCTTTTTGAGTTCCAAGGTCTTTAGCTTTAACAGATACGATACCGTTCTTATCAATATCGAAAGTAACTTCGATTTGTGGGATACCACGAGGTGCAGCTGGGATATCAGTCAATTGGAAGCGTCCAAGAGTCTTGTTATCTGCTGCCATTGGGCGTTCCCCTTGAAGAACATGGATATCAACGGCTGGTTGGTTGTCTGCTGCAGTTGAGAAGACTTGTGATTTAGATGTTGGAATAGTAGTGTTGCGGTCAATAAGTTTTGTGAACACTCCACCCATTGTTTCGATACCAAGTGACAATGGAGTTACATCAAGAAGGACAACGTCTTTGACATCACCAGTAATAACACCACCTTGGATAGCAGCACCCATGGCAACTACTTCATCAGGGTTAACTGATTTGTTTGGTTCTTTACCAGTTTCAGCTTTAACAGCCTCTACAACAGCAGAATACGAGTTGAACCACCGACAAGGATAACTTCGTCAATATCTGACAAGCTCAAACCTGCATCTGAAAGGGCTTGACGAACTGGAGTTTTCGTACGTTCTACAAGATCACGAGTCAAATCATCGAATTTCGCACGAGTCAATGTCATTTCCAAGTGAAGAGGTCCAGCCTCACCGGCAGTGATGAATGGCAAGCTGATTTGTGTTGAAGTGACACCTGAAAGGTCTTTCTTAGCTTTTTCTGCTGCGTCTTTCAAACGTTGAAGAGCCATCTTGTCTGTTGACAAGTCGATTCCATTTTCTTTCTTGAATTCTTCAACCATGTGGTCGATGATTTTTTGGTCAAAGTCATCACCACCGAGTTTGTTATCCCCTGCAGTTGCCAATACGTCAAAGACACCGTCACCAAGTTCAAGGATAGATACGTCGAATGTACCACCACCAAGGTCGAATACCAAGATTTTTTCTTCTTTATCAGTCTTATCCAAACCGTAAGCAAGGGCTGCTGCTGTTGGTTCGTTGACGATACGTTCTACTTCAAGACCAGCGATTTTACCAGCGTCTTTTGTTGCTTGACGTTGTGCATCGTTGAAGTAAGCAGGAACTGTGATAACTGCTTTAGTTACTTTTTCACCAAGGTAATCTTCAGCATAACCTTTCAAGTATTGAAGAATCATAGCTGAAATCTCTTGTGGTGTGTATTCTTTACCGTTTGCAGAAACTTTTTCAGAAGTACCCATCTTAGATTTGATAGAGATAATTGTATCTGGGTTTGTTACTGCTTGACGTTTTGCAGCGTCACCAACGATGATTTCACCGTTTTTGAATGACACAACAGATGGAGTTGTGCGGTTACCTTCTGGGTTTGCGATAATTTTTGATTCAGTTCCTTCAAGAACTGCTACTGCTGAGTTTGTTGTACCTAAGTCAATACCAATGATTTTAGACATATGTTTTTCCCCTTTTTACTTTAATTTCTATTTTTGCTTTTTTTATCTTTCGTTCATAGTTTTTCTGTCATTTCGGACAAGTTTTTCAATTAATTATATACAACTACCATAGCTGGGCGCAAAAACGCGTTCGTGGAGTTTATACCCTTTTTGGAAAACTTGTGCAATCGTGTCTGCTGGATGTTCATCATCTGCAGGCATTGTTTGAATCGCCATGTGGAAGTTATGATCGAAATCACTATCAGCTGGAATTTCTTCGATTCCTTCCTCTTTAAGAGCATGCACTAAACTTTCTTGCACCATTTCCAAACCTTTTTTGACATCATCAGTCAAACCCTCAACAGCAAGAGCACGTTCAAGGTTATCAAGTGATGGCAAGATTGCTTTTGCTAAATCTTGGCTACGATACTTTTGTAATTGTTGACGTTCTTCATTAGCACGGCGTTGAATATTTTGCATCTCTGCATGGGCACGAAGGTATTTATTTTTCAAATTCCTCCGCACGCGCTTGTGCTTCTTCAAGCTCAGAAGTTTCCCTTGTTTCTTCTACAACTTCTTCAGTTGTCTCGGTAGCTTCCTCTTCTTTTACTTCTTCTTTTTTAATATCTTCTGTCAAGGCATTCACCTCTTTCTATACTTTTTAAAACGTTATAGCTTAATTAACTTCATAATGGTTACTATTGAGATAACGGTAATAATCCGTCAACTTCATAACCAAAACTCTACTAATAACATTGACCAAACTAACCATGCGACGATAATCCATTTCAACTGGACCAATCACATGCATGAGTGCCATCCCACGATAAGGAATCAGGAATTTATGACTCATAACTGTGACATTTTCAAGCGCTTCTTCAGTTGATTCTGCAACCGAAATCTTGGTCACTTCATCATCGGAGATAGCTGATCGAAGCTCAAGTGCCACATGTTGTGGATTGTCCAAAAATTGATAGGTTTTTAAGTCGGCATAAGTCAGTGATGCAACCTTACCTTCGATGAAAATCAATTCCTTAAAAAGTTGTGAAAAGATATAATCAAACAAATCTAGAACATTATCTGTTATCTTGAAATACTTTTGCACAATCTGAGGAATCTCAGTTCTCAATCGGTAATGGATATCTAAGACAGTGTTTCCCAAAAAACGTTCTTGAACAAGCTTATGAAGAGTTTCCAAATCACTAGACAAGAAATTTTTTGGAATAGCAAATTGAACTGTCACCGGCTTAGATTCATCTAGAGTAAGAACCGCTAAAGCGTCGTGATTGGATAGATGAACAATGTCAAATCCAGTCAGACGTTGTCGTGTCGGTTCCACATCTTGAATCACTGCTGTACATCCTGTCATTTCTGCCAGCAGCTTCGCCGCTGCATCCAAGATATCTTCAAGTTTAAAGGCTTCAAAATCAAAGGCCTTGACCACTTGATAAATATCTTGTTCATCAATCGTATCAAGATTCAAAGAATTAGCAACGAAATACTGGAAACCTGCTCGGCTTGGCATACGCCCACTAGAGTATGAGCTTTTTCAAGATAGCCCATCTTTTCAAGCTTGGCCATGTCATTACGAATGGTCGCTGAACTCGAATCAATTGATTCTTGTAACGCTTTAGAACCAACCGGTTCATGTGTACGAGTGAACATCTCAACTATCAAATTCAAAATAGCGTTTTGCCTTTGCGTAATCACGATGTCACCTCATTTCTATTTATTAGCACTCTAACACATTGACTGCTAACTTATGATTCTATTATACACCTAAACTTGAACATGTCAACCCAAAAAACCAAAAAATTAGCACTCTTTTTGTAAGAGTGCTAAAAATACATCTTAAGACCTAGAAAAGCAAAAAAAGAGCACCTCAGAGGTACTCTAATCTTATCAATCATATTTTGACAAATGAGAGGTCTCAATAATAGATATGAGGTGTTTGGCATAATCTGGATCACTGCTAAAACCCGCAGCTTGTAGTTTTTCTGCTGCAACTTTATAACTAGTCGTTCCAGCCACCTCTTTATAGGTCGACTCACCCCACGTTCCTTGGCGAAGTTCTTCTAAATAAGTCATCATAGAACTTGACCAATCCTTAAAAACTGCAAAATCCACCTTTTGGTATTGCCATTTCCCTTTACTGTAGATACTATCCTTTAAACGAATACGTTCTTGTCCTGGCTGAGCAGGGAGACTGTAGATGTTATGATATTTAACAGATAAGAGACTACTACCATAATTCGACTCATATGCAGCTTGGCTAAGGAGAATTGACGCAGGGACACCATAGTTTTTAGACATTTTTTGTGCTGTTGGTGCTAAGTTTTCAATAAACCCTTTCTGCGTATAAGCAACCTTTACCGAACGAGCATTATCATCTGTAGAGGCATGAAGAATCAAAGGCAAGAGAATACCTAAAGCGAAAGAGCAACTAAGCTTATGAAGGCTGTTAGTTTAAAACGTCGTCTCACTTAGTTTTCTCCTTTAATAATGCCAAATATTCTTCCAAAGTAATATTATGTTCAGTCATGTACTCTGCTGATTCTTTACCAACGTAGCGGAAATGCCAATCCTCATAACCCACACCTGTTGACGATGTCTTACCATCTGGGAAACGAAGAACAAAGCCATACTTTGGCGCTAACTTTTTGACCTTAGCCACAGTATCTGGATCTGCTTCATTTAAGCTGTCTACAGTACTCATGTCAATCGCAAGACCTGTCTGATGCTCACTAGCACCTGGTGGCTGTGAATAAGTCTGAACCTTCTTCTCTGCCTGAGACTCTGTCAAAGTCGGATCAGCAGCCATTTCCTGCTGAACATAACTGTTATAAAGTTCTGTCTGATAAGCAACACTACGATAACCTGATATCAAGTGATAACTTGGATCAATTTCTTGAGCAGCTGCTAAAAACTGCTTAACGTTCTTAGCAATTCTTGCATCTACAGAAACACCATCGACATTAGCAAGCTCAGGATTAAGTTCTTTAGACTTATTATCTCGATTTACCAAAAGCAATTCCCAGTCTTTAGGAGATACGTCAGGTAGTCCCTTTGTATCCTTGCTTTGAGTCGCATCGGTAGCTTGCTTACTACTTTTTGTTACTGATAATCCATTGGTTTGTTGGACCGTACGACTGACACCAAATACTGAATAAAGTCCTGCTGCAACTAAAAGAACTGTAATCAAGACACCACTGATAACCAAAAACCAGTTAGTTTGCTTTTTCGCCTTACGGCGACTTGGATAGTTATTTTTTACCATTTTCTTTTTCTATTATCTCTCGCCCAACCTGACGATAGGTCATATCGCCAAGCGCTTCTAATGTAAATTTACCATTTTCATAAGCAACAACAGTAACCGAACCGTTGTCCAATGAAGGATGCTCTACAGAAGGATCAATTAACCAAGCAAAGGTTGCAATGGTCATACCGTGACTAACAACGATAGCATTACCACCACCAGACCTCTCAAGATTTTCTGCAATAGCTGTAAACCCTTCTATAATACGTTTTCTGAGTACTTCCCAAGACTCTGCCCAACCAGCCGTATCCACATCAAGGATACCTTGTGCAAGCTCAGGATAAGTTACCTCATGTAACTCCTTACCTTGAAAAGCATCTGTTCTCGGTAGCACACCATAAAAAAGTTCACCATCATAGCCACCATCTAAACTACCAAAACACCACTCACGGATACGTTTGTCACGTTTATAAGGAATGGTTTCCAAACCCGTCTCACGTAAATGATATCCATGGTTTGAATCGTTCGACCTGAATCACTAGAATATGCGGCCTTGAAAGAAATACCTGCTGCTTTCAGACCTACCCCCAATTCACGAATACCTTCTTCACCGAACGGAGTCAAAGGGCTATCAGACCAACCTTGTGCACGACCAATGGTGTTAAACATGGTTTTGCCGTGTCTCGCAATATACAACTTAACCTTACTCATAACCCCTCCTTCTTTCCGTCATTTTGAATTCATTATAGCACAAATCCACCCGACTATCTAGCTAGCAAAATCATCAGAAAATGCCTTACCAATTCGGTAAAGCACTTATCATCCGCTTAGTTTTTAAAGCTGTGAACAGGGGCTGGGATTTGGCCACCACGCGCAATGAAGTCAGCCGATGAAGCTTTGTTCACCTTCATTACTGGTGCATAGCCAAGAAGACCTCCAAGTTCCAACATGTCCCCTTCCTTACCATAAGGAATAATACGAACGGCTGTTGTTTTCTGGTTAATGACACCAATAGCTGCTTCATCAGCAATCATGGCAGCAATTGTTGTATCTGGCGTATCAGCAGGAATGGCAATCATATCTAGACCAACAGAACAGATAGCCGTCATGGCTTCTAATTTTTCAAGGTTAATATGCCCAGATTGAACCGCTGCAATCATTCCCTCATCTTCAGAAACTGGGATAAAGGCACCTGACAAACCACCAACCTGATTACATGCCATGATACCACCTTTTTTAACTTGGTCATTAAGAAGAGCTAGAGCCGCAGTAGTACCATGCGTCCCAACAACTTCAAGCCCCATCGCTTCAAGTACACGAGCTACCGAATCACCCACTGCCGGAGTTGGCGCAAGAGACAAGTCTACTATACCAAACTCGACACCTAGACGTTCGCTAGCCATTTGACCAACCAACTGCCCTACACGCGTGATTTTAAAGGCGGTTTTCTTAACTGTTTCAGCTAAAACATCAAAACTTTCACCTGGAACCTTCTCAACAGCACGTTGCACAACACCGGGACCTGAAACCCCAACATTGATTACAACATCAGCCTCACCAACACCGTGGAAGGCGCCTGCCATAAATGGATTATCTTCAACCGCATTAGCAAAGACGACCAATTTACCTGGCCCCATTGGATCTGCCTCAGAAGCCTCTTTGATGATACGTCCCATGTCACGTACCGCTGTCATGTTAATACCAGTCTTTGTTGAACCAATGTTGACAGATGAGCAGACAAAATCAGTCTCTGCAAGCGCACGTGGGATAGAATTAATAAGAATCTCATCACCTTTTTGGTAGCCCTTTTGAACTAATGCAGAGAAACCACCAATAAAGTTAATGCCAATTTCCTTAGCTGCTCGGTCTAGTGCCTTGGCAAAAGGTACATAATCTGTCGCATCTGTCGCCGCACCGATAATTGAAATCGGAGTAACAGAAACACGTTTATTAACAATCGGAATACCAAGTTCAGCAGCAATTTCGTCACCAACAGCTACCAAATTCTTAGCCTTAGATACAATCTTATTATAGACTTTTTCCGCCGCCTTATCGATATCTGAATCGATACAGTCTAGGAGTGAAATCCCCATGGTAATGGTACGAACATCAAAGTTCTGTTCCTCAATCATGGCAATGGTTTCTGTAACCTGTTTAATATCCATTTTAAACTACTCCTATCTTATAAGTTGTGCATGGCATCAAAAATCGCTGAGCTTTGGATGTTGATTTTGACGTTTAATGACTCACCAAAGGCTTCCAATTCAGCACGTAGGTGTGTAAAATCTTGTTTGTCTTCCGATGATACAACCGCCATCATGGTAAAGAATTCATCAAGAACTGTTTGAGAGATATCGTCAATATTCAAACCAAGTTCTGCGACCTTAGTCGCAACACCTGCAACAATACCTGCTTTGTCCTTACCTACAACTGTAATAATCGCTTTCATGAGAAGCCTCCATCATTTAATTTTGTATAATTTTAGCATATTTTTGATTAAAAAAATGCTATTTTTTATGAAAATTGCTTCTTTTTTCTTGAAAAAGACGAATGTTTCCGAGAAATTCACCCTAATATCGTTTATGAAAACATCCTCTCCTTGACCCTAGCTACTTGTGGATAAACTTGTTCACAACCTAAATAATTTTCTTTTTTTAAAACCTTGAAAAATCAACATTCAACACTATCAACAGACTTTTCCACATCTGTGGATAAGTCTGTTGGTAACTTGTCGATAAAGAAAAATATCGCCAAATTTCAGCGATATCTTAGCCTTATTTCCATTTTAGATTAACATGAGCATTCATTTCTTTATAGGCAGTATCTATACGCTCTTCGGTTTCTTCGTCCAGTTTATTTCTGTATTTTCCACCTTTAATGAAATCCTCTAAAATATAGGTTTGATAAGTATATAAAGGATATCCCTCTGGCGAAGTTGTTCCCTTAGGTGTACGGTTAACCCAGGTTGGATGCGCTTGAGCTGTCTTAATCGCGGTTTGACCATTCTTTTTCTCCAGAGTAACATCCATTAAGACACCCCTCTCTGTCCACTTCGCACTATCCACACCATCCATAGTCTCTATGCGCTGGTTAGAGATGAAATTTCCCATTGAGTAAATAATGAGTTTCTGCTGTCCATCCTTTTTAACCACCTCAGATGGCTCAACCACATGAGGGTGACCTCCAAAGATAATATCTGCACCCCAATCAATCATCTTATGGTAAAGTGTTATCTGTTCATCTGTCGGTTCCAAACGATATTCCACGCCCATCTGTGGCATGATAACCGTAACATCAGCCTCTTTTTCTGCACGCTGAATCTCGGCTTTCATACGTTTTTCATCCAAATTCGATAAGTGGTCTGCAACCTCTTTATCCGTCAAGTTCGACTCTAAGCCATTGTAACCATAAGCATAGGAAGTATTGCAACCTTGATCCCATTAACATTCTTGATGAGGAGTGGCGCCTTATCACGCACAGGATTTTCATAAACACCAACAGGGTCAATGCCCACCTCTTTAAAAGCATCAGCCGTTGTAAAAGCTCCCTCTAAACCAGAGTCCAAAATATGATTATGGGCCAAATCCATAACATCATAGCCAGCATCCTTAATAGCTGCGGTCACTGATTGAGGAGCATTAAACAAAGGGTAGCCTGACAAAGGATAATCAGGATTGATAGTTCCCTCAAAATCACCCAAGACCAAATCAGCCTGCTTTAACCATGGCTTCACATATGTAAAATTCTCCGTGAAATCATAGCTACCATCTGCCTGTAAGGCACTCATATAGAGACCGTCATGATAAAGTAAGTCCCCATTAGCCATGATACGTGCTGTCTGTACTTGATTCGAAGCACTCTTTTGCTGCTCATTTTTACTATGAATAATCAAAATTTCAAGAAAAAGCAAACCTAAGACAAGAGCAATCAATCCCATCAAAATCTTATTAGTCATCGCATTGTCATGCTTTTTAGCTTGGCTCTGTTTCATCATAATCTCCTTTTTCATACTCCTAGTGTAACAAAAAAATGTTATCCATAGATGATAAAAAAGATTAATAAACGGTTACATCTCAATTCCACGACGATTGAAAAGATCAGTTTTCTTAGACAAGATAAAAACTCTACTTCATAAGAAGTAGAGTTCCCTTAATTATTAACGTGTTGGTTTATATTCCAAATCTTTGCCATGCTTAGCAACAAAATCTGTCATTTCAGAATCTGGAATTTGACGCAAGTAGAGATTAGCACGAATCGTTGCATCCTCCTCACGACAAGTGGACAGAACGAGGTATTTATCTGAAGCACTAACCTTCAAATCCTTGTTTTTAACATCAGCTGTATTATAAATAATATCCAATTGTTCCTTAAAGTCTTTATCATCTTTAAAGGACGTACGATAAAATGCTGTATCCTCCGGCACGATAACCATAGCCAGAGCTTCATAATAATACTTACGTTGAGGGGTTTCTATAACAACATATTTGTGGTTATCAAAGAACGACTGATCACTGTAATAGTTAACATCATTAAACATACGGTGGTCTTCTACCTGACTTCCTCGAGCATGACCAAAGAGCCAAGTCAAACGGTCACTAAAGTCTTTCTTATTGTCCATATCCATAAACACAGTACCAAACAGAGGTTCATTACCTCCTTCAAATGTTTTATCTAAATATGTAGAATTATCTTTAGTTTGTACAACAGGCTCATCCAACTGTGTACCAGGCGCATAAATATAGGCTATGGCGTCAGGGTTAGTTGCAGTAAGACCATCAAATTTGTTCTTTAAATAAGATTTTTCCTCATCTGAAATCTTATAAGTGCTTGCTTTTTTTGTAGTCAAAGCACTCTTAACGCCATTAGAAGATGACGCCTTTGGCGACATATACTGGAATCCAAGGAAAATTGCCAAAGCAGCAATCACTAAGGCTGAAATCCCAACAATCAGTTTTTTGAGAGATCCAGTAGATTTACGATTATGACTACCCATGAAATATGAAATCCTTTTTCTTTATCTATAGAAAAAAATATCACCGAAGCCTAAGCCCCAGTGATATTCTTTTCAGCAATAACGATTAATTATTTAACAGCTGCTGTGTTTGGAAGAGTTTTAGCTTCTGCTTTAGAACCAGCTTTGTTTTCTTTAGCTGCTTTAGATTTTGCTTCTGCTTTTTTAACTTTTTCTGCTGAAGTTTGAGCTTTTTTCATATCTTCTTTTGATGGAGCAGTTTTAGCTTCTGCTTTATCATTTGCAGCTTTTTTACCATTAGCAATCAAATCATCTTCAATACGTTGATCATTAGTACGGTTAGCTTCTACACCACTCTCATTATAGTAACGTCCTTCAGCTTTAGCTGCATCAACGTAAGTTTGTTGAAATTTTTGAATGTACTTATTACGAACAGCGTTAGTTGCATTAGATAGAGCTTCATCATATTTAGATTGAGCAGCTGCCACATCTGACTCGTGGTTGTGACCTACAGTATCTTGTGCTTGAGCCAATGCATTGGCTGCCGCTTTAACTGTAGGATCATTTTGAGCTTCTGCTGCGATATCTGCTGAATGAGCATCTACTTGAGCATTAGCCTCTGCTGCTGCATCAGCCCAAGAAACATATGATTTTTGAGTTAATTGATTTGAGTTCTTTGGATTTTCACCTTGTGCAAAAACTTGAGTTCCCGCTGCAAAAACTGCAAGAACTGCTGCTGATGTAAGCAATACTTTTTTCATAATTATTTCTCCCCTATTGGATATTATATTCTTTATCAGGACTCCTGATATCTCCTGATATCTCCTGATATCTCCTGATATCTATAGATTATAACACTATTTATAAATCTGCCAACATTTCTTTAAAAACTTTTTTTAATATATTCTATAATTCGTATATATAAAGATGAAATACCAGCCTATTCTCACTATTCCTAAACACGAGAGTAAGAAACCTCCCCAAAGCTTAGGCACAAATAGATGAGATTGGTTTACTTTTGAGTGATTAACCTCAAAGAGTAAAAACTAAACCTATGGTCAAATATTTTTAAAAAAATTGATATTACCGTAGTTATTAGACTTTGAGTAAACAGCTTCTCACACAAACTTAGACATACCTGTGTCACACTCGCAAAACAAGATAAGGTTTCGCTAGAAATAATTTCAGAAGCACTTACTCATAGCGACAAAGAAATTACAAAGACTTATAACAACACTAATGATCCCGTCAATCATACTGTAAGTGACATCGCATTTTCGTAGCCAAAAATGATGGTGTTAATTTTGTTAAAAAACGTCAAAAAAACACCCCATGGTGTGAACCATGAAGTGTTGTAAATACTGGATTGTAGCTGGTTCTTAACTTTTAGAGAACTGGCTAACTTTACGAGCTTTCTTAAGACCTGGTTTGGAAAGTATGGGTTTCAGTTGGACTAAAAAAATAGCGTAATATCAAGGATTTTCAGAACGATATCTACTGATTAATTTCATAAAATTTGAATCAATATTTTTAATAGGAATATACTACCTTCTTTTATACGATCACTTCCATTATCCCTTCAATCAGCTCCGTAAAACTTTTTGCCACATAGATAATTTCATCAGGGGCATGACTGTAGCAAATAATCTGCCCTTCTTGCCCCTCCTGGTCTGGATTAAAACCAAGCATGAGATAACAAGAATCGCAATATTCCGCAAAAGGAAGCCATTTTTTTATTAAGTTGTTTTTTTATAAATTGAATTTTGCAGTAAAATACTTTAATGTACTTTCTTTCATCTAAAGAAAAAAATCTCGTATTCATCAATTTTATTTTGTTATAGGTAAGAAAGAAGAATAAACAAGAAAAAAATACGGCATAAAAACCTATTCAGTTCATCGTCCTCACTCCTTGTCTGCTTCATTTTCTTTTACGAGATCGTTTTGTGAATCTTTTTCAGAGAGTTTTTGATCGATATACTTGTCAATGTTTTCGTAAAATTCCTTGGTCGTCTCACTATCTAATTTTGTCGAATTATGGACTTGATTGACTTTCAATTGAACAGATTGAATACCGTAAGAGGCTTGTTTTTGGCGAATGGTTTCTAATTCTTCTTCTGAAATCGGATCTCCAACAACCGTCAAGACCAATTCATTATTCCTTGACTTGTAGACTTGATTAATGACCGTATGATTGGCGAACTCTTCTCCTACAAACTGTTTGATCCCTTCTTTTCGCGCTTGATCCATCGTCAGAGTGACTGCTGAATAGCTGGCTGGAAGGACCAATAATACAATCAAGGATATCAACCCAATTCTCATTTTAATGTTTAGCTCTTTAAATGAACTTAAGGGAGATTTTCTCATCAAAATTCTTGTTCCAACAATATTGGTTAGCATGATAAAGACACAGTTGATCAAGAAAAGATAGAGAGCCCCAAATAAATATCGTACATTTCCATTAGCTAAACCATAGCCCGCAGTACAGATAGGTGGCATTAGAGCTGTTGCGATGGCTACTCCTGGCACGATATTGTTTGCTTCTTTTTTCCTTGAACCAATGACACCTGCTATCCCACCAGCAATAGCAATGACAACATCCCAAATGGTTGGAGAGGTTCGTGCGATCAACTCGTTACTTGCATAAGATAAGGGAGAAATCCAGAAATACAGAGTCGATACAAGCAAACTGACCAATACTTGAATAAATAAAACCTCTAGAGATTGTTTGATTAAACGCGTATCAAAAATAGCTAAACCGAATCCCAGTCCAACAATCGGTGTCATAAGAGGGGAAATCAGCATAGCTCCAATAATGACAGCTGTTGAATTCATATTTAGACCTATAGAGGCAATAAAAATCGCACACATCAAAATCACTGTATCTCTTAATCTAACATGAAGATCATCATATAATTTCTCTCGGTATTCACGTGTTAAATAGTTTCCGGTCATTGGTTATTCCTTTTATTTCATATAATTTGTTTCCGCATGTATGATGGTAGAAAGACTTCTGTCCAATCTCACATATTTTTAATTTTCACCTGTAATTCTTTTGAACATTATCCTTTAAATATCTATCAGACCATCCTTGACATTATATCAAAAATTTTTACAGTCTTTCTCTGAAGAAATCAATTAATTTAAATGATAGAGAAAAGAAGAAATTTTTTGTTTCCTTCTCGAAGAAGAAAAAAACGATATCTCCTCTGAAAAGAAGATACCGTTTTAATGCTTAAACATGATGAGTATGTTTAACAATCCATTGCTCCATTTTTATGTTCAACCAGAAGCCATAGATTCCAAACGTGATGATGGTTAGAAGAAACCACTTAATCCAGTTACCGAACAGTTGTGCTCCAGTCCCGTCAAAGTATAGACGTTGACCATCCACTACCGTATGTTTGGTTTTCCAATTTTTGTATCATGCAAACCGCCCAAGATGTTGCGATACCAAAGGTAAGTAAGCTAATTAGGGCTGCTAAGATAAAGTATCCAATATAATCTAGGATTCCTCCGTCAAAATAACTTTCTTTCATTTTGTCTCCTTTATTTTTTGACTATATTCTAGTCATTTGCTAGCGTAACATTTTTTTACATTTAGACAATCTTACGATAACTTCTTGAAGTAATTATAAAGATTAAAACATAGATAAGGGCAAAGACACCACAAACGGAAAGAGTTACAGTTAACATCATAGCTGTATCCACAACCTCAATGACCTTGAGGATCAAATTTAATATGTGATAAGAAAATGCTAGATGGATAAAGGAAAAGATTACATGAAGGAAAAAGACAGTCAAGACTTGCTTGTTAATAGTTTGCTTGATTTGTTTTTGATCCAAACCAACCTTTTGCAAGATGACAAAGCGTTCACGATCTTCATAACCTTCTGAGATTTGTTTATAGTAGATGACTAATACAGCACCAACTATAAAGATAATAGATAGGAAGATAACGATAAAGAAGAAGCCACCAAACATTGCATTGACTTCTTGGCTATTATTTGCTTGGCTGGATCCGCAAACAACGCTTTCCTGATTTTCAAAATGAAACGATTATTTATAAGAAGAGAACAAAACTTGTCCTCTCCAGAGTATGACTTTTTGGTAACCCACTACAGTTGACAAAAGAGTCTGAATTTGGTGTGAAAAGTGGTGTGAATTTTGTTAAAAATCATCAAAAAACACCCCATGGTGTGAACCATGAAGTGTTGTAAATTCTGTATTGTAGCTGGTTCTTAACGTTTTGAGAACTGGCTAGCTTTACGAGCTTTCTTAAGACCTGGTTGAGGGCATCACTTATTTCATCTAATTTCAAAATGCTTTAAAATCAACGTTCTCACTAGTTTTCAGAAAATAAAATTTCAACTAATTTCAATCAATTGCATCAAAATAAGGTAAATTTTCGTCAAAAAAATAAGTAAAAATCGAACCAAAATATCAAAAATTTACCTTATTTGGTTTTTACCGACAGAAGTCAAGCAGACATTCACTACTCGTCAGTTATGACGAAAAAAATATTGATTTAAAGTGATTTTTGAAATTTAGAATTTCGATGTGTTACTGTAAAAATCAACCAAATGACTACATTTTGTGAGAAATAAATTTAGAAGTTAATATATACAAAATCTCTTTTTATCAATTTTAGAAAATGAATACTTTGATAACCTGTTCAAATTTTTATAAAGAAATTCAATCATTATTGAGAGATTTAAATTCATTAAAACTAATAATTTCAAATGGAAATTCCACAAAGTTTGATTTTATTAGTTTTATTTGTAATGAAATATGATTTTTAATGAGTATCTCTCTTCTAATCCGATATTTCTACAAATTACATCTAGATTCTCTTCAAAAATACTCTACTCGTCGTTTGAACTTTTAGTCCTTTGGACTTCCCCCAAAAAGTATTCTTTTTGATCACCCATACTATCTTTCATAGTCTGACTTAAACGCATATATTTAACTTCAAATAATAATATTTCTTTCAGCTTATTGTCTATCACAATTAGGTCGTAATCTCCTAAATTTCTAGGATGATTTCCTTTAATATCTAATTTATATAATTCTTGATCAATATGAGTAACGTACCTATTATCTTTAAATAAGCCATTAAGATTTTTGGACTATCTGTTGTTCGTAAAATTTTTTTCCAACTATTTATTGTATTTAGCGTATTTTGCATACCAATATCATATGGTAAAATGAAGTTCATCATTCCCTCTGTCCAATCTTTTGCCAACCTATCAAAGAATAATAGGTGAAAAAAATAATGCTATTATGATTAACAATAATAGGTTTAGCAGAAAATTTATTATCTCTTTTCTTTTTCTCCCATATTGGAATTACTCCATTAGTGGTAATTTTCTTCTTTTTCTATAACTAAGAATTTCAAAAACACCATAAAAAGATTTCAATTGAATAGTCCGAATTCTCTTCAAAATATTTAGCCAAATCTTCAATTTTACCTGTTACAACATTTCCTTTTACAATCAGTAATTTTTTTGATTTTTTTAATTTTTAAAAATATGACTATTACTTGAAAATATGGAGAGGAAACAAATAAAAGAATCAAAAATCAACTTTCGTATCTTGAAAGAACGATTTCTTAACCAGACCAATTATATTATTGTCAATTTTCTTATCTCTACTTGCGTATTCACCATATTTATACTTTGATTTCTATCATTTCATCAACAAATTGTAAGTACTTTTCCGTTTCTGAAATATCTACAACATAATTATCTTCAATCTCTAACTGAAACCAATTGCTAGCACCATACGAATAGGCATCAGAAAGAAGTTGAAAATCTAATATGTATTTCCCATAAGCAATCAATTCATCAACAATATCATCACTTGGAATTAATGCGTCATCATCCCTTTCTGTTACTAAATTCTCTTCAATAAGATATTCTAATATTGGTTTATAAACGCGAGGCTTCTTCACGTAAATCAATCGTTTGTTCTCGAAATTTATTTAATTTAACAGTTTGAAGATTTCCGTTATCTGAAAATGTAGTTAATCTTCTGCGGTGGATATCAATACTAAAAAAATAATTAAAGATAATATATTTTTGTAGTTTAAGTATCAAGTCATACTGATTATACAATGACATCATAGAAACTAAGTCTTCGCGTATTTTTATTTCTAAAACATCTTACGATAGCAACTATGTCTGATTCACAATATATACCTGGCTCTAATCCAAGTTCTTTAATGATGTTGCAATACTTTTCCTGACTCTTTTTAAAAGAATAGTTTTTAGGAGCTGAGAATTCTAAATGAGGCTGAATAAAATACTCAACCCCTAACTTCAAATAAGCTTGAAGTTCGTTTCTCATTGTCTGTTTCTTTAATTTTTTTCAAATAACAAAAACTCTATCCTTAAAAAGGAAACCGTCTAGTAAATTTATTAGAATTGTATTTTCAAATTCCAATGTTGATTTGGAAAGATTATCAGCAAATATTTTTATTCCATCTAGGAGCTAATAAAAGTTATCTGATATTTGGAATTTTTAACAAAAACTATTTTATTAAAATAGTTCGTTTCTTGTATCGGACATCTAAAATTAGCATTTCTATCAAGCACAGACTTAGATACTAAATTAATCTCCATAGTTTCTTTTTTTCATAGTTTGATAAAATTGCTTCTTTATTATGATATAAAGCATTTAAAACAATTTCGTTAAAAGATTTTTATTTGTTCGTAATCATAGATATTTATATCTTCTAAAATAAAATATAACTCCCGATATATAATTTTTATGATTCTCTGAAAATATATCAATTGATCCAAGATGAGCTTTTTGAAATAAGTGACAAATCAGTTTGTTCCCTATCAACTATTTTTCCAACCATGAATATTATAAAACTCTCCCCTATTTCAAATGGATAGTTTAATACAATTTTTATCAAACGTTTCCATATTATAATGAACACTTTTCATAGGGTAAGAAAGCCATATTTACATTCAAAGCACCATCATTAATCATCTGATTTGATGATTGCCACATTCGAAATAAAGCATCTCCATTGGAGAAAGACATAATTCTATCTTGATTATTGTTATAAGCTATAAAAATCAACGATTTCTTTTATTGAATTCGCATTGTTAATTATTCCTATAATACTACTTGCATTTAATACATATTCATCATCATCATCATCTCCAAATAGGAATGTTTTTAGTGATATTTGGAGATATACTCTTAGTTTCAACCCCAACAAAAAAATAATATTGCTCTGGGACTTAAACTCAAATCCTCTAACTTCTCCATCTTGACAAAGACCTGCTATCTGGTAAGTATTATCAATAATTCCTTTTTTAAGTGATCTGAAATTTTATTTTTGGCTTGGCTCTAAAACAATTAATCTATCTTCATTTAAAAAAATGCCAATGTATTTTTTTAAATCAATCTTTTTCTTTAGCCTCTTTGTTAATTAACCTCAGATTATAAAATGAATTTCCTTCTCGTTCAAAAGAATTTTTGTAAAATTACAATTTAGTCTGCTCCAGAAGCTTAACCAAATAGATTCTTCAAACTTTGATTCCTCTATTTCGCTTTCTATTCTCTCCATAAAACAATCTTTCATAACTGGTAAAAATATGGGAAAGTTATTAACAGGAGTAAATAATGGATATAACTCAGCATTATTACTTTTTGAATGTTTTGAAATACTGTGCAAGTTCGTTATCATAAAAAGATCATGATTTTGATATATAAAAATTAAAAATAACTCTCAGGTGGACATTCAAAGTTTTTCTTGAGTAAACTCACTTTTAAATGGTTCTAAGGATGAAATAATTAAATCTTCATATTCAAGTATCTCATACCATATTTCTTTGAATTTCTTAAAATCATGACTAAAGATTCTATTACAAATGAAGTTTCATAAGTATCTTCATTGCCATTTCCTATAAATATTTTTATGAAATCTATCATTTGAATAGAACCTTACATTTCCAGTATCAATAGGAAATCTTCTTTTTGGGTATTCAGGTATATAATACTCGATTGCTTTTTTTATAAAAAGTCTACAAATTTGCTGTATGAATCTATCTTAGTAGTCCCTAAAATCTTACTTTCATTATTAATAAAATCTCTATTCAATTTATCAACTATTCCTAAAAATCTCCTATTTGGAAACCATGAAGTAATAGAATAAATAGCTTTAGACAAAGATTCAAGATCATATTCTAATAAAAAGAGTTACTCATTTGACTTTCCTCATATTCTCTTTGTATAGATTTTTAAATCTAAATATACTACCATTAGTATATCATTTATTTTTATTTATAATAGACCTCAAACTTAAGTAAATCTAAAGTAAATACTTATAAACAATTTAATCTCAAATCATAGAGTATTTGTTAATACATAATTTACAGTGGTAAAAATAGTAAAATTACTCATCAATAAAAACTAATTAAATTACTTAGATAATCCAGAAACCTACTTTTATAGATATTTGAAATAACTCAGGGAAATTTTTCAGAGAAATTTCTTATTTTTAGACAAAAAGACATCCAGAGAAAATTCTTGAATGTCTGTAAACGTTGATATAATCGTATTGATTAACGTTTTTGAGAACTGGCTAGCTTTACGAGCTTTCTTAAGACCTGG
>BNJU01003347.1_pt1 | contig 75980 bp, 109 predicted proteins | sample 8539281 | NCBI WGS metagenome assembly BNJU01 (sample SAMD00202456, study PRJDB9452) | human saliva metagenome | isolation source: human saliva | place: Japan
CAGTTACGTATTGTTATGATGGGGCTGCCGACGGAGACGGATGAGATATCATCGATCGCCCGTCCGCGAAGAAGGTCGTCGATCTCATATGCAGAGACTATGACGGCGGGTAAGGTCATCGGGTTCTGAAACCCCGTTGCCGAAAACCGTACACACCATTTCAGTGGTTCGGGCAACTTCGATTGAGGAGTTTCGCGAAGTCAGCAACTCTGAAGGAACATAACACGGATCGTTATTCAATTATCACACGCACGCCTTCGTGATCGAGGATCTTTGCGCGCGGTGACCGGCGCCTGTGCCGCGCTATACGCCGCGCGGAAACGCGGGCAAAGTTTGGACGGTTGGTCGATCTTCGACGACACACTATTTCGCCGGCATTTGCGACTGCGGCATCGACTGGACGTATTACAGTCGCCCGCACGCGCACGATCGCGGAACTGGCGCTGCCGGGCGCACATTCTCGCCCGGCGGTACTTCGAACGCTATTCGGAAAACGGAGGTACGCACTCACGCGCGCCCTTACGGAGATCGCCGCCGTACGGCACTGTACGGGCTGCGCTTGTCCGACGCTCGGCGTCGAGGATCGACCGCGCCGGCGAGGAAGAACGGCAAGAAGAGCATGAGAGACGGTGACCGCCATCCTGGCATCACAGGGGAGTGTGCTGCAGGTGAGCGTACGACCGCACTATCGTGGACCTCATCACGAGCGGGGAGGAGCTGCGCGACGTCTCCATTCGACCATGCAACCCTTTGTCCGTAAAAGGCGCGCATTCTAAGATACCTGGAGGGCTTTAACCCATTGATGAAGGTCGCCTTTGCCTCGGCGTTTCATTGGCGCAGCGAGATGCGGAGTATGTGACTTCGAGATGACCGGAGAACCGCCGCCCCTACGAGGTCAAGGCAGCGCTCCGCGCACTGAAGCCTCGCGCGAGCGGGAGATCATTCGTCTGCTTCCTCTCGGTGAGGGAAGCACCGCGCCTGATGGCAGCATTTTCAGATGAGGCACGCCATGTCGCCTCAAGATCCCTTTTACGGTGAGAGCTCACGCCCGTACGTGAGAGCGTACGCTGAGAATAGGTGTTGCGTACGCCGTATGGGGAGCGCGTGACCCCGAAGAAGAGTCAGCATATACTAGCGAATACATTAAAGGCACCCATTTCCTTTTCAGGCACGAAATGGATGCCCATTCTCTGGATGAATCTTCTTGTCACCCTGCGGGCAGTGCGAGCCCATCGAGGTACTCAGGCGTGATGGCGCGGGATCTCTGTTTCGCCCGTCGATCCTGCCGAGGCATACGTCGTGACGCGCACGGGACCCCTGCGGAAAGCGGCGCGTCGACCGCCAGGGGAGGTACTCGAATGCATCCGTACTCCCTCAAACCTCCAATGGCGCGGGAAGCAGGATATGAGCCTGCATCTTTCGCATCCTCTCGCCGTCCGCGCATCAATCACCCCTGTGCCCGCATTCGTATCCAGCACGATGGCCCGTCGCTTTCTTCGCCGCGATGAAGTTCACGAACGGCGAGACTCGGACGGTGCATCGAACGCCCGCGAGCATACGGGACGCCTCGGGCAGATCGGAGTGGTGAGGGAGTCTTTCAGTACCCGTCGATGCCGCCTGCGGCCGTTGCAAACTGCCAGCTATAGAACATATTCAGATACATTTCGAGGATCTCCTTGAGCAGGCGATCTCGATGTCGAGGGCGAGCAGCAGCCTTGGCTTTGCGTGCAAGGTTCGCCTGCCGCCGAATAGAAAAGTTCTTCACCAGTTGCTGCGATCGTGCTCGCACCTCCTCGATGCGCCCGTGCGGATGTTGGACGAGGGTCGCGCGTGCCACGCCCGTCATGTCGAATCCATGGAAAAGCTCATAAAACGGCGATCCCCACCGCGACGATAGTATGCGTTGCAATCGAAGCGACACGATGAGCACGTGAATCAGACGGTCAAGACGTGCATCGATGGCACGCTGTACAAAGAAAGCACGCGCGCAGAATCTGATCGGCCGCATCCGGCTCGCGGATCTCGGCGGCCGATCGCAGTTGATGCTCCGCCTCGGGCAGCAGTGCACCGAGCTCCTGCCACGTATGCGGAGCGAAGAAGAACGTCCCCATAACAGACGAGAAGCACAGTATAGAACGGTATCGGCGAAAAACGCCCGATGGAAAGGGCGTTTTTTTCTGCGCGATGGCTTTCGGGCACAAGCTTCTGCGCTCGTTTCATATGCCGGCATTTCTTCAATCGTGTCGTTCATAGTCCCATTTGGTATGGTCGCTCAAAAATATAAGGAGCCGATTCATCCCGCATCTCCTCGAGACTGATGGGAGCAGGCGTGATGCTGGTAGCCGATAAAGACGGGGAGGTGGGCAAAGCGCTGGGCAGAATTCGATAAAGATATCCGCACCGTCGTGACAAAGAAGATGAGGTTGTTGTTGCGTCGTCGGATAAAAACCACGGTAATCTGTGCAGCGGCGACCCATCGGTCGCATCGCGCATCCCGCGGATAATATTGAGCTCGCGAAAGCTGACGCGCGGGTGGAGAGTGTGAATAAGTCACGCCGTCCGCTTCATCGATCATCGTCCTCAAACTCTCGCGGGAGAAGGAAAGCCCGCGAAATGAGGAAAACCCGGACGAGTTGAGACATGTGTGGATGGCGGATGGTACCCTGCCCTTTGAATATGGCCCAGGCGCCTAAAAGAGACCATATCGGTATGCGGGCGCCGCTTCTCGCGCGCACCGCTGCCAATGCCGCATGAAGGAAACAGGCGACGGATATAAACCCTTGAATAATCGGGATAATCATGGCAGTCTGCTCCCTCGATGAGGACAAATTGGTCGGCCTCGATGACGTTGTATTGGCTTTTTGAGCAGGAGGAGGAACGTTGTCTTCGATGATCCTCGTCGCCGGACGTATCACAGAACGCAAGGTGGGGATTATCGCCGTAGGAGGATATTCTTTGCCGCCGTCCGGATGCTGACATTGAAATGCGCAAGATTGATTTTACGGTAACGTTCGAATCGGCCATTGTTCACCCTCATATTATATATCAAAGCGGAGGTTTTCGAATACATTTATCAAATATTTTGCGCAGGACGGCGCTGATACCCTTGCTCGGGGTCATGCTATAATGGGGAGTGACAGCAAGAAGTTAGACGAAGCAGCGAGAATCGACCTTGTGACGCTCTTCCGCTATGTCGGTGCAAGCGTGAAACCGGCGTGGGTGTTAAGCATCATCGGCCGCAGCAGCGCGGCATCATCGACATCCACTACAATAAGATTTTCGCGACCACGCGACGGATACAAGCATCATCATGTGACGACACACCGTGGCGGCGGGCAGGCATGGTGCCGAAGCCCGAGCCCATGGCCGCCGCCGTGCGACGTATACGGGAAAACCGCTGACCGATGAGCACCGCTGCATCGATCATCTTCGATCCTGCAGGCGAGGTGTTCACCCAGCGGACGGCAAAGCGAACCGCATCCTGGCGGAGGCTGGTGCTCATCTGCGGGCACCACGGAGGGCTTTGATGCGCGAATTTACGATCTCGCAGATCGTCTGACTGTCGGCGATTTTGTCCCGACGGTGGGGAGATCCCCGCCATGCCGACCGTGGACGCCACAGCGCGGATGCGTCATGTGCTCGGTGATGCCGCATCCGCCGCGACGGGACTCTTCTTCGGCCGCTCGGCTATCTGCAGTACAAGGCCCGCGTGATTTCGAGGGCGCGTCGCCCGACGTCCTCCTCTCGGGGAACCATGTGCAGAGATCGCCCGCCGGCGGCGCGGAGCAGGCGCTCCTCATTTAACACCGTTGCATCGTCCCGAGCTTCCTGCACGCGCTACACCGTCAGCTGGTAAGTGGATCAGGATTTTTTTAGAGCAGCAGAAGAAAAAGAAAATAAAGAATCTGCGTGAATCTCGTGAAAATGATATAATGATCTGATTTGATCTGTCTTGTTTTGGCGTTCGATAGGGGAGCGCGCTGCATTGACAGTTTGGATAAGCGAAATCTAATTCATGATGATGGACTTCACGTAGGCTTATCTATGTCCTATGCGGATTTTCGATCAGCCGAACCGCGATGTTCGCGTAAGTACTGGATCTCTTTTTCCGCTCTGTCCCCGACAAGGGGCTATGCCATCTTCGCGGGGTCAGCACGTCATCGGAGTTCGTGGAGAATCTCTTTTCCGGATGCGGACATTGGCCTATTTCCGCAAACAGAACCCTTCTCTGAGGAATTTCCTGAATTTTGCGCGGTTTTCCGCTTCCTGGTGACATTCACGCCATGCCCGAGGGGACGACTGACCATCCGAATGAGCCGCTATGACGATTGTCGCGCCGATCATCGACGCACAAAGCCAGGAGACGGCGATCTCCGCACAGATCAACCATCAGTCCTTTCGTTTTATCGAAGCCGCATCGCGCATCGCGCGTGCTGCCGAGGGGCGGCAAGGTCGTGGGACTTCGGCGCGCACGGCGCACACAGCGGATGCGGCAATCCTGCGAAGCCTGGGCGCGCGGCGATATCGGCGGCATCGACATGACGGCGACGGCCCCGGCAGGCAGCAGTTCAACATCCCCATTCGCACCATGGCGCACAGCTGGTCATGTTTCGAGGATGAGTACGGCGTTCAAAAAATATGCGGAGGCCCATCCGCGGGCGACCGTCCTCCTCGTCGACACTTACGACGTAAGCCCACTCGGGCATCCCGAACGTTATCTGGTGGCTGCTCCACGAGGTTCTCGCGCCGCAGGACATCGTTCGCAGGCGTGCGACTCAGCGACCGCTCATTCTTCTCGAAGCGCATTCGTAAATGCTCGATATGCGCTGGAGGACTGCAAGATCATCCTTCGAACAGCTCTCGACGAGTTCACCATTTCTCCTCCTCCTGGTAGGGCGCACGCGTGGACAGCTTGGTGTCGGCGAACGGCTCATCACGGCCAAGTCCGATGTCTTCGGCGCCGTGGCGTTCGCCGTGGAGGAGGACGGCGCCAGCCGCGCATCAAGAGGTCGGAGAACGTCGAGAAACCGACGAATCCCCGACCGAAGGATATCTACCGTATTTGATGACATCACGGCAAGGCGGTCGCGGACATGATTGCCGTGCAGGGGCGAACAGATCGACTCCTCGGTCGCGCCGTTCCGCTATGTTGACCGGCGTGGGCCAAGCGGGAAAACCGCTTTTTCGAGGGTGGGTCGGCGGTGAAACCCGCGCCGTCTCTAGAGAAAGTCAGAGATGGAAGTGTGTCGGGAGGATCTGCCGCCCTTGGAGGAGATCTCGCGAATACGTACGCCGTCAGCCTCGCTTGAGGTGGTGATCTGGTCGGAGTGAGCAGCGGAGTGTGAGAACTGCGCACCGCCACCTTTACCTCGATATGTACGCCAGACCATTATGAACCCGAGATGCGGGACTTGCTCGAAGAGGTAGCAAGTGAAGCACAGCTGATGGGAAAGATACGAGGGATGCACGTGATCACGAAAACCGTATCACTGGTGTGATCGAAAGCGCCGATTGCAGTATTACAGGCTCGTCGCCGATTATACAGGTAATGCGGCACCGCTGGCGGGCGGATTGACCATGTTTGGCTGGCGTTTCCGTGCACCGTGAGGCACCTCGCCTCGGCGGTATGCGTGACTGCGTGACGCGGGCGTGGCAGGTTCAACGTCACGATTCCTGCTCAAGACAGAGATCATGCCGCTGCGCCTCGATGCGCGCTGAGCGAGGATGCGCAGCGTATCTGGCGGTCAATACCGTTGGCTTCGGCGGACGTGGAAGATGACGGGCGCAATACGGATGTGACGGGATTCCTTCGCGCTTTTTAGCAGCATGGCGTCGCGTCAGAAAACGTGCTGTCCCTGGCTGGCGCGGGCGGTGCGGCGCGCGCGTCTCTGGGGAGTCTCCTGCGCAGCGGCGTGCATTCCTTCCGGGCGCGTATCATCGGCGCAGTGATTCTCATACAAAGGGCGAGGCACTCGCACTGATTCTGCAGTGGCAGAGACGGCAACACTTAAGCCGCGTACCGCTGGACGATTCACGCTGGAACGAAACTCTGCGCGGCGGACATTGTCGCGTCAGACCACGCCGATCGGGCATGCATGAGTCCGCAGACAGATGCGATGCCGCCGTCCGTCGATCCCTGCGGCAATCTGATCATCTCGCCACCGTCTCACGACCTCATTCTTACACCGCCGAGACGGCATTTCGTGCGTGTGCGGCAGCGTGCGCATGGCTGCACGACGATCACCCGAGTGAGATCATGCTCGTCACGCGGTGGCGTGCGGAGGCGTTCCTGGCTATGGACAGGTGTCCGCCCAAACACCGACCCTCATGCGTAGCGCTAAGCCTCTGCGCGAGGAACTTGCACGGAGAGGATAGGCGCACATCGCTCTCTGTTCTCCTTTAAGGATTTTCCTGGAGCGTTAAGAAACCGCCGGATTTATCCATACCTCTTGAGAGTGGATAGTGTTCCATGAAAACACATGGAATACACCGCTTTTCATGCGATGACAATTATCTACAAAGATAGAGAGTTTAACATTTTCTATAGGATACAGTTAATAATGAATTAAAATGAATGCTTTCTACATTGACAAAACAAATTCTCCGTGTTAGTCTTATTCGAAATTGATAATCCACACTATTTATGAAAACAATTTGCAAGCGAAGTTTGGTTAATGATACATCAAGAGGTGCGCTGTGACACTGAAAGAATACCGACTGTCTATCGGACGAGAAGAGAACGGCACCGGTCGGGCGTAAAACATCCGGATGTGTAAGCGCACGCAGCATTTACAGAGAAGCGTGTTGACTCATGCGTGGGCCTCTCCGAAAAGCTGATTGCGCCGGAGGAATATCAGAACGTTTGCGCATCGTGCCAGGGAGGCAGTCGCCGGATGGTGAAATATGCTATATACCGTTTATATATCACATATCCCTTTTCTGGCCAAACGAAGTGTTTATATTGCGGATTTTATCAAACGCAAGCCGCCAAGAGATCGAGGATGTGTATCGATGATCCCCATCGTGAAATCGAACGCGACGCAGCCGCGCCGCAGCCGAAAACCGTAAACATCGTAAAGCCATCTCCGCTGGCGGTACGGGACACCGTCCTTCTTTCTGTGCGGAATGCGGCAGCACCGTCGGCGCTTGCAGCGACACGGGAGAATTTGGAATGGCGTACAGATTATGAACTGACCTCGAGGCGTAGTGCACATGATCTCCGTCCCCGAGCGGATTGAAACATGGTTATACAGGCGGAGGAACCTTCGTATATCACTTGGCGTTCAGTTCTTTGCGATTGACCATACCGCGCCGCCGTGTCGGGCATGAATTCGATGCCGGGCGTGAAGAGGTTGTCCTTGCACGGCTGGCACTTTTGCAGCGCTGGGACGTAAGACGGCCATTGCTGACCTGATCATGGGCTTCCGGGGCAGAGACGATCGATCTGTGGATGAAGGACATTGAAACCTTGGTGCTGCCTCGATCGACGTGAATGGATTCATACCAATCATCGTGTTTCCTGCATGGAGATCTCCGCACGCTGTCCAGGCAGGGCGTGTACCGCCTGGTGCAGATATGCAGATCGTGGCAGACTCTCATCATGCGTATATCGCGACTTCGCGGCACTATTACGGTGCCGAGCGTGCCGAGTGCCCTCGCCATTGGCGCCGCGAGCTGTGTGAGTGCCATCGAGCCTTTTACAATATCACTGGCAGAAGTCGGGAGCAGTCGCATATCCATTTCATTGTGTGTGGCGGAATGTAGGCGGATCTCTTTGGCAGCATCACCGCAGCATTGAAGGCGGCATCACGAGGCCACGTGCACGGAGAGAAACCCACCATGATGATGGAGCGGCAGAAGTCGATGCGGCAGCGTGTCCACGAGATGACTCACAGTCGCAGGGCTTTGAAAAAGGATTCTGCTGATTTTGTATCGGCTCCACGAGCCCTCGACACAAGGCTGGAAGAATCTCTCTCAGATTGCTGCAGCATCATGGCAGACAAATGGCTGATAGTATGAGAACAACAACCCGTATCACCGACAGCAGACGGGGAGTTTCTTGAGATATGTCAGGCAAAAGGACGCAGTCTCATGGTTGAGTGTGCAGAAAGTAGGCTCATGCGCGCATAAACAAAAGATTGGAGAATCGAGCAGCAGTCGTTGAATTTTGACGTGAATAACGAGCGAGTCGACTTTGTGCAGATAGAAAAGTAGAGGAGAGAACCCTCTTTTCTTCTTTTCTCTCTTTGAAGACTGGCTGAGAATGAAAACCTTGTTCGAGTAAAAAGAAATGCGGAGATGACGGTGATGGGGCCTGTGAAAGCCAGGCGCGGCAGCAGACACACATCCGCGCGCAATGAAGCGGAGGCTCGCCGATTGAATAGTGGTTTTGCCCGCTACTGGTGTCGCTGACCTTTGTCGTGAGCGCTTCGGCTGGAGCAGCATCCACAGCACCGCGCATGATATCATGTACCGACTTTATGGGAATGGGTCAGCGGGAGAACCACGCATCTCCTTTTCCACATCCGGCTCTGTTCCGCACAGGACAGGTGCGCCCACGGGGATCAACCTCGCGTTGGCAGGCTGCACATCCCAGGAAGATCCTTAAAATCCACCGGCTGATCCGAGAACATCCATTGAGTGTCTCCTCCGCGCAGGACCGGCGGGCCATGTGTATCATGATTCTCTTCCGGCACAAACCTCTTTGTGCCGCTGGCCGCGCCCGCTGCGGTGCGATGTGGTTGCCGTGGCATCTTCGTTTTTCGCACTCGTGAACATGGGAATACAGCGCGCCCATGCGGCATGGTTCTTGCCGGCGTCGCACCGCGCATGCATGGAGCGATTGACTGCGTCTTTCATGGTCTCTTTATTCTGACCGTGGCCAGGGACGGTGTGCAACTGATGGCGGCGGCTTTGCCGGACGCAGTTGACGCATGTTGAGATGGTACAGCCATTACACTCCTGACGGCACGTGCGTCGCGGACCTTTCTGGCAGCCGATGAAAGCGCCGAAACGCTTCCAGCAGCTCGATGAGGAGAGACGGTACAAGAGAAGTCTTCGGTGTGCGCGTGCCGCGTGCACGGTTTGTCCCGTTTGTGCTGGGTTCTCGCCGTTTGCCGCCGCCTGCGTCAGTGCGGCGGGATGCCGGACTGGTCGGACCGTCCGCGCCGCATATTGCGGGTCGCCCTCACGGGGTCAGATTTTGACTCATCTGCGCTGCCGGCGGCGGCTCTTTGGGCGCAGCACGATTGCGGGCGATGACGGCAGCGCGGACGGTGTTTGTGCCCGTCGAGATCCCGTCGTCGGCATGCGTATTTGAGGTCCTTTTCTGATGCGCTGTCTTTCCTGACCTTTTGAAGAAAGGTGAGCGTGATGAGATGAGGAGGTTATGCAGATGGAGGTGCGTGAGCTGGAACGGAAACCAACAGAAAAGAAGGGCAGTGGCGGGCAGGTCATCCTTTCCGCAAAGCGATCTTAATACGCTTGGCTATGGGAAAGACAGACATTGTGCAGCACTTCACCACACATCGTGCGGAGATCGTCGACAACCATTGGGCACAAATGGCTCGGGAAATCGACCCTGCGTCCGTTGGCCTCCAGGCGACTTCTGCCGCCGCCGCGCAGCGGCAGAATCGAACTGGCAGGTCAGGACATATGGGAACAGCCTGGCGAGTGCAAGTTGCACAGCGCATGGCTTCTTCCGCAAAAGTGCAGACTTGCACGGCCGACATCACCGTGATGGAGCCTCCGGTACGCGGGGGCGTTTGCCGCATCGTGGCTTCTGGGATGGCGCAAAACCGACGTGCCGAAGCCAGTGAATCAGTCACTTCTGGCAGCACGGCATTGTCCTTTGCTGCGCGGCCGCCGACCGCGCTCCGGCGCAGGTGAGCGGCAGCGTACGGCTTTGCCATGGCATTGGCGGCTGCGCGGTGCCGAGAGCCTCCTCCTGCTCGATGAGCCGTCAACGTATCTTCGACAAGCCAGTCACCGCTTGCTGTTTGATGGAACTCGTCGAACGTTTACACGATACGCTTGGGCTCACGGTCATCAGCGGCGCCCCACGATCTCGTTCAGGCTGATGCGCTGCCAAGCAGTCATCTCGTGCCGCACCCTGCCGGGATGGCCGTGTGTGATGTGGCAGACGGCAGCCGGAGGATCGCTTTTACTCGCGATCTGGTGCGTAATCTACGGCGTCGACTGCCGCGGTGATATGGAGTTTGCAGGCAACGCGTCGCGGCTATGCGCTTTCCAGCAGCGCAGCACGAGAAGAGAGAGGTTTTATACGCGTCAAAATCATCGCTCGCTCCCGCAGCACCTCACGATTGCTGCAGGCCGTATCTCATCGCTCTGGCCGAAAGAAAAAGAGGCGTCGCAGCCGACTGAACTGACCTGCTGACGCGACGACAGCACGGGGCGCGAGGTGTCCATTCCCGCTCCATCCAGCGTGCAAGTTAGTAAAGTGCCCCAACGCATCCAATCTGGACTCGTTCGTCGCAGCAGGCGGCGCGGCTGCTGTTGCGAAACCGACATCTCAGGCACTTTCGGAGGAGGTTCAGGCAGCAACAGCCCTCGCCGGAAGAGTGTCGGCATCATTCATCAGCCGGACCCGGCGAAGATCCTTTCTCGCAGCCGGATCTCAGTCATCGGTGCGCCACGTGCCCTTTCATGTCGGATCTTGAAGTGACACTCGCGTGAGGCAGGAGTCCCATTTGCACATCCGTGCCCTGATGATGTTCCTCTAAGCGAGTGCAAGCGCTTTAGATTCTCACGGCAGCCTGACGCGGCAGTGCGTAGAAGGCAGAGGATGAAGCCTGCACTTCGCAGTGACAAAATGGCCGCGGTAGAGCAGCAAGTGAAGGACACCCGACTCGAAGAGCTCACGCCCAGATGGCGCATCTGACAGCTTTAATATGGCGAACGCAGTGTTTTCACCGGCGGACCTCATCAACATGCTTGGCGGCGGCAATACTGCAGATGGCGGGCAGAGGAAGATGGTGCATACGCACCGCCTCGATGGAGTTTGTCGCGCGGGAGTCAGATGCGTCTCTCCTTCATCATCGCCCGGCGGTCTCGACGGAAACATTGAGTCGAAGACGCACGATCACGATCTCGCAGGAAAACCCCGTACGGCGGACGTCTTTCTGGCCGTAAAAGAAAGGATCGTCTATAGTCCTGCCGATGACCTTCTTCGCCGTGGAATCCGCACACGCGCGGCAGATGCGCTTCAGGTGCTCGCAGATGCAATACACAGAGGACTAATACACGTGCTGAATCTCCCATCACGGCGTACCGCTTTTGGCCCTGTTGTCGCTTTAGTCATCGACCTTTTGAGAATCGCTAACGTCAGAAAGAGACAGCCACATGATTCATTCCCCAGAGAAAGAGAATGCCTCTGCTGACCACTGGTCGTAGCTCAGTGCACTCTCCTGCCGGCCTCATGCGGCTGATGCCGTGATGCAGATCCGCTGCAGGTCAAGTACAGACGCCATCGTTGTCATCGCGTATCGTGCACCGAACAGATGCTGAGAGAGTCACCCGCCTCTCTGCGGAGGCTTCGCTACACGTAAAGACATTGGATCGGATGGGGCGGAGGTTCTGCCAGTGCACTCCGCCTGGCCGCTTTCGTGTATTGATGGTACGTGGAACGTGGATGGTCGGATCCGCCCGCTACTCGCGCCGTCGGTACTGAAATCAGACACTCACTCTCACTCGATGGGCGAAGGATCCGTACCGAGGATACGAGCAGACGGCGCATCACTATGAACTCCAGCGCACCGTCATTAAGGGACGACGTCGACCGCACGGAGACGGTGGCGGTGCGGCGGCGAGTCACTTTTACGGCGCGCGCGCGGATGCACTTATGGCGTCATCAACATCATCCGAAAGACACCACCAAAGAAAGACAGCGGTGAGTGCCTCGACGGACCGGACAATGCGGCAGAAAGACGCCGGCATCCGTGGAGCGCAAGAAGAGGGAAATGGGCACCTCGTCGAGCTTAAGATGGCGAGTATTTCCGGTGAGCGCGGCACAAATGCGGCGTTGGAGTTAACGTATGGGGGATAAATACTTTCTTTCAATATCGATGGACGTACGGATCTTGCATAAACGAGTGGATGTGGAGCTTTCGACTATCTGCGCGAGAATCTACAGATGGCTGATTCGGCGACGGTGCAGGGAACAGATTACGATCATGCGTATCTGTATTTCACTGTAACGCGTCCGGAGAAGACAAACGCGGAAGTCGTGACCCGTGGGCGCATTATACGTATTTCAACAAGCGACCAGAATACGCGAAATCGTTCCACCGGCGCGCTTCCAGCTTCGACGATGATTAGCTCAATTCCCATATTTTGGATGGGAAACGGTGCGCAGCTCGGCGACAATCATCTGCGACCTTTGGCGGCGAATATCGCGTGGAGGACAAGCGGAGAGCACACGGATCCAAGGCGTCGGGACGCTTCGTTCGAGAAGGCACAGTCAATCACCTTGGCGACAGCACGACATGATGCATGCGCTTTCATTCTGCAGGATGAGTGGTACATAAGTCCAAAATGGCTGCCGATACCCCTCCGTTCGCTGGGGATTATTACGACACGTTTGGTACAGAGGTGGACGGGAAAACTGGCACGAGAGATCAGCTTCAGCAAGAATACGTCAGCGCACTGCAAAGCGAACGTCGGGACAAGCATACACGCCCGACCGCAAGTGAGCCTACTACTGACCGGCAGCACACCCCACTGCCGCGCGGGGATGGTGGTGTTGACTATCCACGGCAATCCGAATCTGCAGCCCGGAGAAGGCACCTCCTAACTTTTGACGGGGCATTGAGGCAGAGCAAGGGAAGCACTCTGGCAAATCCGACGACTTTCGCACAACAAGGTCGATGACCCGATCATCAATCACGCGACGCTTCACCCCGTACCTTCCCGATGATTCCGTATGTTGGCAAACGGTGTTCGCGAGAACGTATCGAGTGCGACGATGCAGGGAAGCGTCGAGGCGTGAACTCAGGCGTCCTTGGGCAGGCTTTTCGCGCGGCACATGTCAATCGTATCCTTGATGCGCGGGATGAGGACAGTGGAAGCGGGCTGGAGGGGCGGGCCCGCTGCGTCCGCAAGCCTGCACGCAGCCATGCCAGAATTTCTGGTGAAACCGGGATTGATGCTGTCTGTGTGGAATGACTGGACAACATCGTTGGTCGCTATTCAGAAACGAGTCGGCCCGCGCTGTATTGTCTCGCGTGATGCCAAACCCAGCCTCGCATGAATTTTAATCTACGCAAGTAGTTCAGTCGACCGCTTTTAGTGCCTATCTCGGCATTGGACACTATTTTTGACACAAATCACAGCACTTTTCGCCTCCGATGGGCGGTGGCTTGGCGCACGCACGCGCGACATTCGTGATGAGCGAAGCTGACAGGGTGATTCACACATTTTGGTGACTTTTAAAAACTGTCACTCTCGCCACTCTATCATCAGTTCATATGCGATTTCTGGCGTTATACCTTTCGAAGGAGCTAAATTTGAAGAAATCGCTGATGGCGACGAGGGTGTGCCGGATCGATGGGAGGGCCAGTATACCCGCGTAGACGGCGTGCGCAGGACAGAACTCCTATGGGCTGCCGGTTCGCCATCGGCAGCATCGGAATCGCGGACGGTCTGCGTCGGCGGAGATATTGCCGAGGCAGTGCTTGAGAACGTGTAGCACGCAGCACGGGACGTACCGTGCCGCAGTGCCTGCATTTGTGCAGCGATCGATACCCATCTCTTTTTCCCAGTCGCGGCTGATGTCAAAGTCGTGAGCTTTGTCCGCAAAAGTGCTCGAGGAGGGTGATTCTCGGCGGTAGAGGTGATCTTCTGTCGCGCGCAGTGCATCGCAGTAACGTGGATGTTCCTTGGTCACGCCGATGATGGGGAACCGCGCTGCCGATCGCTCCACGCGATGGAGATTCTTGGGCGATGTTCGCCTTTGTACTTGTTCGCTATGAGCAGCCTTGAGCGAGGAGATTCAGCGGTCGATCTCGTCCATGATCGGGGTTAGACCGCCGCGCGTGCCGCGTTCGCCGGCATCGACACAGTGGTGCCGTAGTGTCCGCGTGAGCGCACGCTCGAGCACTATGTGTGAGCAGGTGCGCGAGACCGTCCTTCTTTGGTGGGCAGCAGTCGATGATACCGGGCTTCCTCGCGAGCGGCTGATCAGGCTGGAAGCGGTTCTGTACCGGCACCGAGTTTCCAGTCCATGATGTTGGAGGGATGCAGGTCGGGCCCCTTCGATCTGTCCCATGTTGTGTTCGGACACGCCGATGATGGGCGCGTGTTCCGCTTTCGAAGAATGCCACGTAAGGCAGCTCGATCCACTGCGGTGCCTTCAGCTGCGCGGTTGTGCACCCAGCAGATGCGATGCTGCGTGCCGAGGCAGCTTTCAAGCTGTATCAATCGTCCACATAATATCCGCGACGGGACCGGCGGATCGACTCCATCTGGCGGCATCTTTGCGTGTGAGCTTATCCGAGAGGAGAAAGCTGTCGCGTGCACGTCCCTTGAGAAATGCACGCGTCGAGCGGTCTTCTCCGCTGTGCCGATCCCGTATGCATAAGCCGTGTCAGGAGGGTCAGCTCCCATGCTGCATGAGCGGAAGTCAGCACGGGGCGCGAAGTTGATCTCTCCGTACGCTGCTGCGCCGAATGCAAAGCCGGTCGTTGCCCGCATGCCCACGTGCCGAGTGCGATGGCAGTTTTGTCATCCGTGTCCTCCCCATCTTCATTGTACGATTCTTTCTGGTGTTGTTCTCATCGGTAGTATATCATAAACTGCCGGTGTCGGCAAAAGGGATGCACTTCGTGAACCATCATGCAGTAAATGCACGTGAAAGTTTTCAGCCATCTTCTATGATATTATAGCAGGGACCGATGAGACTGAAACATCAAGGGATATGAGCCATTGCAGCGTGCGCTGTCTGTCTCGCGGATAGACCACTGGCCGACAAGCCCACGCTAGTCAGGAGAGCGTCATGACGGAATCCATTGCGAGACACCGAGTGAGAACTTTGCTGCGTTGGTCGCACCCGTAGGCGGGCCGATTCGCAGGGTTTCGCCCTGCCCGCCACCGTCAGTAGCTGCCCGTCATCACGACGGCCAACACCACGGATCAAATCTTCATCGAAGTGGCTTTACGTTCGGTATCTCAGGAAACGCTGCGTACGTAACACCGGCCTTTCCATCGTGATTCTCTCTACGGGACCGGCGCAACCGCAGCATCGGGACGGCAGCAAATTTCAATCTCTATGGGGGCAAAGGAATGACGCTGCACGCAGCTAGTCGTCGGCACGACCTTCACTATGTCCGCCGCGTTCGGCATCCTGCCGGCTGGTCTTATTTTCGCACATGTTCCAGACGCTCGTGCGCTCTCTCCCCTGCGGGCGACGGGAGAATCCGTTCCGCCGTATGCACAGCGTTACCTTCGGAATTATGCAGCACGGTGACCGCTTCGCCCTCACGGCGAACAGCATGCCCATCCGCGCGCAGGATGGTGCACTCGTCCCATGCGATGCGGTGTATGGTCGCTGGCGCTGTTCTGAACATTTTTGCTGGATGCCCTTTCATGCTCGGATTCGGCGTAGCCGATGGAGGGGCGTTTCTGCCAACACGTCATGGCGCAGATCGTCTCGTCCTCGTATGCATTCGTTATTCCCCGCGCTGGGCAAGCTTCGAATCAGCAATCGTGCGCGCGGTGCGACGGGGCATGAGATGCTCTGTATCGCCAAACTCACCTGGTCGATCCTTTTTGAATCAGAGCATCGCGACGACCGTCGGTATTACGTCATCAACATCCTCACCCACTGGCGTGGTGCGACGAGTGTCTGGCTGGCGCGTGGATATTCCGCCTCGCCGTTGCAGTGGGATTGCTGTCGCAGTCTCAACAGCGTGCTGATCGCCTCACTCGTCGGCCCGGCGCAGTGTCAGCCGATCTTCAGCTTTTCTTTATTGCTGCGAACTATCGGCGCATCATGGAGACCCATCGCAAGGGACTTGTTTTGCGCCGCTTTTAAGCCATACGGCAATCTTGCGGTCTCTTTCAGCTCTTCCATCGCCAAATCACCGCCATTCTTGGCGGCGGCGTGATCGGAGCTCGGTTTACGACTTTGCCGAAAATACCTGCGCATCTATTTGATGATGGTCTGCATCAGTGGCGTCCAAAGCTGCTCACCGTCAACTACTTCACACGGCAGATCGGCAGGTGCGAACGCTCATGCGGAAGCCTCTCCTTCGCGGCAGGGACTCTTCCTGCCCGTCGCTGCTCATCCCTCCTGCCGCACATCTCTGCTGGACGGCGCATGTACGCGGGGTCCAGCTCGCCGAGAGATGCCCTCGCTTTCATCCTCAAGCTAGAGTCAACGATGTACCGGCATTGGCAGCAGCCGACACGCATGTGGGAAGCGAATCATGAAGATGCGTAATCTGTTCAGGTAGTAGTAGCTGCCCCTGTAAGCGACAGCTTCCAGCCAAGATTTCAGCAGAATTAAATAGTTGGTTTCGTGGACGACCACCGTGCGTTGTTGCCTCTTCATATCACCGGTGACGTATCGCCACATAGTCCGTGTTTTTATATCTAAGCTGAACGTCCAGTCGGTCGACCGACACGTGCTCTCCATCTCTGTACCTCTCTGGACGGATACCTGAAGAATTCTTTTCCTGTGCCCTGATGCGCTGCTTTGTGGCGTCGTCGATCACACAGATATCGTATCATCTCTCGTAGTTCCGGGTCATCTCACATACTGGTGCCCGCAGCTGTTCGTTCGCGGCATGAAAAATCGCAGCAGCTGCGACCAGCATCATGGTGAACACGATCAGCTTTTCATGGCGCTTTCTATTCCTCCATGGTGGGAATAAACCGATAAATCCAGTGCACGGCCTCTGACACATCTTATTGGTTCACATTCTCTCTGGCGGATCACCACTGAGCGTGTGGCACCTGGGGTCGCTTTCTTCCATCCAGTTCAGACCAAAAGCTCAGCCAATCTGATCGACCGGCCTTTACCAGTGATTCCTCATATGCTCAACGTGCAAATAAAAATACGCCGTTGCTCTATTTAACGACATCAGAAGCAATGTGGACGAATCTTTGGTCATGCCCGTCGACCAAGACGTATCGATGACGTGAAGAGGAAAATGAGGTAAGATTAAATGATGAAACAGATTTAACTGAAAACGTCAGTGCCTTTCATTATTCGCTTTCGAGATGCTTATGTTCGCAAGGATGCACCCGAGGAACAGAGCTGACAGCTGTTAGCAGCAGCTCTGTTTTAACAAACGATGCACACATTGCAAAAGACTTGAACTCAGCTTTCAACTGGTTCCGGCAACAATGGATGAATATGTTGATAAGCTTTTCTCACGGAAAGCCGCACCTGACAGATCCAATCATCGACGTTAATGGATACGGAGGACTGGACGACTGTAGTAAAGCTGGTCGAAAATGCGGGATAAAAATCAGTGATGGTCATTTTGCGGGATATTCTATATGCCGTTGAGTTCGGATGATAGCGGGAAGGAGGTTTTCCTTTATGGAGCCTCACATGGAACATAAGCGCTCACCCTTGCTAGGAAGAGACGATATTCGAGCTGCGGAATGAACTGACGGAAAAGAGAAACCGTCATCAGTGCACGGCGGATGCCGACCATCGCCAGAGCTTTTCTGACGTGCCGCTCTCTCTATCCTCAAACATGCTATGGGAGAGAAAAACTTACGAGAACGAGCAGGAAAATCGTCCTTCAGCTAGTGAACAGACCACTACCGATGAGGGACATAAGCTTGGTTATTTGGCGGAAGCGGCCACTCACTCTATATGAAGCGCCGAGGATGCATGCCCTTAAGTTGGCTGGACAAGAAAAATTACAGACGAAGCAATACGACAAGCCGGAGCAAGTTGTCTTTTTGAATCACATCACTATGGAAAATCAATCCAATACTACTTCCACTTTGTTGCCTCCGGGCAGTCTGGCGTTTCATTACAAGCAACATGGATGCAAGCGGTTTGGAGGAAGGTTAACCCTTCAAATAAAATAGGAACTCTGTTCATACACATCGGCATGATGAAAATGATGCTTACAGGAGATCCCCAGTCGCGTCCTAAGCGTTTGGGATTCTTTGTAGTTTTGGCAAAGAATCATTAGCCTATTTTCCATTATCCTCGAGTTATCACTTTCTTTACTCTGGAATTATATCAAGAATCAGTTACAAGAGGGTTATTATGACAGACCACGGGAGTCTTAAAAGAGTTTGTTGTCCTGTAAGTTACGGGAAGGGAGGGAAAACGGCAGATAAAAGCCCCCGTGTAGGGCCGCCATCAGACGTATCATTTACCAGCGCTCCAAGACTCTTCCGTACCATGCCGCGCCAATTGTCAGGTAGATCTGCGCAGTCGCAATGGTCGTCGCGATGAAGCCGTTTCCACCATTCGCTTTTGCGAGACACAGCCTCCGCCAGCGACGGGCACGAGCCGTTGCTCGCAATGCGGTGAGGGAGAGATCGGGTCACCGTGGGAGCGAAGATGCCGAAGATGATGGCGACCAGGAGGGGAGGTGCAACCGACGCGGACACCGACGGCGATGCATGCCGTCAGCATAGAGGGCACTGATGCGTGCCGTGACACTGGCGAAGGCGTGTAGTGGACGCGTGGTATAGAAGATCAGGACGATGAGGCAGGAAACGACCCGTAATCGAAACCGAGTGACGAAATCGCCGCGCCCGCACCGTTGGCGATCCACGTGATGATGCCCGATTTGTGGCAAGAGCCGAAGCGAAGAGCGTCATCAGTTAGCTCATCCAGAATATCATTGACGTCCCATGCGCTCCTTTTCCTGACAAGACATCTCGCTGCGAGTTGATGATGTCGAGCACTCGCGATGAGGCAGAGACTGGCAGGCCCATGGCAACGGGCGTCGCGTCGATGTGCGAGACCGGAGCTTTCCGCTCCAGAGTGCGAGAGACCACGAAGAGGACGGAAAAGACCTCTTTTCCGCGCAAGGCTCATTGGACCCATTTCGGTGCTACGCTGTGCCAGACCCCTGGCGTCGAATATGCACGAGCTCGGGCGGCGAAAGCTTCTGGTATCAGCGACATAGGAACGAGTCGAGCGCACGAGTCCCGGGCGGCTGTTGGCGCGGCGCTCGGCCCAGCCCATCCACGTGACATGGACGCCCAGCAGTCTCGGGCGAGCGCCACGCAGAGCGGGTTGCCCGCCATCGAGGTCACGAACATCGCGCAGGTCACGGCGTCCGTATGGCGCGCGCCGACCCGCATGAGGTAGGTGCCGATGCGGCGTGCGCCTCACCGCCGGGTTTTGAGCCCAGCGCTCCCGCGAGGGAGCGCACGACTGACAGAGGATCCCGCCGCCGCGCGCTGCGGCCGAGGTAGCGTCGTCGCGGGCGAGAGACCGCTGTCGTCTGCGGCAATGGTGCACAGCCGAGCGATACCGCGATCTTTGCCGGATCGTCGATGATGCGGAAAGCGACGCTGTTTAAGCCGAGGCCGCTCTTTCTGGATGAAACCGCGGAATAGAGGGAACGCGCAGACGATCAGCCAGATCGTGCCGTTGCCGTAGCCCGCCAAGCGCATCGACGTCTTCAGCAGTCCTGCCCATGCGTAGTAAAAGTGCGAAATCGCGATGAAGGGCCATCACTGCACCGATCGGCAGCGTGGATGCGGCAATGTAGCCCAGCACTGTCAGCGATAAAGACCGTGTTGCAGATCGCGTGCGAGTACTGTGACCTCGCGTCAGGAACCGGCAGGAACCATGCGCAGATGAGTCCGACGCCGATCGTGATGAGTGCATTGTGCTTCGTGTTCATAAGCCACCTCATCAAAATAGTAGAGTTCGCCGCGAAGTCCCCTTTGCTGAAAGCATTTTCGCGACGCTCATGGAAGCTGTGTTTGCAGAGGATACGTCCGAGGCCAGCGGGAGGGCAGTTCTGCGTCCTGAACGTTCAGAAATAAAAGCAGCCTCTTTTCTGTCAATGAGAGAAGAGACCGCAGATCATCCGCTCTTGCCGCGTGCTAGCGCGTCACAGCGCATAAAACCGCTGTCGAAAGGTCACCGCAAAAGATGGATCGATCCAGCGCAAGACACAGATCCTCTCCCGTCACTCGCAGGTCAGACGGTGATCGTCAATCAGGCAGTTCTCCCTGGGCTCCAGTCTCATCGCCTCCTGCGCCCCAGGTTTCCCCAGTGACATTTTTCGCAGATTCGCTCACTGACGACAGTGGCGGACCGCGCCGGCTCTTCCGGCTCTCTATTGAGTCTTGGTGACACCTGGATTCATCCGTATGGTTTGTCGTGATGATGGCTTCCGTGAGGAAGAATAGCACCGCTTCTCCTATTGTCAAGAGAGAGGTAGGAGGAGTCGAACCATCAAGTTTGATATGTCCGCGTATTGGCATTTCGATATTTGAATGCACGATGTTTTATGAGAATAACAATGAATATACTGGTCTTGGCAGAAGGTCTTGCCGGCTGATTTTGTATGTTCGACCTTTTTATATGTCCCATTTCATTTATGATTAAACTGCGGGAGCACACAGACGACCATCAATCTGGTTCTCCTGAAATCCTTGGTAGGAGAGTGGACTCGGGTGGGAGGTACGAGCACCGGTGGGGTGAGGATACGAATGCAGCCAATCGTCGCTGAGGAAATTGAAAGACTTTTGATACGAGCTCGACCGACTCGTGGGCACGACGCGATCCGTCGTCGCCGCAGCAGGGGCACTATCTGCCTTCGCTCCATCTACCGGCGCGCACTGCAGATCGAGCACTTGAGCGGTTCCGGCTATGCTGCTGTGCAGGCAGAGGATTATGTGTTGGGGCGGCAGAGGAAGCGATTCGGGATGCGCGTCGATGCCGCACACCTTCCTGGCGCACGCACGGTCGTGATCTATCTCTCTGTCTCGACATCCCCACACGTCCCGGATTTTTGCAGGACATCGAGCGCACACTTTCTGCGGAGACGGGCTGCATCGTGCGATGTTTCTTCGGCGGGCCGCTGGCAAAGGCAGACGGCATCCGGCACGAGACCGTAGAGGAGCTTTTTGCCGCGCTGCCGCCAGAAGATAGCGTGATCACGGCACCAGCCCAGCTGCCACCGCCGATGAGGGATACGGCAGGCGTGTCGGATTTCCTGCAGCAAGAAGGCAGCACATGTCCCTGTCACGCCGTCGGCTGTCGTACGCACTTTGTGCGCATGGATCTCATATGGAGCGCAGCTGATATCTGCGCGCTCGTCCTGAAACCAGAGGATCATGCATTCGATAGAGAAACCGCCGCAGCAGAGACCGGAGCGTTTGCAGCAACAGGTGCATACCGCACGGTACTTCCTCAGCTCACCGGTGCCTGCGCGTTTTATGGCGATGGGAGACCACACCCGTTCTGCAGGCGGCGGAGGAGCATGGCTGCCACGCATGTGCATCACCACGACGTGTTTTCATGATGCCGTGCCCGGCACTGCAGAGGCGACACTTCGTCTTGCGCAGGAAGCGTCCGGGGCGGATGGTGCTGGAGGAGGGGCGGACCGATCTTTGTCGCTCGGCACAGCCTGCCGCTGTCTGGCGATATAGCTCAGCTGAATCTGACCGCTCTCGACCGCGTGCGGCTGCAATGTGCGCATTGTAGGGCGCGACGCCCTCGACCGAACGTCCTGCGCTTTGCTGGTTGGTATCTGCTGTCGGTGTGTCTGCAGCGGCATGGTTACAGAGAGAACATGGTGCTCAGTTGTCCACAGCCGCCGCTTGGGGACATAGGCTGGGCTGATGGCGGGCTGAGATCACTGCGCGCTTGATTTGCCCCCAGAGGATACCTGGGTGTGGCAGCCAGTGAAAGATGTACGTATGGATAAAGTTCTCATCATCACCGATCCGATTGCCGCCGCAGCTATTTCTTTGTCTGCTTCGCACATATGGGTTTTTCAATATCCACAGCGCAGCTCTATGCGTGGGACGAGGAGATGGCGGCACGTATCGACAGGCGGCTGAGACCGACGTGCTCGTCTTCGTACGGCGGCAGACCTGCAGTCCGGCATGGGATGTGGCGGATGCTGTCGTTGCCGATCCTGCGCTGGTTCCCGTAATGGGGAGAACACTCGTTCCGCTGCCGTCGGGTCTGTTCTCTGGCAGAGATGCTGCGAGAGGGAAGCGGTACTGGGCGCGAACTTCACTTCTGGCATTAGAGAGGTTCTGAAACAATAATCATTAAAAATCATTGAAGGATTATTTCCAGTCTCATTCAATTGCATTCAATCAAAACTATGATAACATTTCCGTCAACTGACTGGTGTAGGTAGAAATAGGAGGACATGATGATACATCGTCTCATTCGGTCTCTTTCTGCAGGACCGTTGCTTCTTTGTTCTCTGTGTTCGCAGGATGCGGATCCCAGCAGACGTCCGTGCCTGGCAAGCGAGTGAGCGGGTCGATCGGATACGACTGGACGTGAGCACATTTGCCGGAGAGGTCACGATCATCGCTCGTCGTGCCGATCCTGTGGGCATCTGTTGCCTTTGCGTGGACGGTCTCGGCAGATCGCACGCAGGCATGCATCCGTCAGCAAAGGCGTCATATGAGAAATCCATGCTATGGTGGCAGACTAGTGACGGCTGAATGCCGCAAACAGACTTTTGTCGGACAGGATTTCGCTATCAACATGGAGTGAACTTGCAAGCTGGAACCGAGTGCGCATCATCGTCTGGAACTATCAGGAGGATGAGATCGCACAGCCGGAGAAACTAAAGATCCCCGCGATTGCACTGAAGTACGGGCACATTGAGGATGTCCAGTAGGCATCCGTGTCATCTGCAGGTATTCGGCAAGCGAGTGAACGCGCCGAGGAGCTTGTGCGATTTCTCAGCAAAAACATTATGGCGTATGAGACGAAAAAGCGCACTCGAAGGCAAAGCAGTCGAAGGTGCTCTCATCTTCGCGATCGGGATCTCAAGCAGTCGTGGCGGAACCGTCAACACGACGATGATGATCGAGACGGCGGGTGGTGTGAACGTCGCAAAGGGATGTGAAGGGCAGTGACACCCGTCACGATGGAGCAGATTGCGGCATAGATCCCGATGTCGTTATCCTCAGTAATTTTGACTTCGATCTCAGCCAGTCGATTTATTCTGAGGACAAACTTGAGGGCAAAAACTGCAAGAACATCAAGGCGTACGCGAAGGGCATGTTTAAGGTCTGATTGGTCTATATCGTTGATGCCTCGTCTGAGACGCCGTTGATGATCAGCGATTGCGCAGAAACCGCATCCGGATGTGTTTGATGATTACCGTCTGAGGGATGATTCTGCGCGGCTTTCTGCGAAAAATTCTTCTCATACACGCCGACGGATGCCGATCTCAAGATGATTCTGCACGAGTGAGCCGCCCTGGCGAAAACAAAGCAATGCAGTTTCTTCGACGATCATGGCGGTGCTTCATCGCTGTGTTCTTCTTCTCTGCAGCGAAGCGCTTAGTTATCGAACCGGCAGCTGTCTGTGACATTCTGATGCGTGCGGCTAGAGGTGATGCCGGGACAGACATGGCGTCGACCGTCGTTCTCGAGCTGCGTCTGCTGCGCACCTCGCCATGCTCGTTGGCGCAGGGCTTTCACTCTCGGGGCAGTCTACTACGAGCATTTTCCGCAATCCGCCTCGTCAGCCCCGATGTGCTTTGGTGTTTCGAGCGGTGCTCAGTCGCAGCAGTTTGGTATACTCCTCTGGGGACAGTCACGGAACCTCGATCATGGCCTTCGTCTGCGGCATGGCGAGTGTCGGGCTCGCACTATCCACGCAGCCGGGCTCTGTCCTCGATGATAGTCGTCGTGCTCCTGGCATCATCATCTCGTCGATCCTTCTCTGCACTCATCTCGCTCGTAAAATACACCGCCGACCCTGAGACAAGCCGTCGGGCCACACATACTGGCTTACGGCAGCCTTGGCAAGGCGGACTCTGATAAAATCTCAGATCATTAGCCGCTGACGATTGCCGCCGGAGCTGCCCTGATCGCAATCCGCTGGCGCGTATCAACATCCCTCTCGCTCGGCGAGAGGAGCACGCTGTCTGGTGTGAATCCGTACGCATCCGCAACATTCCACTGTCGCGGCAACGGTTCTTACTGCGCCTCAGTGATGGCCTGCAGTATTGTTCGGATGGTCTGGCCTGTCATTCCACATATGTCGTCGGGTGGTTGGCGTCGATCATGCGCGCCTTCTGCCCGCCACATGCTCTTCACGGGGGCACCTTTCTGCGCTCGATCGATATCTGTGCGCGTAGTCTCCTCGCGGCAGAGCTGCCCATCGGCATCCCTCACCGCACTCGGCGCGCCTTTTGCCTTCCTGCTGAAGCGCATACGGGAAAACAGGGGATTGGTCATGATTACGGTAAACAGGCCGCCTTCCTCCCTACGACGGCAGAAACGAACTGTTCTCCGATCTATCCTCCTCTCGCAGCGGGTGAAATCTCACCATTCTGGGGCGCAACGGAATCGGCAAGACGATCGTCCCTGCGCCGCCTGCTCGGCATTCTCTGTCGGGACGCACGGGAGTGTCTGGTGGGCGGCAAACGCCCGATCCTCGCTGTCGTCAGTGAGTGATCGGCTGTGTGCCCCAGGCCATGCCCCTCGCTTTCCCTTACATACGGTCTTTTGAGATGGTCATGATAGCGTGCGCGTCGCGTTGCTCTATTTTCGAACACCTGCGGCGAAAGACCGTGCACGTGTTGCTGAGTTACTGATATGGTCGGCATTCTGCCGTCTGCAGGATCGTGCGGCGACTGCACTCAGCGGCGGACAGCTGCAGATGGTTCATATCGCCCGGTGCACTTGCTGTCGAGCCGAAGCTGACTCATTCGATGAGCCGGAGGCACATCTGGACTTTCATAACCAGATGATTGTCCCAGTGCCTGCTGAAGAAACTGTCAACCGAGCAGCACATGACCATTGTCATGAATACACACTCACCCGAGAATGTGCCCATGATTCTGGACAAAGCCTGCTCATGAGACGTGGGGAGCATCTCTTTTGGACCGACAGAAAGCCTGCTTACTGAGGAGAATCTTTCGTCGATCTCTACGACATCGACTCGTCGTATCACAGAAACGCGTATCGGAGATGTAGTGCATAGGGGCTTGACGTCGTTGCATCAAAAAGGATGATTATGAAAAAGGATTCCATCTCGTCAACTCGACGGCTGGAATCTATGCAGCTTGAATTTACAATCTAAGAACAGAGGAGCTGATAGAGGAGCGTAGGAATCGAGAACATCGGAAAATCTAAAGGGCGCAGGGCTGTTTGCCGCCAGGCAAGGTGTCAAAGATCGTGATTCATGGTGATCGAATCGACTTCCATCTCGTCAACGGGCGCATAAAAAAGACTGCCCGAATCTACAACGGGCACCGCGGCAGCAATCCCTTCACGAACAAAGTTCACTGCGCTCCTGCGGCAGCAAGTGTGAGCGCGATACTTGGACGAAGGGAACTAAGGTGTGGTCTTGGCAGTCAGCCGCGCACGAAAAAATGCCGACTGAAGCGCTGCCCAAATCCGAACTAAAGGAAGCGGCAGAATCCTTGCTCGGTGATGGCTACGAGGGCAAGATTGTGCAGAACGTCGAGCGAATTGTCATATCCAATGATGAAGTCATATTTCACCTCAAAGAAGGAGGCGCATACCGATGGCAAAGACCGTGCGGGTAATCCCTGCAAGCCCTAAAATCTTTCGTTCTGAGGTTACGGCAGAACCAAGGCGGCGCAGAACGGCAGGATATGCCAGAGTTTCGACCGATCATGAAGAACAGGCTTCCAGTTACGAGATGCAGATGGCGCATTACAAGAACTACATCGAGAGCCGTGCAGACTGGGATTTCGTCGGCATGTATTCGGACGAAGGGATAAGTGGAACTAACACAAAGAAGCGTGACGGCTTCAACCAGATGATTGAGGATGCTCTTGCAGGAAAGATTGACCTTATCATCACAACGTCCGTCAGCCGCTTTGCAAGAAACACCGTGAACTCTCTCCAAAACGTCCGAAAACTCAAGGAAAATGGCGTAGAGATTTACTTTGAGAAAGAGAACATCTGGACGTTCGACACGCGCGGAGATGTTTTATGGGTGAAAATGATACAAAGGTAATCGCTCCTATGCGGCGTGAATCCGCAGTTTACAAGGGCTTTCAGAGGTTTTCTGCTCTGGAAGTTATTTGTTTTTTATGATGTTCAGCGATTCTTCGTTTGATGGAAGCTCGATCTCACTGGCAGGGGGTCAAACCGTTTGACACCCCTGAGACACTCTCAAAAGGAAAAATGTGAGAGTTTATGAAGGCTTACGGAACTGGTTTCACGAGCACTTTCGCAAGTTTTGATTTTTGACACCCCTAGATGAGCAGATTTCCTAGAGTATAGGTATTGGCTATTGTTAACAGATAGGAGCGATATGGCGATTATGGAACACAAGTATTCCACATATTGTTGTGGATAGCCTCACAAACCGATTTAGTCTTGACAATAGCAACCATAGGTACATACTATGATAATAGAACAAAATGCTGCTTTTTATAGAATGATATCGTTGTGTGACAATTGAATAGAATACTGAAGGGAATATCGTGGACCTGAGCATGGTAGGAAGACCGAAATGGTGATGAAAAATATAAAGTTTTTATTAGAGATTGCTAGCAAACATTAACGGTTGAAGCTGAGCGAAAAAGAGCTTAGAAAAGTCGTGCTGGGGTTTTGGTCGGATTTAATGATTAGCGTTAATCACACTTTTGAATAGTTCTACTAGGTTTTGGAAATGGGCATCTCCAGCATTTAATGAATTGATGTATGATACCGTATGTTCACGCCTATAGTTAAACATTGCCCATATTTCACAGAGTGGGCCCGATTATTAGCGTTGTTCTTTTTATCTTTTTCCATTTTAGGTTTGCGTGCCTGCTATAAAATGTACTGAGTGATAGGGAAACTTGGCAGTATAAAGGAGTGGATATGAAGAAAAATTATTAACTTATTCCTCACAGCAATCAGATTATATGTTTTATATACAATCGGTTGCTATCTATGTTAATGCTTTTAGAAGTCAATAGACAGCTTACGGAAAAAGTTTCGAGATTTTGGTGCTGCAACCAATAGTCTGATTTTTCAGTTTGTTGTTTAGTGATGTGGTATATCTTTTTCATTTATGCTTGACTTATCGAGTCTTTTGATATGTGTAACTTTTGAAAGGGGAATCTCCATGGAATCACAGGTAATGCAAATAATCAACCTATTAACAATCAACCAACTCAACACCAATTATACCCATTTGCCATCAGCAACACATACACCCTATGTTTCATGATGCTGATGAATTGCTTGCAAGCAGGACAGGGTTGGTTAACCCTAATGAAGGGGCTAATTTCTCAGGGTTCCCACATCTTCAAAAAAGGATGATATTGCCTAAATCATTTTGGAAATAGGGTGGGAATACTGATTAAAAGGTGAGTGCAAAAGCCATACTGGTATGAAAAAGAGGGCGATCCCTCTATCAGACCCATTTAGACTTTACCCCGAGGGAGAATCCGCTCGTCACATCCGACGTGTGGAATCCTCAGTCTTTCTTATGAGGCATCGCCAAAGACACTCATCAGGAGACGCAGTATCAATCGAGCCACGGAGTCCAGACTGCTGCGCCCATCAGTGTATGCCTGTTATAGAGGTCGGCTCCATATCCATAGATCAGCACCGACATCGCTTCCAAGATAGAGTTCTGCTTTTTGCTTCGGGAATCGTGTCGAAAGCTCATTTGCAAATACCAGCCGTTTGTTCCAGTCAGTGTTGATCTCCGTCGAAACCGCGCACCGTATAGCGATTCCCCATGCTGATCATATCCACGCCGTAGAGCCGCATATCATCCATCGCATACTGTCCGTGAAAGGATGTTGTAAATGTTATGGGACGATGACAGAACTCGAACGGATGCACAAAATTCACATCGAGCAGTGCCACATCCGATAGAGTGTCTTAGGGCATCGGGATAAGTTTTTCCTTCTGCTGCGCCGTCATCCGAGACCGAAACCCAGGCGCCAGACGGAAATAGAGCGTGTCGCGCTGCAGATAGAGCCGCTCGGCAAAGCCGACCTCCATCGACGTTTGGTGCATCGCTTGAATGGGCAGCTCAACACCGTTCAAGAAACGTGTGAATCTCCGTTTTCGCAGACGGATATCCATGCTCGTCTTCATTGCAGTCGAGCGATGGAGAACATAGTCCCATGACAACGTAGTGATATTGGAATCGCCTGCACTCGATGAAGTTATAGGGAATGCTCTCTATCAGTCTGATGATATTTGGAGCGTTGATAGGAAAACGAGAATGCATGCCGCCCATGATAGGTATAGTTGATATTATGCCCGCGTGTTCTTTCTCATACCCGTCGCGAGCACCATCGAGATTCAGGCCGATGCGAGCATATCATTCTTGTGAAAAAGTGCTGATCGATACCGAGGAGGTATACCATTGGAGCTTTCCGTATCCTCAAGCCCCGAGTCGTCCACGGAGATTGTACCGTAGGCCCTCTTCCACGTTTCATACCGTGAGTACCACGTCCGTCCGTCTGCTGATCCTGAGGGAAGGAGCTGAACGGAGATATCCTGAGAGGGAAGACGCTTCTGCCTGTTCAATGCCCCTGCCTCGATGTCATCACGTACTGCAGAATATCTCCTCGTGGAAGGAAAGAGATTCTTCCAGTAGAGATTATCAATGCCCTCAGCGAACGAACCGTGCCAATATATCCAATCTGCAGAACGAGACGAAGTTCTCCGGAGGAGAGATTTTGTTCCGGGATAGCAATACGGCTCGTGGAGAAGCCACGAGCCATGAGGGACCGATTCATCGCATGGATGAGTTTGTTGATGTCGCTGAGAGACAGCTCCTTATCCTCATAGGGCGAGCGATACGTTCGAGGAAGTGGAATCGCTCCACTTGGTTCTCAATCGTGATCTGAGAGATGTGGAAACGAACGCTTCATCTACGGGAAGATCAGAGAGGGAGGGGCGGCATAATCGATCTCCAGCACGCTCCTCACCGAGATCGCTCCTGCCGTGCCTCCTCCTGCGCTCGCGACTGGTCGAGCTGCTCCTGCTGGGCAGGGGCAGCGACAACTGGGACTGCAGAGAGGAGAGGAGGACCATGATAGTAAAGAGGGGCGTTTGAGTGTTTTCAAGTGGAGTCACCATCTTTTTTAGGACATTTATTGTTTTTCATAGAACGTGCTTATCCTGTAAAATAGAGTTTACACTCAAGCATCACATATCTATCTTCTTGGTATATGCGGTTATATTCGTAAATACACGTTAATGATTATCTAAATAAATAGTCAAATGGCTGAAATAAAAACCATATCTCTTAGGGGACGTGTTTTATAAGTTGGAGATCTTAATCTTTTGATATATTTCCTGTTCTTCATTAGTTAAGTCGGAATATTCAGAAAGAACTTTCATCTGGCTTTTTATATATTTTTGTTTTTGCTATTTTTGTCATAACATGCTATTTTTAAATCGAGCAATAGAGGCGTGTATTTATCTCGGCAATTATCTCGGTAATGGCTGTATATGTCAACATAGCTGTTGATACCATCCACCTCCCTTTTTGTAAAATCTCGTTGAATAAAATGATACTCACCATCAACATAATTAATTATCCAAAAGCCATGTTTACCCATCACATACAATTTCCCATTGTCTGTATGTGTAAACCGTTTCTTCTATCATGTTTTTCATTTGAATAGACGTGATTTTATTCTAAAATCCATTAACGCACCTTCTTTTTCCATCTCGTTATTTGGAAATCCTTAGGAAATTGATCTATGATGAACAGATCGTAAATAAGGAGAATAAAAAGATATGAATAATCCATAAGAAGGCTAAAAACAGAGAGAAACATAAGAAAAATTAAATATTTGATTTTTCATCTTATTCACTCTCTTTAGATGTTATATCAATGTCGATGTCAGAATACCATTCATATGGGGTCAGTATCCCAGCCTTTTGCAATCTATGAGCACCATCATTTATTAAGGCTTTAGGGTTTAGCTCACCCCAACAATCAAAATTGTAATAGTCTTGAAATATTCCTTCTACATGTACCGAATTTTCACTAATTCTGGTTATTCTTAGCTTTAGAGAACCTTTACGGGCCCCCATATGAAAAATCATCGCTATCGTCCTCCTTTTGCCCTATGCTTATGGCGATAATCTCGCAAGTCTCCCTAATGGAATTTTATTTCCTATTTCCTTTACTTGTTCGTGAAAGGAGTTTCCATTCTGTTATCAAGGAACCTCATTTCAGAATCAGCTTTTATAATATAGTTGCCTTCCCTTTCCTTCATATGAATGCCTGTATAGTTCACGTGCAAGAGGGTCTTTTCTCCTCGCTATCGGTAAATCAGAAGCAACGTCATAAAAGCTTACCTAATATCCTGTCTGGAGTATTTATTTCGTTTATATCATTTGAAGATCTAGGGGTATACATGGTGTCTGCTTTTTGTTTGGCCATTACGCCATCTAATCACATATTGAGCTCTTTGAGAAGAAGAGTATTCTCCAAAAGGAGTTTGCTACGCTCTATTAAAGAGCGATATTCATTCGCCTTCTATACGTTCGTTCATCCATGCAAACGATTGCATTTAGTGTGTAGTTTAATCCTTTATCTAACCATTCATCTCTATACCTTTCAGGAATCAAACTCTCTCAATATTGGATATAGTGAGGCTGTAATTCGCTCATCATCTCCCTCACCTGTTAGACCGTGTTGTGCTTTGAAATTACCTCATGCCATATCTGACAATATCGATGAGTTCTTCCTCATCTTTCGCATCCAACGAACTTAGTCATGTCAAATTATATTGTTCCTTTCCCCAACCAGTTCCACTTTCGTCCACTTTGCTGCCGCAGACGCGCCTGCGAGTGGCACTTCCGCAACAGCCCTTTGCGGCCAGCGCACGCAACGATTGAACTGATAATCTGAGCCGTACCGGGGTCTAGTCCCTCAGGTTATTAATGAGTGCCCTCGTTGAGTCCTGCGCCGATGGCACCTGGCAGAAGCCGGCGCCTCGTGATCGCACTGGCATGATGCCGCCAATAGCGATATGAATGGCGATCTTGCGTCCGCTGCCATCGTCCTTCAGTTGTGGGCGAGACGGAATGCTCACCGAAGACCGCGGCAAGCTCCTGCTGTTCTTCTATTTTTCTTTTGTCAAAGATTCTCCTGAGTTCGTTCAGCGCATTGCTCGTGTCTCGCTGAGTGCGGAGAGGCTCTTGGTTCGCGTTTTCGCGCACGTCAATACCGCCCGGGGCGATGGCAGCTTTGGTTATGCTCGCCGCATCGCCTCGCGGGACGGAAAGGACGGGCGTCAGCCCTTTCATGTGTCTTTCTCCTGCGCCATGCACGCGCCGTTTGTGAATTTACGGTACGAAAGGCCCACTGCCTGCGCTGTAGGGAGGCGCTGTTCTCTATGTCCCCATAGGTAAGCGTTCGTTGAGGTGTTCTTGTCGGGTGTCGCCTCACTTGCACGTGACGGCACCCTGAGGTCGGTGTTTTCAATTACCTGTAGCCATCTCCCATAGATGCTAGTAATTATTCTCAATAATTTAGATACATACAGCATCCCCAAAGCACCCACTAAAGGAGGAAAAACGTTGCAACGATTTGATATCTCCTTATGCTCGTTGCAAAAGAGAATAAGATTGATGGAGGCCAGTTGCTCTGTGCGCCATGTTCCATTGCAATGATTTTTGCATTAAAGAAAGATATGACATGGAAGATTAAAACTAAAACACATCATGCTTAGCCAGAAAAACCTCACGCATATTGTTCGTCATTGCAAAAGACCATCCTATCCATAAGATAAAAACATGATTGATAGTTGATGAAGAATATCCAAATATTTATAAGATATCCTCGCTCATCTTTATATTTCCAATCAATATGCCGATTATATAAATTCCTAAAAGATAATCCTCCTCACTATGAGGAAAAATACGTCTCAATGCGAGTTCCACTCACTCCCTTGTTTTTATTAGTATCTCCAATAAAACTCTTTGTAGAATTTCAGTGAGTATTGCGATACTACTTGTTAGCACAGGGACGGAAGCCGCAAACTCCAGTTCCTCGCCACAGGCGTTATCAGACCACCACTACGCAAAGAGGCACTGTTTATCGCCGTTGTGCGCCAGGCCAAACTTCCCTCCTCCATTATACTTTTGGGCATCTTTGATGGGTATCACAATAAGCCCTCGTGTGACTCTAACACACCTTCACTTTTAAGTCAGACGTGCCCCTGTTTCTACCACATACGCAGGGATTTCTTGTAGGCTTCTATACTCCTTGCGTAGACTCATCTCGCCTGTTTATTTAATAGTGTAACAGGTAACTTCCCAAATGTAAAAGTCTCTATTCCTGACTGTTTTCCTAACTCAACACGTCGCTCTCTATTTGGATCTGTGTTTTCTAGAATTGTCCTTCTGATTTCCTGTGGTTTCTGTGCTATCTCTACGAGTCTTCTCACTCCTGTTTATCATTTTGATCGGTTACTCCTCACTATCCTTGTTGTTTACACATTCTGGATTGTCACGCGGTATTGTCCTCATCCGAATGTGTCTTGTTCTGTGTCTTCTGGGTTCTCTGCGATCCGTGATTATGCTGCCACCTTCCCAGTGTATTCGCTCTTCCGTGATTAGGATTTTTATCATCAATACTTTGTCTAGTAAACCCATCCTCATCTGGAGTTTTCGTAGAGGCGTTCTTTTCTACTTCAACGATTCTAACAAATTTTGTACCATCTGCTGTGATGAGATAACAGGCTTATATATATTCTATCCCGAGTTGGTGTTTTTCCAATACGGCTAAGTGCCCGCTGTAAACAGCCCCTGTTTCAAAAGACTGAGCACCATACTCATCTCTCCACATGCTTTGACAGCTGTTTAGAAAAGCCTCTTTCGCTCATCAAGAAAATCTTCAAGATGCTCAAACATATTATGAGTTTGTTCCGTCGCGTATGACAGCGCTTCTGTTCCGTCGATTGCCATCCCGCACCATAAGAAATCCGCAGGAGTTCCGTGGGATGATGTGGTGTCCATAGGTATCCCGTGCCAGAGAGCAGTCTCGCTATGAGCAGTTGATTGACGGCGCCTGCGGTCATGCTGCCAAAACTGCCTCCGGCAATTTCTGTTCATGATACCGGCAGTAAGGCCTTTCAGGAAGATTTTTCTGGGTCTCCTTCTTTCCAGTGCGCATTCTCTCAGCAATATCACCAACGGTTCGATTTCCGCTAGTTCGCCAAAGAGTCTCGCCGCTTTTTGTTGTTCGAGGATTTTTATCTTTATCAAAGATTTTTCTATGGTTTCAGTATTTGCTGTATTACGCGAAAGCTCACAACTCTGTATGGGACGTCGGAGTATTTTCGATGGTCCTGACGATACGGCAGATTTCGTTACGCTTGATGCCGATCCATGGATCGGCATATAGGGCTGCCGGCAAGAGGCCCCTGGTCTCCGGTTTGCATTGCCGCCTCATACGGGAGGGATACGCCTTATCGCTGACTTTGTAAGACGCGGCGCTTTTAGTCACTGAATGTAAGCGTTCCTGTCGTGAGTTTGTTCTTTCGGGAGACGCTTCGACTTGCTAGCGATGCCGCCTCGAGGTCTGGTATTCTTTTCGACGTAGATATCGAAAGCCTTGTGCCCCGGCAAAGAATCCCGCCTGATCGCGTGCGCTGCGGTAGTGGAGTCGATATTTCCCTTTGTTCCAAGATCCGCTGAATGTGGGCTTGGAGAAGGAACGAAGCGTTTCTATCTTCGTATCCCCTGTTGGCGTCCGTCGTTTCTTTTGTTTGGTTGACGTTCCACGAGACACCAAAGCCTGTAGAGTGGGTTGTCTTCTCGTAGGTTTCTTCTCCTGCAAGGTTTCGATGTTCAGATTCCCGCCGACTTGTGCCAGGATCTTTCGCCCCAGCCTTGCTCCCCGATGATGTCCATGTCCTTGCCGGAGGTAAGGCTGAGGTCGTTCTTGTAGAGACGATGAGCGGTAGTGGGAGGTAGACAGTATCTGCTTGCTGTCACCATTGCCTTTTGCTTTGCATTGATGCTGATATCTCGCCAGTCCCGACGGGGTAAAAGTGACGCACCGATGCTTGCTGAGCTGAATTTGTTCGGTTGTAGTGATGCTTGTATTTCGCCCGGCTTCTAGGCGCACATTCCCCCTAGCACCGAGGAGACGTTATTTCGCGTGACGGCACCGCCCGTGACGGTGAGGGCACGCCTCCTGCGGTGATGTTTGTATTCCTGCCTCGAGGCGATGCGGCTTCCCGCATATTCGGTTGTTGTATTCTCCATACGGCTGTAGGATTTGCTCGTTCCGAAACTGATGGTCAGCGAGAAGCGTCCGCCTTTGAGAGGATTCTTTCCTGCTGAATTTCTCGCGGATGAGACGTCTCGCCTGTAATGCGTAGGCCGCTTTGAGGCGGTCGTCCTGTACCGCCCATGCGGCTGATCGGCATAGAGCGACCGTCCGAGATCGAGGAGTCGCGTGACCGAAGCTGACGGCAAGCCCTGTCGTCTTGCTTTCCTGTGTGATGCCTCGCGGTAGATGTTGTCCTGCCATCGATGACGGTTTCTTTTGCTGAGATGGCTGCGTCTTTATCTGCAAGGATATTGCTTGATGAGATATGTGCGTTCTCCTCCGGCGAGAGATGGAGATATTTCCACCAAGAGCCGCGATATTCGTCCCCTGCCGGGTGAGGCCGTCACCGTCCTGTGAGTCTTGGTCTGCTGTGTGCCGGATGGTAAGCGAGACGTCGCCAGAGCCGAATATCCGGACTTCTTTGACCGATTTCGAAATGCCCGTATGGGCATAGTTATCTCGCTGAGGCGTGGCAGAGAGATCCCGTCCCGCCGTGACAGTTACATCGTGATCCGCGAGCGACATTCGCCGTAAAGGAGGCGTGCGTTTTGCCGTGATGCTGACATTCTTCCCCGTGACTCTGCTTTCGTGATCGCAGTATCGATTCTGCATCCGTGACGGATGGTTGTGGTCTTTGGTGGAGAGAAGTCGCCTCCTTGTACTGAATGCCATAGTGATCCTCGGATATTTCCTCGTCCTTCTGTGAGGGAGATACGTCTTCCGGCGGAAAGGGAAGCTGTGCCGCCGGTTTGCTCGATGGTCGCAGCCTGGCAGTAAGGTCATTTCCTGCGGCAATCGAAACGTTCCATCTGCACGAATCTTCTGCAGCGAGTCTCCGTATCGCGCTTTGTAAATGAAGACACCTCCGCATTTGCCGTCATATCCTTCTCGCTTTGGAGTTTCAGTGTCAAGCGGAGATATTTTTCCGCCGAGAAGCGACGCTGCCGTCTTTGCCGAGTGCGGCAAGTGTCGCTCCTGCAAGGGCAATGTCTCTTCCTGCGCTCACAACAAGAACGCCCCCTATCGCCCCTTGACGGCGATCCCGGCGGTCGGTCTCAGTACATCCTGATGGGCAAGACGCTCGGTTGTGTCTTTCGCCGAGATGTTGTTCTTTGCATCAAGGATAACCTTCTTGTCGCCGATAACAGAACCACGTACGTTAATGCTGCGTGCGGATGTCAGCCCGATGTTTTTGCACGATGAGTCCTGTGTTTTCGATCTCGCCTGCGTTTACGAGGATGTCTCTCCATAGAGCGTGCCGGCGTTCTTTATTGCATCTTTCGTCTCGACGATGATGTTTCGAGCTGAGATGAGACTGCCGCCTTTTGGTGAGACGAAGTCCCTGTGTGTTCTTTTGTGTAGAGGACGGGATAGACGGCACGTTCCTTCTTGCCGTTTACATAGACCTCACGCTCTTCGAGCCAGACCATATCCGGAGGTGAGGGCTGCGATCTGTTCTTTGGAGAGCTTGATGCCGGGAGAGATTCATCTCCTTTGCATCGTAATACCCGCATCCATAAGTGCCTTTGAATGCGTGTTTCATCGTCGGTATAGCTGTCAAGATGACGTTTTTCCCGTTTGTTTTAGGATTGGTCAGCGAGAAGCTGCTGTTCGTAGAACCCGTCGCCGATGCGTTTGGGGATTTTGTCGGGATCCCATTTGAGCCTGTTAGTATGTAGTCGGGATGAGAGGAATTTCTTCCGGTCGGTAAAGGCAGGATCGGTTTCGACAAGATATCTTTTGCCGTGCTCTCGGGATGGACGCGGTAGAGGGCGCTGAGGAAATGTGTTCGGGAGATGGTGATTCTCCTGCGGAAGTATCTGCCGTCTGTCAGCGGGGAAGTAAGTCCGAAGGGGAGAGTAGTGTTTGCGATGCGCTGTCGCTGTCCGCCTCACGGTCTCAGTGGCAGCGTTTTTCCTCCACGCGGCTGACACCGATGGACGTGGGATTGCTGCGAATGGTCTCTGGTGTCATAAAGGATGTTCCGTGATATTTCCGTACTTTTTCCTTTATGGAGCCAGTTTCTTCGTGCTGTATAGCCCTCTGTGTTGTCCCAATGGTGACGGCCTGCCCTGCTGCTGATGTGCGTTTTCGGTGAGCGCACCGTGTCGTGCGGAGCGTCTCGCCGGCACTGATGGTGCTGTCCGTGTTCGCTGCGTCACCGTGAAGTGTAACATTGTTTCCGGCACGGATTGCGGCGGGCAGGAGGAGGTGACCGTCTCGGCGGAATGCACATTTGCCGTCTCGATGAATGTCAGGAGGTATATCTTTTGTCCCTGCCGCTCGTGCCACACGGCGATTATATGCTTCTGCTTCCGCATTGTAGGCATCAATCTTCGTGTTCAGCGTATCGAGGATGATGCGGTACTGTGCATCCCATGCAGCGCGCGCGGGATCTCTGAGTGCAGGACGGGAGAGGACATAGACGCAACGCCAAGTTCCTTGAAGATGGGATCGTCATAGTCGTAGTTCGGGAGAGTGTGCCGACAAGTTCTGCGGAACGGGTGCTTCCTGCGGCGATTTCAGCAGGAGGGGCTGTTTGATCTCTCTCATAGGCGGCGTGCTGTAGATGGGCTGGAGAGACTTGACTATGGTATGCTCCATAGCCGCTGTTTATTTTGGTGAACTCTCCCGCAGGAAAAAGCCTGCCCCCTGTTCACGGTGTCCCGGCTCGTCAATACGGATTTTGGTGATCTCACTACTGCGCTAGTGATGGTTCGCTTTGCCGCAAAAGGCTGCGTTCTCATTTCCCCTATCTTTGGTGATGTGATGGAGACACTTCCTGTGCCTCGATGCGTGCGCCGTTGTTTTTTGAGCGTCTCTTCTGCGGTAGGCAGAGCATGTCCCCACTGGAGTAGAGCAGGGCGTTCCCAGTATTTTTGGATCGTGTTGGCAGTAACGTCGAGCTGACGTGTGCGGCAATGACACCTGCAGGATGGGCGGAGAGTTCATCCTTGATGCCATCTACGACACGTTGTTGCATATCGTAGGCAGCTTCTGCCCGTCCGATTCGAGCGCGGTAGAGGAGAGAATCGATGAGAGGATGCTCCGTTTTGCGCGGGAATGTTTTGATGTGCGGCTTCGACCCTATGGCACGCTGCGAAAGGGTATGAACCCTCTGGCAGAGTCGTCAGCCTCAAGGGCAGCATCCGTCTCGTTCGTGATGCTTCCGGCATGGATGGTAACGGTATCGCCATAGATTCTGCCACCGCTTTTTGTTGGTCAGTTCTTTTTGCACGGATGGAGGTATTCTGTCCTCCATAGATAAAAGATTCGTGTTTTCAATCCTGTCAGCATGTACGGCAACATCTCCGTCACTGTAGAGTGAGCCTGTGGTCTTGAGGTTGCCATTCACATCCAGAGAGACGGCATGCGTGGCGGAAAGCTGTCCCGTGAGATTGACACCAAGCCCTTTTTCCGTGCCGACCATCGTGATACGGTTTGCATACATCCCGCCAATGTCCGCGAGATCAATGGCGTACTGCGGGGCAGTGGATGTTGTTTCTGAGGTGATGGGGGAGATGCTGCCGTCCTTTGCGATGCTGTTTTGTCCTGCGACGATCTTTGCATGATTCGCCCAGAGTCCCGCATTCACTTCAACGGCACGGGCATAGATCTCGGCACCGTCCGCACCGCGAGCATCAAGCCCTCTTGCCCGTGATGTATGCCCCTGCCGTCCTCGATGCGAAGCCCCATATAGCCGCCTGCGGCATCGCGCCCGTGCGGCCTGTGGCAAGAATGGCACGAGGTATTCAAAAAGCCGGCACCATCGGCGTAAATCCCATTTGACGTTGCATGATGACGTCGGCTTTTTGTGCCCGCCACTTCGAGTGAAGCCGCAGCTCCGAGGGACGGTCGCTCATGACCTCGTTCACGATGATGCGGGCGGGCCCGCTGAGATTCGGATTCCTCGATATATCCGGCAAGCTGTGTATTCGAAAAGAGAAAGGCATTGTTGAGGATGGCACCACGCTCCGGGACGCTGAATGCCCTCGTAGTGGTTCACGGAGACATCACTTGCCGTCGGGGCGCGCGATCTGTACGAGAGGAATCCCGCTTGCCGTCCTCCGTCACATAGGGACGCTGCGCCTCGGGAGCGGAGGCGTCGGTGACGATGTCGGCGGCAAAAGTAAGAGCCGGCTGCAGTGAAAAATGCCAAGCGTCATCCAGCAGGTAATCTTTTCGTGCAAGGTCAGCTTTTTCATATAACATCCTCTTTCAAGTCTAAATTGGAGTGATGATAACATGAATCAATACATTTTTCAAGAAAAATATTTCGATAGAGCATAAGGAGGCGTCCGTGTACAGATTTATTTCTAGGTTTTCGTGTCCACCTTTGCTCACAGGGGTGTGCAAAATCTTGACGTGAGTGCAAATGCACCCCTTTCGCCATGCCAAAAATCCGCATAAATCAAGGTTTTTCGGCGTATACTCACTTAACGGTAGGCAGGGAGTGCAAGGGTGCATCGTTAATCGGGTATAGGGGGTGCATCGTTAGATTGTATCAATATCAGGGGTAAGACGGAACTCCTGATCACGATTATGTCGAGCCTCGCTCAGGAGGAGAGCCGCAGCATCTCGGAGAACACCACATGGGGCAAGCGGAAGCAGTTCGCCGAGGGCAAGACTAGTGTCGGCTACAGTGCATTCCTCGGCTATGACAAGGATTTCAAAAATCAACGAGGAACAGGCACAAGTAGTGAAGCTTATCTACAAACTCTTCCTTGGCGGGCGATCCTTCTACGCCATTACCAAAGAACTGGAGAAAAGGGGCATCAAATCCCCGTCTGGAAAAGATAGATGGTACATCTCCACAGTGCGCTCCATTCTTACCAACGAGAAGTACCGTGGCGATGCATTGATCCAGAAAGGGTATACGTCAGATTTCCTCGATAAGACGCGACGGAAGAACACGGGTGAGATTCCGCAGTACTATGTGGAGGAGCACCACGAGGCGATTATCCCGCCGGACTTGTTCGACTTTGTGCAGACAGAAATCAAGGCACGGAAAACGGCGGCAAGCACAGCGGCGTGAGCATCTTCGCGAACAAAATCAAATGCGGCTGCTGCGGCGGTTGGTACGGGGCTAAGGTATGGCACTCTACGGACAAGTACCGTAGGGTCATCTACCGCTGCAACAAGAAATATGCCCACAAGGGCAAGCCATGCAGCACACGGCATCTGACAGAGGAGGAAATCAAACAGACTTTTCGTCAAGGAACTGAACTTTGGTGGAAGTCAAAGAGAACGTAATCGCGGAACTCCGAGCCCTGATTGACAAAGCGTTTGCCAAACGGGGAGCTGTTGGAGGAACGCGATAGCGTAGAGCAGGAACTTGGCATCTTGGCAAAAACGCTTGAAAACGCTGATTCGTGAGAATGCTCGAGTGGCACAGAATCGGACGGCGTATCTGAAACAGGAGAAGGAGATTCGCGCACGCTATCTGGAAAAGCAGGGGCTTTTGGAGAAGTTGGACGAGCAAATCACCGAGAGGGCGGCAAGAGAAAAACCCTAGAGGGCATGATTGCATGCCCTCTGCGGCATCAATGGTGAACAGGTCGAGTTTGACGAGGAGTTATGGGGCGGATTGCTTGATCACATTGTGGTGAAGGCGGACGGAGAGATGGTTGTTATTTTCAAGGGCTGGATTGAGATTGGTGTTGGGGGATGATATGGGCCAGACAACTCTGCGGCAGATTCCTACAGACGACTGCGGGCAAGCATGCTGGAGTGCGTGACCGTGGACATGGACACGGGGGACGGTATTGTTTCAGGATGGAGCGGACGTTAGCGTATAGGAATTGGGAACATCGGAAATGTTTTGAAAATCTCCAAAAGGTAAAAAATTTTAACATTGAATATGCTATAATCCAATTATCAAAACAATTGTAGCACAGCACTGATTTCTTTGCCAAATATTTTCGCGACTTGTGGGACTGAGATATACCGTCCTTGGTTTTTCTACTTTATGAAGGGAGAAATCACGATGAACAGAAAAGAACATTCATTTATCCGGTTTGAGAGGATCGGATCAAGCTCGACCTCATTGAAGGCTATGGCATCCGCACGATTACCCGCTATTTTGTGCGAAACGAGGCGCACTCCGAGGTTGAAAGGAACAGCTATGAGGGGGCATTTGAGCTGTATAATATGTACGATGATGAGCCGGATAAGAGTGCCAGTCCCATGCTCGACATCAGCGGGTATCCTGTGATTATGGACGGAATGGTGGTTCAGGAAGGTCATCTTCCCCCAAAGCGTTTGATGTGCAGAAGGCACGCGCATTGTATATTCGAGGCAAGCAGATGGGGGCGAATGGCCGGAGTATTCTACTTCGCTTTTTACAAGGAGGGCGAATGCGGTTTTTGACATCCATGCCAAACGTGCCGAACTGGATGGACTTCTCCTCGACTAGCAGAAAAATTTGCCCGACAAAAATAACAGGAATCGACGTATACCGGATTGAAAGGAGCTGCCTTTTCAGGAGGTGAGCATAATATGTATCTTTATGCGCTGCAGGACAAGAAGGTTCTAAATATGATGATTTTGGAGGTCTTGGAGCAATATACGGACAGCGATCACCGCTTGACGCAACAGAAAATCGTGGAATTGTTGGAGAAAAACTATGGCGTTCCATGTACGCGGCAGACGGTCAAGAATAATCTTATGCTCCTTAAGAATATGGGGTATGATATTTCCATGCGTGGCGGTATCTTCCCTAAATCGCGCCTATTTGACAATGCGGAACTGAGGATGCTGATCGACAGCGTCCTTTTTCCCGCACTCTTTTCCGGCGAAGAAGCTGAACGACTGATCAAGCAAGCTGACAGGACTTGGCAACATACTTCCGCGCCAAAGTGAAGCACGTCTGTCATCTGCCGAAACTCATACACTCAGACAACAAGCAAGTTCTGCTGAATTTGATGTGCTGAACGATGCCATCGAACAGGAGCGGAAGGTTCTGCTTCACTTACAATAGTTACGGCAAAGACTTCCAGCTGCATCCCGACGGAAAGACCCGTACATCGTGAACCCGTATCAGATGGTGGCAAATCAAGGTAGATATTATTTGCTCTGCAGTTACGACGCAAGCAATCGACTTTCTCACTATCGCCTAGATTATATGACGAAGCTGGAGATGCTCGATGAGAAAGTCACGCCGATGGATCAAATGGAAGATTTTAACCAAGGCCACAGTTTACCCAGGCACATGGAAGAACACATCTATATGTTCAGCGGTCCGAGCGTGCAGTGAAGATGCGCGTCTCTGAGGACATGATAGGGAGCACTGATCGACTGGTTCGGTAAGAAATTTCGCATTGTTCAAGAGGAGGCGGATAAACTCATTGTTTCCGTCTGCCTGCAACAAACAGGCGATGAGATACTGGGCACTGCAGTACGGGCAGTATGCAGAGATTTTAGAGCCGGAAAGTCTGCGGGATGAGATTCGTGAGGTTGTTGATTGTATGGTAAGTTTTTATCGGTAAGTCGCATGCACAAATATTCACTTTGTGGACATAGTATGCGCTCTCATAGAAACTCAGCCAATCGGTCTGCATATACAGTTTGACCTATAGATTTTCATGCTCATTTAGAAAGGATTTGATTGAGATGCTATACCGTTATAGCAAAGAGCCGCAGACGGATGGGACGAAGAAAAATGTTCTGCATCCATAGAAACTGGTCATTGTGGGGAGTACCTCTGATGATATGATGATTGGAGCCGTCAATTATTGGCGGGCAGCCGGAGTTGATATCGACTTTTTGCCCTATCGTATCTACAAGATCGGCGAGGAACAGTAGTTCGAGTTTTTGCAAAGCCTTATGATGTCTCATGTCAATCCAAAGGATAGGAAAGGCATTCTGTTTGATACCAATAAATCGTACGACGAAGCTGCCGTCTGGGATATGTTTGACAAGTCCAAGGTCAGTGCCTGTGGAGAAGACAGTTGATGAAGTGCGGCGCTTTCAGCAGGGGGACTATGTCTTTTACTATCATAAAGGCATCGGGGTCATCGGTGCGGGTATCATTGATTCCCCGGGGGTGTTCGAGGATCCGACGAAGGAAGAACGTTATCGGTCGGTCAAACTGTTGACACCGAAGCTGCAGCAGGATAGTAAAATCAAGTCACTTTCAGCGAGTGACCTGAGAAAAATTCTGAATGACCGAGGTTTTTTTATTACGCGGCTACAGTAAAAGTTCCCTACTTGTCTGCCGATGATTCCCTGCTGCTTGTGAATGTGCTGCGGAAACGTTACGGTATGAATCCGATCTGAGGCTTGCAGGATATTGGCAGACGCCCGTACAGTAAGAAGTGATGCCATGAATTTGATCGAGAATGACTGCTTCTTGCCTAAAAGTTTACACGCATCGGAGTTGAAGTACAATGAGCAAGTTTGACAGAGAGTTAGCGAGAGCTCTTACGAAGCGATTGCCAAATAACAGCTCGATTATGTCGTGTCGTATAGAATTGAAGGCGCGGTAGACCTGCGCGAGATAACGACAGGGCATGATCGCGTGGTCATTATCATTGACTGCGAAACAGATGAAAAAGACGATAGCACTCGATTCTGGATACGCTCGTTCAATTCATAAAAAGGACGATTACTTTTGGCTGTCGTATTACAGCGTATTTTTATGGCGGGATGAGACCTTTTCGCCACTGTCACCTTTGCGTGTGTCGGCATCGAGACTTAGGCGGCACTTTGAAAAATTGATGCATACGGAAACGCGAGCGGAAGTTGGGAAAACTTTAAAGAGATATATAAGCCCCACAAAAATGTAGGGCAGGCAATCCTCATCACGACAGCAAGGAAGGTCACTCAGTTGAGAGAAATGCGTACGATTGGAGCAAATAATCTGCTCCTTTTATATCCGAGAGATGATGAATCAGAAAACAAGGGGATGATTGCAGGTGTTCTTTGCATTGCTTATTGAAGATGGGTTTAGGTAATCGAGGAGGATATATAAGCGATATGAACTTTTATAGTCCAGCCGAAGAAAAGATATTGGAAATGTATGCAGCGAAACAGTTGAGTGTTCACCATGATGCTTCCACGAATCCCATTTGCGTTGCATGTAAAAATTCTTGCGACCAGAAGGGGCTTGAACTCAAAGGACCGATCGGTGCATGGTGTGTGGGTAAAAATTTTAATGAAAATCCTTACCGTGTATTATTCATAGGGAAAGTAGCGCGTGGGACTCCAGGCAGTGAGGAAACACATTGTTACAATAACTTTACTGCTTCCAGAGATGACTTGTGGCATGCACGTTGGTCACAATACTGGAGTTATACAAGATTGATTTGTCAAAACGTGTTTGGGAATGACAGCATCGAGAATATTGCTTTCACCAACATGGTAAAATGCAACGTTTCATCGACAACGGATCAGAATACGAGAGAGATGAAGGATTTTTGTATTACGCAACTCGAAATCATAAAGGAAGAGATAAAAATTATTAAACCTGCTAAGATCGTCTTTTATACGGCGAGAGACTATGACTACTATATACAGCATTTGTTTGATAACCTTACGGTCAAGGTCGATGGACAGTGTCAAATCGGAAAAAGGAATATGCCGTGGCTAGAGGCTGCTTCCGAGGCTGATGATATCCGCATTTTGCGTGTCGGTCACCCGGAGCGTAAGAAAAAAGTGGACTTTACAAATAAAATCAGTGCATGGATACAATCCTGATGTTAGCGATCCAGATCCATTGATATGCGGCGTAGAAGTCAGGGGAGATGATGTGATATTTGTATAAGGCTTTGAGAAAAATCCAGTCTTGACTGAAATGAGGTAGAACAATGTTTGAGGAAATGTTCAAAGATGAAGAGTGCCTCGACGGATCAGTGGGGTAAGACTTGCCTGTGCAGATGATAGCGTGTTTTCTGCCCTTGCTCGCTATTACTCTCATGTCGAGGAGTACGAATCTCTATGTGGGATGCCCGTGCGTCTGTTTTATCCGGAAGTGGAACAGGAACAGTCGATTTCTTTGGATGTAGTATCTTGGCGGAATACCATGCTGATTCCGGATGTGCAGGTAAAAACATACCACCTGAGGTGTTAAAAAGAGCAGAATGTCATTTGTGTCTACCGCACGGATTCTGAGGAAAACTTTATCGCTTGTGCAGAGCGGTTGACAGCGCTGCAGGAGGATGGCAGCGGCCAATGTGCAAGACCTGCTGTCCTTTGTTTTGCAGATGTCGATTCTGCGAAGGCTTATGTTTGTGGGTCAGGCTTATGGGCTCCGCGTCAATCTCAGGTTGGTGCGACATGGACGATGTTTTACCGCTTCTTGCATCGACAAAGGGAATCTGCGATGGCTCTGGGAGAAATTCTCCCGTGGGAGGAGATGCCTGTGCGGAACAGCGCAGCGCAGGGGCGTACAGCTGATTTTTCAGAGGCTCAAAAAGAACTTTCCATGTTTGATGTGATGGAAAAATCGGAAGCCATCGCCGGTCGTTTTGCGGATAGGGTCAATGTTCTATGGCAGATTGAGGTGCATGATAAGAACGAAATTTTTGTTTTTGTCGCATCAGCGATGTCCTAAAAACATAGCGCCCGAAGAACAGTGAATTGCGCCCTCATTTGTATGCGGGGAATCAACTTGGTGAGGAGAGAGCGAAAATGCGAGTGTACGAGGGCGCATGAACTTAGAATTGCGTGCAAGCATGATGATTTGCCGTCATTGAGCGAATACGCTCCTCATCAGGAGACCCGTGAGATCGAATGTGGTATTTCTGTAAAGCGGTTCTGTCGAGGACGAAAAAGTGCGGAGAGGAGGTTTTGGCTCATATCGAAGATGGTGTTGACATATGGCGAATTCTCTTGACGGCGGATGTATCCATAGCGGGATCCCTGTCGAAATACCTGCAAGAAGCAGGATATGGTACTCTGTCTCATCGGACAAACAGCGAGGAGCAGCTGGCCGAATGCGTGCAAACCGCTCTTTTTCTCTGCAGAAGAGGGTTTCATGTGAGGCCGTATATTATCCAGCAGTCTTTTGTTTTTGCCAATGTGGATGCAGCAAAAAGAGTTTATTCGCGTCATTGGATGGCAGATGCTCGTTGATGTTCAAGTGATTGATATTGATTTCGATGATGTGATCAGGCATCTCGAATCACAGCAAGGGCAGATTCTCTGCATATCCAAGAAAATTCTCATTCCGCAGGAAGAACTATCCAAAAAGATGCAGAAGCACATGGGAGTTTTGTTGATCTTCCGAGGGATGAGCAGCTTTCAATGTTTGAAGTATGTGGACAAGCGGAGAAACTCTGCTGTTCTTTTTCACGAAAGTGCAGACATTATATGGATGATCATAGAGTGTCATGAGAAGAGCGTGACTGCACTTCTTGCAAGAGGCTGAGTTGATTACAGGTTTTTACATGCGCAACGAATTATGACTCAAACCGATGGGCATAGGGAGGTGTAGCATTCAAAGACGTGTGCGCGAAAGGCGTGCGATCAATCGAATGGATGGGGAAGAAAATGTCATCCTACAAGGAAATTTTGGATCTGCGAATTACCTGTGCCGATGAGAGTTGTTTCCTCCTTTGAGCGTATTATTCCTGCGCTAGGAGGTGCGCCCGCTTCATGGTATGCCTGTGCGGCGATTTTATAAAAGATCGCGAAAGATATGAAGGAGATGATGAGCCATAACGATATGGAACGAGAGCTTTAGATAGAAAGCTCTGAGGACGATGAGCTGCACGACATGGAAGAGGATGAAGTATGGCTATGGCGCGTCTTGCTGGTTTCGGACACCCATATCGCAGCTGACTGCCGGAGATATTTGAACAGCAGTGATATGCTCCTGTATATCGTACAGCCTCCGAGGATTTATCGAATCAGTGCAGCCCCGTGCGCGTGCAAAACGGATGAGATTCTACCGACACTGAATAATCCTGACATCTTTTGTTTCGATGATGCGGATTATGCAAAGGATTTCGTGCACTGGTTTGGACTGTGGTGGGGCAAAAGCTGTTATGAGGATATGAGGACTGGACTATTCCGCTGTCAAAAGACGCTGGCATCTGCAAGACGGGAAGATTCGAGTGTCTCGGAGCAGGAGAAAACTGCCCGTGCAGGATGAGACAGTAGAGGGCGTGCTGATCTCTTTTTAGTGTGGACGAAGAACATTCTCTCATTCCAGATGAAATGCTGGACATGGTGGGATGCTCAGAGCAGGAGGATGAGCTTTTCGATTATATTAGCGAAAAAGTACAGGAGATGATCCCTTGTTTCCCGACAGCACGATTTATATGGACAGTGAGAGCTGCGGTAGAAGTGTGAGGAGGTTATTTATTGCAAGAGATTGTAAAGGGTCTGAAAAATCATGCTCATATCGCGCCGCAGGCTGCCAGTATCGACGAGAGTTTGTTTCCTGTGCTGGAGGACTCCATTTCCAGCATGAAGGCATAGTGACGCATGTGTGGCATGCCCGTGCGGAACTTTTACAAAAGATGTGGATCCCAAGCACTTTCCTATCTATGGAGGATGATGGATGGTATCCGATTATGATTCTGTTGGTTTCGGACGACATGCAGTGAATCTAGCACACATTATGCGATGCAAGATATGATCTGCATATCGAACATCCTCTGAGAAAATACTCACGATTCCTATGGAAACCATGCTGCAGCGAAAAGCAGATGTGATGGGCATGTGGACGGTACGAGGAATCTTCTGCTTTGCGGATGTGGCTTGTGCGAAAAGATTTTATCCTGGGTTTCCATGGAATATACAAGAGGATTATGTTGGATTAGACTATAGTGATTTTTCTAATAGCTTAGGATCGCAGGAAGGAAATATTCGATGCATCTCCGAAGCCTTCCCCGTTTGACATAGAAAAATGCCAGAAGAAGATATAACCGTCCAGGGACGTATATGTTGGTTTTGGCATAACAAAACAAGATGACATGATTGATGCCATTAGAACGGGCAGAGTTAATCAACTAAGTCCTTTCCAATGGCTTATATAGTTCGACGGAGACTTTTAGCGAAAAGAAGGAGGAGGTCATATTCATTGTTAGCAACTGATTTCTACATCAAATAGCGGAAGCTCAGGCATTGAGGTAAATACTAAGGCTCAGTCGTGACGCTTCCTGATTTATTTTTCTGTTGTAATAGAGAGCCTTTGATTGATACATTTTGCGTCAAGATGAAAGGGAATGTTCTATATTAATATCGAATTATTAATAATGATGTTGTTTATCCATTTTGATGAGTAAAGGAGTATGAACTATTATGGCAAATTATTTTGTTTTTCGTGTAGACTATGGCAGTGCTTTCCTTCATCTACGAAGAGTTGAAACATGGGCGACTGCGACAGGGCTGGGGTGCCTCAATATGGATGTGCGGAATCTGTTTGACGAGTTTACAGCAGCATGGGAGAAATGGTCTCCATGTAGTGAAAACGTGAAACGTCGCTATAATATGCTGCGTGTAATGCTTGAAATCAAAGAAGGCGATCTAATTGTCATTCCGAAGGTCAGTATGAGTATACTGACCAGGGGCGCTATTTACAATTGCAAAATGTAGAAAGCCGTATGAGTTTCCCCTACCAGATGGGAAGAATGATTTCGAGCACTATATCGAGGTGGGATCCTGTTGTCAGCTGCAGCTATGATTCGAGTGGAGCTGCACAGGTGCCAAGCACTCTTTCGGTAAATATCGACGTGCTGTAAATCGTATTCTAGATGAAGGTGTTATGGATGCGATTGATATATTGACAAGGATGAGAAGCTCCGCAACACAGTCATCTCCCACACGCCTTTGGGCTCCTGTCGGCGGAAACTTGTCAGGCTCGCGATCTCTATCTTAAAGAGCTGGTCGAAAAAGATGCATCGTGGCAAAATGATACGCTTTGAGAAGAGTGATCGAAAGCTTGTTTGTGCAAAGCGGTTACATTAAGGTTGGCAACAACTGCTATGACGGTGAGGGAGGTGATGTCGATCTTGTATTTAAGGCATTCAGCAAACAGACGCTAATGTATGATATTTATGCAAAATAGATGATGAGATCATGCCCAGGCTCTACATACAGGCAAAGAAAAAGCGCGGGCATGACAGCAACGATGTTGCGGGGTTAATCAGCTCGTTCAGATGGTAAAGGAGGACGGAAAAGCAAAAATTTTAATCCTTATCAATCTTACGGATAAGTTCAGCGTAGAGGCACAGGAGCTTGCAGATCGAGAGCATGTCGTTCTGTTGAATGGGGTGGATTTTGCATCTATGCTCGTTCGTCATGGACTGGAGAATGGTGTGGAATCTCAAATAATGGCGATGAGGTGTGAGGAATCGTTCGAGAGGAGAATTTATATGTCGATTGCATTGTCTGGCTGTGTGATTATTAAGAAGAAAAACAACAATATCCGCGGGAAGAAAACTTGAACCAGAAGATTTGCAAGCAATCACGAAAAAAATGCAGGGGTGTAAAAAGTAGCAGGAACAGATCCGACGGCGCTAATTATTGTTCCCCCGAATAAGGACATACACTGCTTCACACCAATTCAACAAATGCAAGAAACGACCACCGATGAATTTCCAACGACACATTTTGATTATCATACACTTTATACGTCTTTTGCTCAAAATTGATATTTTTAGGGCATCCTGCATTGGATATGCTTAAAATTCTGGAGGACTCTACAAAATTTCCCTTATCCTCAGTTCCCTTTGACGATGAGTCAACACTTTCGCTATTTCGCCCTGCTGAATCGCTCGGTATTTCGACAGCTGATATTGAGATCAATACCGGCACACTTTGGAATCCCTGAATTTCATAACCGGAGAGTTCGACAAATACTTTTGCGAAACGCAACCAACCTGTTTTTAGCGACCTTGTAAAAATTTCCGCACTGTACTATGGTATAAAATGTATGGGAGGGAAATGGCAGAGAACTGATTCGTGATCATGTATGTAAACTTAGCGATCTTGTGGGAACTCGTGATGATGTGATGACGCACATCAGCCGAATAGGGATTCATCCTATGGCGGCGTTTTCTGTGATGGAGTCCATACGTAAAGGAAAGGGGCTTCATCCGAATACCGTAAAAATGCTTAAAGGATATGATGTTCCCGAATGGTATATTGAGGCTTGTCAAAAGATCGGATACTTATTGCCTCGCACCCATGTGGTCGAGCATGTCATTGTGGCTTATCGTATGGCATACTAGAAGGCCTACTATCCACAAGCGTTTTATCAGATTTACTTCATGTCCGATAATAAGTTTTCCGACATTGATGTAATCACTGGGGGACAAGAAGCTGTTCAGAAGCGAATCAAAGAGTTTTTGTCCATTGGCGGCATCGAAGAGGAGCGGATTGAGAATTTACAACTTGCCTTAGAAATGTATATGCGGGGCTATAGCTTGGAGATATCATAAGATAGAATGGTGGGGATTTATGTACTACGATGCTAGCCTCTCATATCGGGAGGGCATAAATTTTCGGACTATTGGAGGGAACAGAAGGTCTGCTCATTGTTAAGACAGGGAGCGGAGGCAGTATTTATGGCTATGGGGAAAAGTATTTGAAATTGGGCGTGCGCATCAAAGAAAAATATGCTATGTCTGTTATTGTATCAGATAATCCGTTGGAGATTTCATCTTTGGATAATATGGTTGTCACTATGGATGTAGCTGATAAATATCGGAAGGAAAAGTCAATATCCCAAGTATATTATTTTGGTGTTTCTAAAGGTGGTCAATATGCAGCTATGTATGGATATCGGTATAAGTGGGTCTCAAAATGGCTGTCCCTAAATATGCCGCTATTCATTAACTGGCATCAATCAAAAGAGGGGTTAGAGCAACTCTTACATCCACAAAATATGATTCTTCTTTTTGGTGATCGTGATCCATCATATCCTTATGTTGAAATCATAGACACAGTGAATAACGATAACATCAAGAAAGTGATCATTCCAAATGCTGACCATAATTTATCAGGTGGCATAGAAGAATTTTTGTCACTTCCTGAAAAACATCTTTTCTCCAATAAAGATAATGTAGTATAAGCACTTCTAATTATAAAATATGATTGCCTCAAAGAGGGCAATGTTCCTAAAACCCTACACAACATAGATTTCATTCGTCACCTCGGACGGTTGGAATCTTTTCTTTTGCAAAGAATCATTAGCAACATACCCTATCTTGTGTTATAATTTTCTTTATATTTGAGACGTGGGAGGGAGAGCCGTTGTTTGCAAAGACTTATGGTGCGACGACCCTCGGGATTGATGGACGAATTATTGACGTTGAGGTGGATGTGTCGCCCGGGCTGCGGGTTTTGAACTGGGGGCTTCCCGATACGTCGGTGAAGGAGTCGAAGGAGCGGGTACGCACTGCGATTCGGAACTCAGGCATCCAGTTGCGGCAGGAGCGGGTGACGGTCAATCTTGCACCCGCCGATGTGCGAAAGGACAGCTCAGGGGCTTGATCTGCCGATTGCCGTCGGACTCTCGCATCCCTACGGTATGGTCCCCGAGACAGGGCTGCAGAGTGCACTCTTCTCAGCGGAACTTTCCTCGATGGGAAACTGCCGTCCGATCAGCGGCATCCTTCCGATGGCGATTACGGCGCGTGAGCATGGGCTGACGGAGTTTTACGTTGCACCGTCGAATGTGATGAGGCACTCCTGATTGATGGACTAAAGGTCTATGCGGTCGAGAAATCTAGCGCAGCTTGTGCGCCATCTGACGGGCACGGAAACGCTGACTCCTGCCGTGCCAAAAACCAATCAAAGACACAAAAAGACAATGCCTTTTACCGATGACTTTGCAGATGTACAGGGGACAGTATCAGGCGAAGCGTGCGCTTGAGATTGCGGCAGCGGGAGGGCATAATGTCCTGATGGTCGGCGTACCCGGTTCGGGCAAGACGATGCTGGCGCGTCGGATGCCTTCGATTCTGCCGGAGCTGACGAAGGAAGAAGCCATCGAGATTACGAAGATATACAGCATCTCTGGGCTGCTTGGTAAGGACACGGGACTTGGACGACGCGCCCTTCCGCAGTCCGCATCATACGTCCTCGACGGTGGCGATGATCGGCGGCGGCAGCATCCCGCGTCGGGCGAGGTGACACTTGCCCATCACGGCGTGCTCTTTTTCTCGACGAGCTGCCGGAGTTCAGCAAGAAGACGCTTGAGGGCTGCGTGAGCCGATTGAGGATCGCCAGATTACCGTGTCACGTGCGAATGCGACGCTGACCTTTCCTCTAGTATCATTTTGGTAGCGGCAATGAATCCATGCCCCTGCGGATTTTTGGCGACAAAGATCATACCTGTAGAATGTTCTGCGGGGGAGATCAAACGTTATACACGCAAGTTGTCGGGACCGTTATTAGACCGTATTGATCTTCATATTCGTGTATCGCGTGTGGATTATGCGGATTTGCATGCGACGCAGCGGGCCGAGTCATCTGTGGCGATACGTGCCCGCGTGGTGCGGGCACGTACGATCGAGCGGGAGCGCCTAGAACGTCACGGGCTTTTTTGTAATGCACAGATGAATCACAGCACGATCAAGAAGTACTGTACGATGGAGAAGGATGCAGAGCATCTGCTGGAAGCAGCATTTCACCGCATTCAGCTGTCGGCACGTTCGCATGACCGCATCATTAAGGTGGCGAGGACGATTGCCGATCTTGATGGAAAAACCGATCATCGGAGCATCTCATATTGCTGAGGCGATACAGCTGCGCAGTGATGTCGGACTGAGCATCGAGTGACTTCTTGACACGAAGAAATAATAGGAGTTTGCGCCCATGAAGTATGTAAAGATGGAAATATTTATTCCCGCAGAACTCCATCTTCCTGCACTCCAAAAAGGCACTGCAGGTGGTGGATGCCGGACATATCGGGAACTATGACTCCTGCCTTGCCTATAGTCCCTGTGATGGGGACATGGCGAACTCTTTGCAGGAGCAGATCCTCATGAGGGAGAAGTGGGCGGATTACCGAGGCGGAGGAACTAAAGGTCGAGGTACGTGTTGAAGAAGGGCGAATTGATGAGACGATGCGTGCGATTCGGAAGATCCATCCATATGAGACGCCGGTTGTCTTTGTTTTGCCGCTGCTTGACGGTACTGCGTTTGATGAGTAATATGGATACAACTTCTTTGCAGACTGTGTTATAATGATTTCGATATATACCTAGGGAAGCACTGATAAATTCAGCACCGCCATCTTAGCGCATCTTTTTTGCCCGCTTTTTGTCGGCAAATCCTCCACATAGCTTTGGCTATGCGTCCGGTTTGCCTCCTCAATCGGGCGGAAAAATCTACGCTAATCTGACGGACTTCATTTTATCAGCGATTCCCTAACGGCAAAAAGCAGGGGAGGACATTGTTTGGCATGAAAAGATTCGATCAGAGCTCCTTTCCTTTCTTGTACCTGATGCCGCTCCGCTGCGTGTACTTGTCGTTGAGAGCCTGGAATATCTGCCGCAGCTGCGGGATATGTTTCCTAAGGCAGAGCTTCATGCACTTGCCGCTGAATGCGATCCGGCAGACATTCCCACAGGTGTTCATTGGCAGGAATGGATTACGTCACAACTCCTCTGCCGTATGAACGAAAATATTTTGACTATATTATTTCCGATCTGGCGTTGGAAAATGTGGATAATCCGCAGGATATCGCGGCAGGGTTTTCCCTGTTCCTAAAAAGATACAGGGCGCCCTGACGAGTTTTCGCAATATACGTCATTGGTCTGTCCTGCAAAATTTGATGGACGGGCACTATTATTCCATTGTTTCGCGTCTTTATGCGCGTGCAGAGTTTGAGAAACTGCTGTATGCTTCCTTTTATAAGAGTGTGCGCTGTCAGGCACAGCAGAGGAAGGCGCCGCCCGGTTTGATCGACCGACTCGTCGCAGCTGGGTTTGAGAATCATGACGATGATCTGGAGGCAGAGTTCTACCTGATCCGTGCAGATCGATCGATGCCGGAGCTCTCCCTGATTAAGTCGATGTATACAGCCGAACAACGTAGGCATATCGTACGTCTTCTTCACCGCATTGAGTATGATGTTGTACGAGCAGAATCTGCGTGTTCGCTATGGGATGAAGTAGCACAGCTGCATATTTTCCCTGCCTATCTTGCGGCATTGATTCATGAGACGGTGGTGCACACCGAGCGATTCTATCGTGCCCTTTTTGCATGCTCACAAGGGCATGATGTATATATCCAGCAACTGCTGCATGAGAGTGCGGCAGAAAGTATCGACCCTGTTCAGCAGGAGCTGTATCTGAGTTTGCAGAGAGAATGTACGCATGAAGAGTAAGCCGATCATGTGCGTGGATGAACATAAAATAGCCTTTATCACCTGTGTCAATGATGAAGATATGTACCGCGAATGTCTTCTCTATCTCAAGGCACTCTCCGTTCCCGCAGGGATAACTGTCGAGTATATCCCCGTGCGCGGTGCGCAATCCATGTGTGCAGGGTACAACGAGGGTGCGTGTGCAACCAATGCGCGCTATATGGTGTATCTCCATCAGGATGTCCTTGTGGTCAATAAGAATATGATTGCCGATCTGCTCTCTATTTTTCGTGATGAGACGATCGGACTGGTCGGTGTAATCGGATGCCGAAGCCTGCCGCAGTCAGGTGTTTGGTGGGACGGACTTCGCACCTATGGGCGTGTCCTTCATCACGTGAAACAGAGAGCGTCATTGACTCACGTTGTATGGGAGCCCGATGGGATCGTACATCGACGTTGAGGCGGTAGACGGTCTCTTTGATGGCGATACAGTATGGCATTCGTTGGCGGGAGGACTCTTCACGGGCTGGCATTTCTATGATACATCGATGTGCATGGAGATGCGGCGTCACGAGTTCAGGTGTGTTGTCCCAAATCAGGAGGAAGATTTTTGGTGCATCCACTGTCCGCAGGAAAAGCCGCTTGCACCGGAGTATAAGCACGATCAGAAAATCTTTTTACAGGAGTACGGGAAAGAACTGCAGCCGGAAGTATGAGATATGGCGATGAAAGGGGAGATGAATATGCAGGATCGTGTGCCGCAGGAGGAGCATGCTGCCGAGGAGAAGCTGAATTGGCTGCGTCTCGCAACACAGTTCTCGTCGGATGGTGATCTGAAGGGAATGCGTGCATGTGCGCAGGAGGTCGAACGCCTGAAGGCCGGCGATGTCGATGCAATGGCGGTCAATGCAGAGGCTGCCCTGTACAGTGGTCGTATTGACGAGGCAGAAGAACTTGCTGCACAGGTTCTCCGTATTCAGCCGCGGCATCCGCGTGCTCGCATGGTAAAGGCTGGTCTTGCAGCACTTGAGTTTCGGCTGGATGAGGAAATCCCGCTCCTGGCAGATTTGGTCGAGGAACTGTCCTATAAAGAAAAGGTACTTGGTGAGGAAGATCTTTCTTATATCATCTACCATCAGATCCTGAAACGTGCGCGCGGCTGGCTTGCTGACGCTTTATATTTAGCGGGTGAGGCAAAGGGGGCTGCACATGAACTACTCATGTCGAGCCGTCTTGCTGATGACCGTGACGAAGCAGCAGAACTCTACAGTAAGTATCTATTTATGCGAAATTATCGATATCTTGGAGCACAGGAGGGGCGGAAAAAGGCAGAACACTATGAAGAACTCTTGAATATTAACCCCTATACCCATGAAGATGTGACGCATTCCACGCAGAGAAAGCTTCGTATTGGCTATATCTCCCCAGATTTTCGTGAACATGCCGTATCTTATTTTCTTTCACCGCTGCTTCGTCATTTTGATGGAGAGCATTTCATGGTGTTCTGCTACGCTTTGGGCAGAAGTGATGCGGTGACTGAGCGATTCCGCACGCGTCGTGTGACGTGGCGCGACTTGCGCGGACGACCGCCGCGGACGGCAGCGCGCCTCATTGCCGAGGATAAGATAGACATCCTTGTCGATCTGTCAGGGCACTCGCAGGACAACGCTCTGCCCATCATGGCATATCGACCTGCTCCAGTTCAGATGTCCGGCATTGGATATACAAATACCACAGGATTACGTGCTGTTGACTATTTTCTCTCGGATGAGATTTTGTATCCCAAAGGGAGATACGATGGCAGAGAGCGGATTTACCGAGCAGATTATTCGCCTGCCGCACTCCCATCTCTGCTATATGCCGGAGACGATACGCACGATGCCGGAGACAGGATACGAGGCTCCAGTGCGTAAAAATGGCTATGTAACTTTTGGCAGTTTTAATAACTTTGCTAAAGTAACAGATGAAGTTCTGCTTTTGTGGCGTGGTATCTTAGATGCTGTACCAGGGGCAAGATTGGTTATTAAGGGAAGATTGCCAGCATTGATGCAGGGCTGCATTATGTAAAACATCGTCTTTCTTTGGTGAGCTTTTGATCTCGATCGTGTTGAGCTTCGGGCCATTCAGTCCGGACTATTTGGAGCAGTATCGTGATATTGACATTGCGCTTGATACCGCACCATATAATGGCGGATTGACGACGTGTGAGGCGCTCTATATGGGCGTCCCCGTGATTTCTATGCGCGGACGCACGCATGGCTCACGATTTGGTGCTTCTATTTTTAACGAATGCCGGTGTACGTGAATTGATCGTCGAGAATGATATTAACTACGTTCGACGCGCTGTTCATCTTGCTGAGTCCCCTAAACTGATTGCTGGCTATCATGCCGGACTGCGTGCCAATATGAAGCGATCACCGTTGATGGATGCTAATGGATATATGAAGGAACTGGAATCTGCCTATCGGGAGATATGGCATCGATTTTTACATTGTCGTGCTCGTGAGAAATTTGAGAACTTTTCTGTCTAAAATGAGAAGAGGTGAATGCATCTATGGCCTTTGCGCATCTGCATGTACATACAGAGTATAGTCTGCTGGATGGAGCGAGCCGCATCAAAGATCTTGTGCGACGAACCAAAGAGCTCGGCATGGATGCAGTCGCCATGACCGATCACGGCGTTATGTATGGTGCAGTCGCCTTCTATAAAGAGGCAAAGGCTCAGGGATTCATCCGATCATCGGATGTGAGGTCTATCTCGCTCCACGTCAGCGACAGGAACGTGCAGAGGTGAATGGGACACGATATTATCATTTGATTCTGCTTGCCGAAAATGAGCGCGGTTACCGTAATCTGGTTCAGCTAATATCCCTCGCCAACATCGAGGGATATTATTATAAGCCCCGTATTGACAAGGAGCTGCTCCATCGCTTTCATGACGGGCTGATCGCTCTGTCCGCCTGTGTGGCGGGCGAGATACCACAGGCTATCCTGCGTGGAGATATGGAACTTGCCGATCAGCTTGTCCGCGAGTATCGGGATATCTTTTGGCAAGGATAATTTTTTTCTTGGAGGTTCAAAATCATGGTCTCCCGGAGGAAATGACCGTTAATCATGCACTCCGGGATCTGGCAAAAAAATATGATATCGGGCTAACTGCAACCAATGATGTGCACTATGTCCATGCAGAAGACAGCGAATTTCATGATATTCTTCTTTGCATCCAGACGGGGCGCACACTCAACGATCCTGATCGAATGCGTTTTTCAGGCCCTGACTATTATCTAAAATCCGAGGAAGAGATGTCCGATCTCTTCACCGACTATCCAGGTGCGATAGATAATACGGCAAAAATCGCGGCGCGTTGTCATGTTGACTTTACCTTTGGGGAACTGCAGCTGCCGTTCTATCCGCTCCCTGATGGATATACAACAGATGATGCCTATCTCCGTGCACTTTGCATAGAGCGTCTGCCTGCACGGTATCCTACGGCGGGGGACGAGGTGCATCAACGTCTGGACTACGAACTCGGTGTCATTCATAAGATGGGATACGCCAGTTACTTTCTTATTGTGTGGGACTTCATCAACTATGCGCGCGGGCATGGCGTCGTGGTCGGGCCGGGACGTGGCTCTGCGGCAGGAAGTATCGTTGCCTACTTACTTGGCATTACAAATATTGATCCCTTACAGTATGCACTTCTTTTTGAGCGGTTTCTCAACCCAGAACGAGTGTCAATGCCAGATATTGATATCGACTTCGACGATATCAATCGCGGTCGCGTTATTTCGTATGTCAAAGAACGCTATGGAGAGGATCATGTCGCCCAGATTGCTACCTTTGGAACAATGGGGGCAAAAGGTGCAATTCGCGATGTCGCTCGTGTGTTGGAGATGCCGTTTGGCGAAGTGTCAACCATTACTAAACTCGTCCCCGCCGAGCTGAATATCACGCTAGACCGCGCGCTTGAGGAGTCTGCCGACTTTCGCAAGCGGTATGAGGAGGATGAAGAGGCGCATCGCGTCATTGATCTCGCACGTAAGATCGAGGGACTGCCGCGCAACACCTCGATTCACGCTGCCGGCGTTGTGATTGCAAAGTCGCCGTTGACGAGTCAAGTGCCCGTGTGGGTCTCTGACGGTACGCTCGTTACGGAGTATGACAAGGACGATGTCGAGGCTCCGGCCTGCTCAAAAATGGATTTTTGGGCTTGCGTACGCTCAGCATCATTGCCGATGCCGTAGAAAATATACGCCAGTCACATGGCGTGGACATAAACATGGATCGGATTCCTCTTATTGATGAAAAAAACATCACAATGCTGTGCAATGGCGATACAGGTGCGGTGTTTCAGATGGAATCTGCAGGCATGACAAATCTTGTTAAGGAGCTTCAGCCAGAAGGGGTTTGTCGATTTGATTCCGACCGTTGCCCTCTATCGTCCCGGACCCCTAGGGGAGCGGCATGGTGACGGACTTCATTGATGGGCTGCATGGAAAAAGGATGTTGTTTACATGCATCCTCTGCTGAACCGATTCTAAAGGAGACGTTCGGCGTTGTCCTCTACCAGGAGCAGGTTATGCAGATTGTCCAGATTCTGGCGGGCTTTACCCTTGGACAGGCGGATCTCCTGCGGCGTGCCATGGGGAAAAAGAAACATGAGCTTTTGATGGCGCAGAAAGAAATTTTTCTCCAGGGATGCGAAAAAAATGGAATAGAGACGGCACTTGCCAATCATATCTTCGATCTCCTGACACATTTTGCCGATTATGGATTTAACAAATCTCACAGTGCCGCGTATGGTTTATTGGCATGGCAGACAGCGTATCTCAAGGCACATTATCCCGTGGAGTTCATGGCAGGGGTATTGACGAGCATCATGGATAAAACGGATAAAATTCCCGTCTATATTCAGCTATGCCGTCAGATGAACATCAAAATTCTGCCGCCGGACATCAATGCAAGCACAGCGGGATTCAGTATTGAAAGCGGTGCCATACGATTCGGACTCGCGGCAGTGCGCAACGTCGGAGAGACAGCGATCGAAAGTATGGAACAGGTACGCTCAACAAAATGGGAGTTTTCGTTCGTTGGTAGATTTTTGTGCGCGTGTTGATGTACGCATTTTTGAATAAGCGTGCGATAGAGAGCTTGATTAAATGTGGTGCCTTTGACAGCCTTGGCACTGAACGGAATCAATTACTATTTTTCTCTGGATTATGCAATGCAGGATGCCGCAAGAAGTCAGCGAGATCGTATCAGCGGACAGATGGGGTTGTTTGGACAAGATGCAATGGAGACTATCCATCAGGTCCAGAACGTGCTGGAAGTCCCGCCGAGTACGCCGCGTGAACGTCTGATGTGGGAGAAAGAGGCTACAGGATTCTATATCACCGGACATCCACTCGATGACTACCGTGATACCCTTTCCTGCCTCCTGCCTATTTCGGATATTTTTGGCAGGGAACGTGTAAAATCACCAGCTTGTCCGTATTGGCGGTATACTCGACCAATACGAAACGCTACACGACGAAAAAGGCGATACCATGCTTTTTTGCTGAGATGGAGGATTATAGCGGACATATCGAGCTCACAGTATTTCCGCGCGTATTCTACGCTCACGTGTCCGATCTTGAACCAGATTGTGTTCTCGTGGTGCAGGGGCATGTCGACATGTCGGGAGAGGACCCGAAGGTGCTGGCGGATGAGATCTGGCCGATCAGCGAATACCGAGTTTCGTTCTATCTCATGCCGCCGCGAGATGCAGATCGTCAAGCACTGTGGACGAAGATGAAGGAGCTGTTTGCAAAGCACACAGGCGATCATCCGGTCTACGTAAAGAGTGATGGTCACTGGCGTAAATTGGACTCCTCCTATTGGATTGATGGGTCGCCGGAAGTCCGAGAGGATCTCATGGAGCTGATGGGAGAACTGGCGGTGAAGGTGCGGTAGGGAGACACGATGGAAGAACGATTGCAGAAAAATTCTCAGCCATGCCGGGATAGCTTCCCGCCGTGCAGCAGAGGCATTGATACGCGATGGCCGCGTTACGGTGGACGGCGTGCCCGTCACGATGCTTGGCAGCAAGTATGATCCATCGTTCCATGAGATCGCCGTCGATGGTACACCTGTTCAGGGAGTGAGGAGCTGTATATTCTTCTCCATAAACCACGCGGCTGTCTCTCGACGGCACACGATGATCGGGGACGAAGAACAGTACTGGATCTCCTGCCGCATTTTCTGTACGTCTCTATCCTGTCGGGCGACTGATGCGGATACCGAGGACTTCGAGTTATTACAAACGATGGTGCTATGACACAGGGGCTCCTTCATCCGCGCTTTGAGATCGACAAGGTATACCATGCAGAGGTAACAGGAACCGTCACTGAGGACAAGCTTTCGAATCTTCGACAGGGATTCTTTTGGATGATGGGAAAACAGCTCCTGCGCAGCTGAGCATTCTGCGCCGGGAGGGAGGACGCACGCTCGTCGAGACGATTATTCATGAGGGGCGGAACCGGCAGGTACGGCGCATGTTTGCCGCCGTCGGCTGCCGTGTGCAAAGACTCCGCCGCGTCCGCTTTGCTATGTTGACGCTGGATGGGCTGCCCTGCGGAGCATTTCGTCATCTGACTTTGGATGAGATACATGAACTGCAACAAATAGCGGGAGGGATACATAGTGAGGAAGGTTCTCGTCGTGGGCGCAGGACCAGCGGGGATGATGGCGGCAGCAGCAGCGGCGGAACACGGCGGGAACGTAACGCTGCTCGAAAAAGATGCCGCGCGTCGGCCGCAAGATGATGATCACGGGAAAAAGGCCGCTGCAACGTGACGAGCGCAGATGATGTCCCAGAGATTATCAAAAATGTGGTAGGGAATGGACGATTCCTCAATAGCTGCATTCGTGCTCTTTGATAATGCCGATGTTATCAGCTTCTTTGAGAAACTGGGGTGCCGCTCAAAACGGAACGCGGCAATCGCGTTTTCCCGCAGAGTGATCACGCCGTCGATGTCGTCGATGCGATGCTGCATCATCTGTGTGACTGCGGTGCAGAGGTTCGTACAAATACAACAGTGCGCAAACTTATCCTTGAAGATGGTTCTGTGCACGGCGTCTGTCTCTCGGATGGCTCATGTCTTGCGGCAGACGCCGTGATTCTTGCCACGGGTGGTGCATCCTATCCTGCGACGGGATCCACAGGAGATGGTTATGCGCTCGCACGTGCAGCGAGCCACACGGTTACACCCATCTTTTCCGCACTTGTCCCGCTTGTAACACGGGAGGCATGGGTGAAGGATGTCAGGGCCTTTCCCTGCGCAATGTGCGTGCGTCACTCTGCCATAACGGCAAAAAGGAGCAGCATTTCTTTGGCGAAATGCTTTTCACTCATTTTGGTGTCACGGGACCGATTATTCTCCAGCTGAGCCGCCGTGCGTCTGAACTGCTTACAGAGGGCGTACAGGAACTGTCGCTTCATCTGAACCTGAAACCTGCGCTGCCCCATGAGAGATGCGTGACCGACTGGATCGAGTTTTTGCAAAATATGAACAGAAGCACCTTCACAATGGGATGATGGATCTCCTGCCAAAGCGTCTGATTGACATCGTATTGAGCGCAGCGCAGCTTTCTCCGACAGCATCGTTGGCCATATATCTTCGAAGCAGCGTGAGTGTCTTGTTCGAACACTGCAGGCACTTCCGCTGACCATCGTGGGGACGCGTCCTCTTTCCGAGGCAATCGTGACAGCAGGGGGCGTTGCAACACGTGAGGTCGACCCGCGCACCATGGCATCAAAGCTGGTGCATGGACTTTATTTTTGCCGGAGAATTGGTTGATGTGGACGCGTATACGGGTGGATATAATCTTCAGGCAGCATTTTTCGATGGGACATCTGCCGGAACTCTGATGTATTGATGAAAGGTGGTTAAATAATGGCTGACGTCAAGACAGTCACTGCCGCGGCACACGGATGGCAGGGGACGATTGATATTCCGGGGATAAGTCGATCTCGCATCGCAGCGTGATGTTTGCAGGACTCGGGAATACTCCGGTGCACATCAAAAATTTTCTCCATGCGGCGGATTGTCTCTCGACCGTCGGCGTGATGCGGGCACTCGGCGTCAATGTTGAGTTTCTGAACGAAAGGAACTCATTGTTACGGGCAGGGGGACTGCATGGCCTCTCTGAGCCATTGACCGTGCTCGATGCAGGGCAACTCGGGGACGACGCTGCGCCTGATGATGGGCCTCCCTTTCTCCGCAGCCCTTTCTTTCCGTGTTCAGCGGCGATGCTTCGTTGACGCACCGCCCGATGGGCCGTGTACTCCGCCCGCTCTCAACGATGGGCGCACGAATTTATGGACGGAACGAGAACAATAACCTCCCGCTTACCATTGTTCCGGCAGAGAAGAAGATGCACGGCATCCACTATGACAGCCCTGTTGCGAGTGCACAGGTAAAGTCCGCCATTCTGCTTGCGGGACTTTATGCGGATGCACCGACCACTGTCACGGAGCCGTACATCTCACGCGACCATACCGAGCAGATGCTCACGGTGTTCGGTGTCCATCTTGAGCGCAGTGGAACGAGCGTTACCGTCTTTCCCGTGGAGGAGGACAGCTTCCATGCGCCGAGCGAGATCACGGTGCCGGGGACATCAGTTCGGCGGCGTACTCCTTGTCGCTGACGATTATCGCAGGCGAGTCGTCTGCGCCTGAATCGTCGGAATCAAACCCCACACGTACAGGGATACTGGATGTGCTGAGAGCTATGGGGCGCATATCTCCGTGCAGAATGAGCGTGAGAGCGGCGGGGAACGCGTTGCTGATCTCCTTGTTGAGGCAGCGCCCCTGCACGGCGTTTCTTTTGGCGCAGAGATTGTGCCGCGGCTGATCGATGAGATTCCTGTACTCGCCGTCGCTGCACTATTTGCCGAGGGCGATACAATCATGACAGGAGCGGGTGAACTCCGCGTCAGGAGACCGACCGCCTCCATGCCATCGCGACGGAGACTGCAGAGTTATCTCCCGGAAGCATAGAGGAGCGTGAGGACGGCCTCGTGATTCACGGAAAAATCCGAGATACGACGGGCGCAGGTCAAGAGCTATGACGATCATCGCATGGCAATGTCGCTCGCTGTGCTTGGTGCAGCAGGGGAGGGCGCTCTCATTGAGAATCCCGAAAGCGTGAATATTTCCTATCCGACATCCGAGATCGATCGGCTGTGAATGAGGAGGATTTCGTATGAAACGTGTCGTAGCAATTGATGGACCGGCAGGCGCCGGGAAAAGCACCATTGCAAAAATTGTGGCGGAAAAAGCTCGGCTATATCTACATTGACACGGGCGCGATGTATCGCGGTGTGGCATGGAAAACCTGCAGCAATCGAAGGAAGCGACCGATGCGGACATCCTGCAGGCTGTCCATGACATCGATGTGCGGCTCACCTGCACAGAGAGCGGGACACGCGTCACCGTTGATGGAACGGATGTGACGAATGAGATCCGAACGCCTGAGGTCACACATATTGTCTGCGCGTCGCTGCCCTCGGTCCGGTACAGGAAAAATGGTCGAGCTCCAGCGCGATGGCAGCAGATGGTGCCGTCGTGATGGATGGGCGTGATATTGGGACGAACGTGCTCCCCCATGCTGATGTGAAGGTATTTCTCACGGCATCTGTGGAGGAGCGGGCACGCCGCCGTTATGATGAGATGAAGGAAAAAGGGCTATGCAGTGGATTTTGACGAGCTGAAACAGGAGATCGCCGCACGTGACAGAGCAGGACGGTGGGCGTGCCATCTCGCCGCTGCGTCAGGGCGAGATGATGCCGTTTTGCTTGACTCGACCACACTCTCTATCGACGAAGTCGCCGCGCGATTATGGAACTTGCAGAATAGGCGAGGCGCATATATGTTTTATGGATTTTTGCAGCATCTCTTTCGGCTGATTTTTCTAGCGTTATCTTTCGCACGCGTGTCTATGGCCGCGAGAACATCCCCTACGCAGGGGAGCCGTGATTCTCGCCGCCAACCATGCAAGCATATTGACCCGCCGCTGATGGCAGAGTCTCATCGATCGTCCCGTCAGCTACATGGCAAAGATCGAACTCTTTGAGAACCCCATCTTCGGTGCGGCGATTCGCCGCTGCCATGCCTTTCTCCGTGAAACGTGGCGCATCTGACCGCGGCGCGATCAAGGGCGGCAGTTAATGTCCCAAAGGAAGGACGCATTCTTGGACTCTTCCTGAGGGGACACGCAGCAAAGACCGGAGAACTCAAAAGGCGGAAGCAGGCGTCGCGCCTATCGCCGCCATGACTCGGGGGCTTCGATCGTGCCCGTTGCCGCTCTCAATTCATCGTATCCAACGGAGGACTGATTCCCCAGCTGCGGATCGCGTACGGCGCACCGATCATGTTTCACGGCGACCGCAAGAGCAGGAGGGAGCTGGATGCCTTCTCCGCGGAGATCATGCGCATATATCGCACGGATGAAGGATGAGCTTGCGAAGATGTAATCAGTCAGACGCAATGACAATGATTGTATGTTCAGGTTTCGTTGTATAGATGACAGGAATGTGGTATAATCGCCTCGTTTTTCCGCGTAACATTGTATATTTGCAAAGGAAAGGAGGGAACTGTGCAAAAGGCATATCCAGGAGTGATTCTTCGCGCGCCGGAGGGAGCCTGCCGATGAGCTGGGGGCTTGTGGCGGGGATAAGATCGCTTGCGATCAACGATATGCTGCCGCGCGATGTTATTGACGTCAGTTTTGCGATGGCGGACGAGGAGATTGAGCTTCTCGTTGAACATACCGATGGGACGCAGAGTGCATTGCATTTGACAAGGACTATGACGAGGAACTCGGCGTAGAGTTTGAGACGCCGTATTCGACGGGATTCGTGCATGTGCGAATCACTGCTATTTCTGCTTTGTCGATAGTGAGTTGCGCACATGCGTCCAGATCTTTCCGTAAAGGACGACGATTACCGCCTGTCCTTTCTCTATAGGGAATTTTGTGACGCTGACCAACATGGAGGAGGCGGATTACGCGCGTATGCATGGCTGCATCTCCCCTCCTATGTATCGGTGCAATGTACACGATCCGTCCTGCGTGCAGAGATGCTGCGCTGTTCGTGGGCGGGGGATATTCTCGGACAGACTCGCGCGGCTCGAAGCGGCGGGCGTATCATACGCAGGTGGTGCTCTGTGCAGGGCTGAACGATGGAGAGGGCTGGAGCGGACGATTCGCGACATTACGGCGCGGCGTCCCTCATGCTCTCTCACTCGCCATCGTGCCCGTTGGGCTGACAAAGAACATCGAACGGATCCGTTCCCGCTCGTTCAGTTTGATCGGGACGGTCGCGGCGCGCGTGATCGACCAGGCTGAGCCGTGGCGAGGAAAAATGCGCGCGAAGAAGGGCGTACTTCATCTACCTAGCCGATGAATTTTATTTTTCTGGCAGGGCGCGAGGTTCCGCCCGCCACGATGTGCGATGGTTTTCCGCAGCTCGACAATGGGATTGGGCTGACGCGCAGCTTCATCAGGGAGTGGGATGCGGCAAAGGGAGCGCGGAGCTGCATGCGGCGCTCACCTCGCTGTCGTGAGCGGAACGGCGGTTGCTCCCGTTCTGGCGGCAAAGCACGGGAGCTTGATCCTCTGGAGCAGAATATTTTTCGTCTTGCCCGTTGAAAATCGTCATTTCGGCGCGATGGTCAATGTGTCGGGTCTCCTCATCGGTGCAGATATTGCAGCAGCCCTGCGCGAGATACCCCAGACGGTTGACGGTGTACTCATTTCCCGCATCGGCATTGCGCGAGGCGAGGATATTTTTCTGGATGATATGACCTTGATGCCCTGCGGGCGAAATTTCCTGCCCTGCGCATCGAGCCGGTGGCGACGGGAGGGCAGACTACTATGCGGCACTTTTCGGACTGGGGACAGTGTATCATCGTACGCGTGCGAGCGGTGGTTATACTGTGGCAGAGCAATGCGGGTTATACAAAGCCTGTGGCAGGAAATCGCTGAGGATGCAGGAGAGGTGAGGATCGCGTGAGGCAAAAGCCCATTGTGGCAGTGGTCGGACGCCCCAATGTCGGGAAGTCAACGCTGTTCAATCAGATCGGCAAAGAAGCGTGTCTCCATTGTCGACGATATGCCGGGCGTGACGCGTGACCGCATCTATCTGGATGCGGGTGGCTGAACCATGAGTTTACGATCGATTGACTACCGGCGGCATCGAGTTCGATGAGAGTGACCATATTCTGCTGATTAGATGCGTTCTCAGGCAGCGGAAACTGGCAATGGAGGCAGATGTCATCCTCTTTTTCTCGTCGATGGGCGGGCAGGGGCTGACAACTTCGGATGAGGAGGTCGCACGGCTTCTGCGGCGGACGAAAAACCTGTGATTCTGGCGGTCAACAAGATCGATAGCTCAGACGTGAAGCACTGATTTGATTTCTATTCGCTTGGGCTCGGTGACCCGATTCCCATCTCGCCTCAATGCGATGAATCTCGGCGATCTGCTGGATGCCGTCGTCGCGGCGTTTCCAAAAAGAGTCGGCTGCGGCACGGGAGACGGATGAGATCGCTGCTGCCGTCGTCGGCCGTCCCAATGTCGGCAAAATCCTCGCTCAGTGAATCGTCTGCTCGGTGAGGAGCGCGTCATCGTCAGTGATGTGCCGGGGACGACCGCGATGCGATTGACCCATTTACCAAAGATGGGCAAAGTATCTCCTCATTGATACGGCAGGATGCGGCGCAGGGCAAGATCACACACGCCTGTGGAGCGGTACAGTGTATGCGCTCCCCTGCGTGCGATCGACCCGCAGGGGTCGTCCTCATGGTCATCAACGCCGCCGAGGGATTCTGGAACAGGATACGAAGATCGCGGGGCTATGTGCGAGTCGGAGCAAGGGCGTCATCATCGTCGTGAATAAATGGGATATTTTCCCGGAGAAGAACGACAAGTCGACGCTGCAGCTTCACGGATGATCTGCGCGAAAACTCGGCTTTCTCCAGTATGCCCCTGTCCTCTACTACATCGGCACTGACAGGACAGCGCGTGGAGCGATGTGACGGAGCTCGTGAAATATGTGGCGGGCAGCAGTCGATGCGCATCAAGACGAGTGTGCTCAATGAGCTGAGTCCGCGATGCGGTATCGGTCAATCCGCCGCCGACGAAGAAGGAAGCAGCTCAAGATTCTGTTTGTCACGCAGGTGAGTATTGTTCCGCCGACGTTCATTATTTTTCGTCAATGACGAACTCATGCACTTCTCTATCTGCGCTTTATCGAAAATCGTCTGCGCGAGTTTCGGCTTCGAGGAACGCAATCCGCCTCGTGGTGCGCGCGCGCGCAGGAGGAAGAACAATGAGTATCTCGCCGCAGCCATTGCCGCCTATCTCATCGGATCGATTCCGAGTGGGCGATCGCGGAAAACTGATCTGGCATAAGGATCTGCGCGACCTGGCAGCCACAATATCGGTGCGACGAATGCATGGCGCGCACGCTCGGGAAAGAGCGCAGGCATTGCCGTATTTGTTGCGGACAGCCTGAAAGGGCGGGCGGGCGTTATACTTGGACTGCTCTGTCGTGCAGCGCCTCGCTGCCGTCATCGGAGGTTTGTGTGCCGTTCTCGGGCACAGCTTTTCGCCTCTTTCTCCGCTTTCACGGCGGCAAAGGCGTTGCGACTTCGCGCAGCGTTCTGACGATGCTGATGGGGCGGTGACGTTTATCATTTTTGTCATCTGGCTGACGATCGTCATGTGTCACGCTATGTTTCCCTCGGCTCTGTTGTCGCAGCATTTCTTGCGCCGTTCCTTGCGGCACTTTACGGGTATCCGACAGAGTATGTACTCTTTACGGCCGTGGCGGCGATCCTCGTCATTCTCCGTCACCGTGAGAACATCGGACGGCTGATGCACGGGACGAAAATAAAATCTGACGCACGGTTTGTGATACTGGGCGTATGGTACGATATAGTCGGACTGGAAATGGTGCATCGGCAGCAGCGGTCAGGGAGGATGGGATTCTGTGAATACAGTCAAGATAGCTCTTTTGGGTGCGAGGACGGTCGGCTCCGGCATTATCCGCACCCCTGTCTCGAACAGGGAGACGATCGCAGGGCGCTGCGGGCGCACGCATCGAGATCAAGAAGATTCTCGTCCGCGATGCGAAGAAATACCGTCCGAGGCAGAGGGATTGCCTCTACGGACAACTTTGAGGAGATCCTGAACGACGGGATCTCGATCGTCGTCGAGGTGATGGGCGGGCTCATGCCGACAAGGACTACATGCTGCGTGCCATGCGTGCGGGCAAACACGTGGTCACCGCCAACAAGGATGTCATTGCCGAGCATCGCGGGAACTCTATGCGGTGCAGCGGATGAGCATCACGTCGATTTCCTCATGAGGGGCAGTGTCGGTGGCGGCATCCCGATCATCAAGCCCGCTGAGTGCCTGACAGCGAGCAGAGATCTCCGAGGTCATGGGTGTCATCAACGGAACGACGGAATTACATGCGACGAAGATGACGGAGAAGCATATCGGCTATGATGCCGTACTGCCGCCGTGCGCAGAAAAAAGCTATGCTGAGGCGAATCCGTCGGCGGATGTGGACGGACTGGATGCCGCGCGCAAGGCAGCGATTCTGGCGTCACTCGCGCTTTGATACCATCGTCGAGTTCGAGGATGTCTCCGTTGAGGAATCTCACATATTACGGAAGACGATATTGAGTATAGCTGAACCTTGGCTACGTTATCAAACTTCTGCAGTGGGACGCAATACGGAGGAGGATCGATGTTCGTGTGCATCCCGTGTTCCTCCGAAGACACATCCACTCGCTTCCAATCAACGGCGTGTTCAATGCGGTCTTGTGCGCGGCAATGTGATCGGCGAAGCGATGTTCTACGGTCGCGGTGCAGGCTCGCTTCCGACGGCATCCGCTGTGGTCGCGGACGTTATTGAGGTCACGCGCGACATGTCGCAGGGACAACGGGGCGCATGAAGTATCGGATCGGCACGAGAAAAGCTCTGTCCTGTGGAAGACGCCTCCTCTTATTATCTGCGGCTCGTCGTCGCCGATGAGCCGGGCGTGCTCAGTGAGATCGCCACGACTTTGGGCGTGCGGGGTTAGCCTTCGATCCGTCATTCAGGCGAGATCGACGGTGAGCAGTGACGCGGAGATCGTCGCTGTGACGCATGTCGTGACACATGCGGATGCCTCTGCCGCTGCTGCAGCGCTGCGAGCACTTCCTGTCGTAGCGGTGCGCAGCCTGATCCAGGTGGCAGACGGGCAGGAGGATACGATATGACAGAGCGCAGTGTACGCGTGCGTCTCCCTGCGACGAGTGCGAATCTCGGTCCCGGTTTGATGCACTCGGTCTTGCCTGTACGCTGTATAACGAAATGACTCTGACACGCGACGCACGAGCGGGCTGTCGATCGCGGCACGTGGTGAGGGCTGCTTACATTCCGGGAGATGAGCGCAATATCGTCTGAAGTCCATCCGCTATCTCGGAGAAAGCGGAGCGTGCGGAGGAATTTCGCGGTGCACAGGATTCGTATGAGCAGCGTATTCCCGCTTCTCGTGGGCTTTGGCAGCAGTGCGACAGCGATTGTCGCAGGACTGACAGCAACGAATGCGCTCATTGGCGAGTCGTTTGACCGCCATGCTCTGCTGCAGTTCGCGACGGCATTGAAGGCATCCGGACAATGGCACACCGCGATCTATGGCGGCTTTACGGTAAATACCGTGACGGATGGAACGGTGGAATGCTTTCCTTCCTGCCGCGTATCTTCCTCCGATTCGTCGTCATGGTGCCGGACTTTTACCTCTCGACGAAGTCGCGTGAGAGTGCTCCCTGCCGAGGTGCCGATGAAGGATGCTGTCTTAACATCAGCCATGCAGCCATGCTTTGTGGCGGCTCTGTCGCGCGGATCTGAGCATCATGGACAACGCCTTTGCGGATGCACGCATCAAAACTACCGTGCGCCGCTTGTCCCGGGGATGTTTGATGTCTTTGCCGCTGCGAAGAAGGCGGCATGCGGCGCGGCGCTCAGCGGGCAGGCCCTTGTCTCATCGCCTTTGTTCCGGAGAAAACGGAACTGCACCGAGGATGTCGCCCATGCGATGCGCGAGGCGTTTCGTTCGCACGGATCGAGGCACGCCCTGCAGCTCCGTCTCGATACGAAGGAGCGCGCGTTCTCCATCGCAGGAATACGAATGTAAAATCATAGATATGCACTCCATGTACCATAGAGAAAGTGGGGTATCATCTTTAAGAAAGTGCTTGCAAATATACATAAAAGATGTATAATCATAAACATCTTTCAGGGAGATGGAGAACCGTCATGAAGGTCAGTATCATCGGAGCGTCTGGCTGTGCGGGGAAGAACTTGTCCGACTTCTTCACGGTCGCCCGCATGCCGAGATTCACATCTGACATCGGAGCGCCATACGGGCGAAAATATCGAAACTTTATCCACGCCAACGCAGCATGCGCGGCTAACATACTGCGATTCGATGGAGATGTCGCCGTATCGCAGAGGACAGCGATGTTCTCTTTATCGCACTTCCGCATGGACATGCGTGAAGCTGGTCAAGGCGATTGCGGTCTGCCGGTGCATATCATCGATCTCGGGCGAACTATCGCTTTGCCGACACATCGGTCTATGAGACATGTTATCATGTCCCACACACGGATCCGGAGCGAGAGCGAGTCTACGGACTGGCCGATTGTGCCGTGATGCTGTCCGAGTGCGCATCTCATCGGCAATGCAGGCTGCTATGCGACGGCAAGCATCCTCGCGCCCGGCACTCGTGCAAGCGTCTCGTACAGACAGACTCGATTCTCGTCGATGCGGCGGTTCCGGTGTCGCGGCGCAGGGCGTGCACCGAAGGAGAGCACGCATTTCCCGGAAGGTTCTGCGAACAGCTTCACGGCGTGTGGCGCAGTCAGTCATCGACGCGGAAATCCGCGACGCTCTCCGGGCAAGGCGTGCGAGCGGTTGCGATTAACGCCGCATGCTCGCGATTGCGCGGTATCGCACCGTGCATGCGCCTTGCGGACGGCGTAACGGAAGAGGATGTGTCGACGTACGGCGTTTGCGGCTCGGTATGCAGATGAGTTTTCATCCGTCTGCTCGGGCGCTGGCGCGTATGATCGACGAAGGCCTGTGCGCGGAACGAAGTGCTGCGATATCGCATGGCGTATTGATCCGCGCACGCATCGTGATGTGTATTGACGCGATTGACAATCGTCGTCAAAGGGAGCGACAGGGCGAAACGATTCAGAACATGAACATCGCGCGCTTGGCGGATGAACGCACCGGACTCGACCTTGTGCCGATGTATCCATAAATGAGGTGGATGGAGATTGATATGTTCCGGTGGGCAGAATGCAAAAGCCGATTGACTCTCACCAGAGTTCAAGGCGACAGTAAGGCGGGCATCAAGAGCGCGGCAATCTCAGTTTGCTGTGAGTCTATACGGGCCAGGGAGGCGGCTGTTGCGGGCGGCTTTGCAGGCACGCGTTTGCCGCGCTGCACCGGTCTTCAGCCTGCGAAGAGGTCGTTGCTACGAGGGACAGCGCATGCGATTGCGGCGAAATGCGGCTGTGCGAATGCCTGCACCGGAGCTAGCAAGGAAAAGGATGCGCGCGCGCGATGCGGAGATGCGGCGGCGGCACTCGGCTGCGCCGGAGACGTTCTCGTCGCCTCAGCGGGTGTGTGTGGCATCCACGTCTTCCGATGGACAAGATGGAGGCGGGACTGAAAGCCGCGGTTGCTGCACTTTCGTGACACGGCGGCGGTGTACCGGTGCGGGCAACGCCATTGCTATCACGACGGATACCTGCGCAAGTCGTGTGCCACGGAGGTGACGCTCGGCGGCAAGCCAGGTACGGTTTGGTGCAATCGCATAGGGATCGGGGATGATTCAGCCAGACCATGGCGACGATGCTCATGGCTTATCTGCTCGATGCGGCGATCGACGGCAGACTTCTCCAAAGGCTCTCTCTGGGTCGTTGAAATTTCGATTCGACATGATTTCGATTGATGGCGATATGAGCACCGGGCGATATGGCGTGTGGCTGCTTACAGTGGCGCGGCTGAAATGCGAATCACGGCAGGGCGCGGACTACGAGGCGTTCAGAGCGGCACGCTTGCGAAGATGCAAAGGTCTTTCTGACAGCTGTCGCCTCCGAGCGGTGAAAGGTGCAGCACGGTTCCTGACGGTTCATGTGTGAGGACGAGCGACTGAACGATTGATAGTATGGCAAAAGTCACTTGTCAGACGGCGTTCTTCGGTGAGGATCCGGTGAGACGCGCGTGATCTGGCGTGCGGTCGGCTATGTGCAGTGTTCCGATGGTCCAGGACAACCGTTGTGAGTGCGAATTCCTGTCTACGCGCTGCAGTGTCGGTGCCGACTACGATGAGGCGGCGCTCAAGAGAAGGTCATGGGCGAACATGATATTGTGCGTCCGGCATCGACATGGGCGCCGTTTTGGAAGCAACCATGGACCTGCGTTCTGCCAGGTACGTCAAGATCGTCGCGATATCGCCTTGCAAGGGTAGAACTATGTACAGCGATAAGGACAAGCGGAGGATCGGTTGATGCCCTCCCGTATCCAGGAGTTCGCGGCGACGGTCATCATAAAAGTACAGCATGCACGCGATGGTGAGCGATGTGCTGAAACGTCGCGCGACGTGGCACAGTGACAAGTATGTCGGCATCCGTCCGTCATCGTTCAGCGGTGGACCGAAGATCACAGGCTTTTGAAAAGATCGGCAAGGAGTCCTCTTTGTCGCCAGCTCCGCGTGACAGATGAGAGACCGTTAGGATTGCCGGATGGTGCTCGACAGCAAGATCAACTCAGGTTGTCAATCTCTGAACCAGCGCGGTGTTCTGCAGGCGTCGGCCTCTCGAGCGAGGATGCGGGGCTGATCCGCGCGCAAGATGGCGACCGTATGCAGGGCCTGGCAGCACGTGAGGTGGACGTGGCTACGTGGGCGCGCAGTGGAAAATATCGACGTCTGTGATCGAGATCTGGACCACGACTATGTACGTTGTACCATCGTGGGAAAGGATGGCGAGTTACAACATCAGCATGTTTCGTTGCAGCGGAATCTGAGAACGCACGTGGTGCTTCTCTGACGGATATAGAAAACTGTCTATAAAGATTTTAACGACAAAGGTTCGTTTCTCGACTACCATCTGCAGGCACGTGATTACATCACGGCAACATCATCCTCAGGCGGATGATTCCCAAAGGTAGAGGCGTGTCTGACGGCACTACAGGTGCAGCGCAACAAGGGTACCCATATCGATGGACGCGCCGCATGCCATCATTCTCGAGATTTACGTCGGCCCGGTGTCGGCACACAGGGTTAATACGATAGGGGTATATGAGAGCGATGGGGAAAAGGTACGAAACCTGATGAAAACTATCTCCTGTATTCAACCGCTATAAAATCGTGCTCGATCATGGTGAGGGTGTCTGTGTTTGGGATATTGCAGGAAGAAAGTATCTTGACTTTCTCGTGGTATTGCCGTCAATGTCGAACAGTGCAGCTTTGTCGAGGGCAATAATCGTCCTGAGCAGCAAAGATCATTAATACCTCGAACCTCTACTACACACGAAGCCTGCAGGCGGACGCAGCAAGCTTGCAGCGCTTAGCGGGCTCTCGGTAAAGTGATGGCGCTGCCGCTCGGGGCAGAGCGGGGGGCATCAAGGTGCACGTAAGTACCGCCTGCCAAATCCATCCGAGAAATCACCAGATCCGGCGTCGGGGATGGCTTTCACGGGCGTACGCTTGCGACACTGACCACAACGGGGCAGCCAAATATCACGAACCTTGGCCCGCTGCCGGCGAGCTGACTATATCCGCTACAATGATGTGCGGATCTCGAACGAAAATCGGCGATCAGACGGCAGCGGTCATGCTCGAGACGATTCGAAGTGGCGTCTATCCGCCGGAGGACAACTATTTGAAAAGGTTCGTACCTCTGCGACAGCAGGTGCCTCATCCTCGATGAAATTCGGGAGGCGGGAATCGGGCGCGGGGACGTTCAACCGCCTATGAGAAACAGCGTAAACCCGATAATGCGACGCTCGCGAAGATGTCTTTTGCCGGCGGTGTGCCGTCGATTGCCCAACATCACGAATAAAGTCACAACTACGTTCCGCCCACAGGGATCACGGCGCGACATTGGCAACCCCTTGCCTGTGGCTGCAGACGTCTCGATACCGTTCCCAAAAGGTTCTTGGCACGCGTCAGTGCTCGGCGCATGCTGGCAAACTCGTGGGCTGGAAAAATATCCGGCATTCATCATCGACGTGCGCGCTGGGGCGCTGATGGCAGAACTCGCGTCGGATGCACATGGCGTGATGTTGTGAATATGTGTGTGAAAGGGCGTCATCATCAATTGTACTGCAGTACGGGTGAGTGCTGCGCCTGCGCCGCTCATCATCCTGAGCGCGGATGAACGCGAGGGTGGTCGGCGTTCTTGACGGCGCAATCTGCCTGCGTGTGTTATTTTCTTTACGGCGTGCGCCACATCCTGCGCTGCCAAAAACCGGAAAGGTTACCTTGAGAAAGGAACTTTTGTCGGTCGCTCAGCCGAGATAAGGGTCGAGTTATTCTATCCCCTCGCGCAGGCTCAAGGAGAAAGCGAAGGCGAGGATGCCGCACCGCCTTCCTGGAGAACGAAATCGCTCGTATGATCTTTGAAGTCCTCCAGCGCGGACGTGTTCATCGGTGGGGATGTATCGGCGCTTGGCGGCCGGGCACTGTTCTCAGCAGCGCGATCTGCAGCTCAGGCGCCATTGAGGCGATCAAGGATACGGCGCGCGTGCTCACGCTACGCCCGGCGGCGTATGATCCGCACATATGGACATGGGCGCATCGAGGAGCTTGCGGGTGGGCGGATGTTACCAGCGTGATCAACGCTCGGCCTCCGTCGTGCCGGGCATACCGATCTCGATCACGTGGTATGAGAACCTCACGCGAATGAAGGTGGCATACATCGGCGACGGAAATATGACACGCCGCGCGGCAGGTCAACAGACTTCGCGGCGACAGAGGATATGAACCGTCACCAGAGATTGTGGCGGCCCGGGCCATTTTTGGCAGGGCAAGCGCGACCGTCTCGATCACGCACTAATCCGATGGAAACGTGGGCTGTTTGTCATCGTTACAGACGCACGTGGGCGGTGGGCAGGAGGCGGGGCGACGCGTGATCTTCCGGCCTATCGGGTGGTGAAGAACTCGTTGCGGAATCGACATTTTTCTCGTCATACTGTCTGCCGCCTATATCAGGGGCGAGAAGATCGCAAGAGAGGATGTCTTTGAGGTGCCGATGTAATCTTTGACGAGGCGGAGAACCGTCTCCATGTTGAAGGCGATCAGCACTCTCTGCATGATGGGGTTGTTTATTGGCTAAACAGATCAAAAAGTCGTTCTTGCCTATTCCGGCGGACTGGTACGTCGGTGATCGTTGGCTGAAATTCACTACACGATGGCTGTGAGTTATCGCGCATGCTGATGATGTCGGACAGGGCGATAGGCTGAGTGTCGTTCACGACAAAGCCTCGCCTCGGTGCATCGAAGGTGTTCATCGTCGATCTTGCGAAGGGAGTTCCATGAGGAGTATCTGGCCGACACTGAAGGCAGGTGCCGCGGTCTACGAGGGCAAGAAATATCTGCTCGGCACCTCATTGCCTACACACCTGTGATTGCCAAGGCGCTCGTTGACATCACCAAAGCGGTAGTGAGGGGCGGATACCATTGCTCATGGCGCGACGGGCAAGAGGTGATCGGGTGCGCTTTGGGTTGACGGTCAGGGCGCTTGCTCTAATCTCGGATAATGCTGCCGTGGCGTGAATGGGATCGACTCGCGCGCGGCAGGGAATCGCCTATGCGAAAAACACATCCTGTCGCGACCGAATAAACGTACAGTGGACCGCAACATCTGGCATCTCTAGCGGGAGGCCTTGAGGATCACGCGACAGCCGAAACTCATGTTCCTCATCTCTGTACACTGGATGCCGGATACACCTGAGTATGTCTCCGCTTTGAAAGGATTCGTTGTCAACGGTGAGAAGATGGAGAACAGTCGGTGCGGCGAAACTCAATGAGGGTGCACGCAATGGTGTATAAACGTGTCGATGTTGCGAGAACCGCCTCGTCGGCATGAAATCGCGCGGTGTCTATGAAACCAGGCGGATCGATTCTCTACTATACGCATCGCGGGCTGAAATAC
>BNJU01003803.1_pt1 | contig 75882 bp, 88 predicted proteins | sample 8539281 | NCBI WGS metagenome assembly BNJU01 (sample SAMD00202456, study PRJDB9452) | human saliva metagenome | isolation source: human saliva | place: Japan
TGGCTTTTTCATCAGCTACAAATTGATTGTTAGCTTGAATAGCTTCTTGCGCATCCTGGAAGGCTTCATTGTTTTTGACTTGTTTTGTAGTCGTTTCTTCCAGTTCCTTGACTTGCTTATCCTGATCTTGTTTGATTTCAGACTTAGATTGTGCAAGACTAGATGAAGTAGTGTCTGTACCTTTGTCAACACTTGGTGTTTCAGATACAACTACTCCAGCTTGTTTAGCCTTGTCAGCAGCCTTTGTGACTGCGCTATTATCAATCGCTACAGACTGGCTTCCTGTTGATTTACCAGCTTGTTTAGCGTATGTGTTGTTTTCATTTTTGCTTTCAGGTTGTACTGCTTCATCCGCAAATACTGAGCCTGCAGAGAAGGCTACAATACCTGCAACTGCAATCCCTGATACTAAGCCTTTGGCCCATTTTTTCTTACGAAAATAGCCGTGCCCTTGTGTTTTTTCTGTCATTTAATTGTTTCCCTTTCCATTTCACCTTAAAACATTTTCTTCTTGTAGACGTAGCTGACTGCTGTCAACAACATAGCCCCAATAGCACCCAGAATGCTTTCTGCAGCCCCAGTGTTTGGAAGTGTTTTGAGTTTGCCTTCTGAATCAGTAACAGAGATAGTCTTATCTTCGTTAACTGTTCCGCCAACTTCTTCAGGCGCAACCACAGAACCATCTGAAAGAACTACGTTTCCATTTTGAGTGCTAACGATAGAAACACCCGTATTTGTTTCAACAGGCTCCTTGGTTACATCATGGACCACTTGTCCTGTTGATGTAGATGTTGTTCCAATTTGTGACTTACCTTGATCATTGGCTTCATCAGTTGTCTTTGGCTTTTCAGCAGGTACACCATCAAGACTTCCGGCATTGTCTTTGCCTTGCAATTTGTTTGCGACATCTGATTGGTCTGGAGTTCCTAGTTTGTCCGCAGGTACACCATCAAGACTTCCGGCATTGTCTTTGTCTTGAGGTTTGCTTGGGACTGTGGGTACACCATCAAGACTTCCAGCATTGTCTTTTCCTTGAGGAAGTTCAGCGGATGGAGTATCCGATGGAACTGTTGGTGTCTCAGCAGGAACTGTCGGTGTCTCGGTAGGAGCTGATGGAGTTTCTGATGGAGCTGATGGAGTTTCTGATGGAGCTGATGGAGTCTCAGCAGGAACTGTTGGTGTTTCAACACTTGGAGTTTCTGATGGCAAAACTACTTCAGAAGATGAATGTGTTTCAGTGCTGATAGCATCGTCAGCTTTAACTCCCCCGTTAGCAGTTAAGATTGCGCCAGCAACCAAACCGATTGCAAGTGTTTTAAAGATTGTTGTTTTACCAACATGAACTAAGTTTTTTGTTTTCATAATAAAAACCTTTCTATTTTTAATAATAATAGTTTACCTTAAAATATTTAAAAAGTAAAAGTATGATGGCTTAATTTAGCCTATGATAGACAAAATTGCTTTTTATCCTTTTTCAAAACCTAATTTTAGGTCATTATTAAGGGTTATTCGAGCATCAAAGGTCCCTTTGTTATTGGATTTCTTGAAACCTTTTACTACGCTAGTCCTTCTCTTTGCGAGAAGATCACTGGCCATTTTTTGTGTTAGTTTTTTACCAGCAATCTCCATACTTAAGAAAAAGTCACAAGCTCCTACTTCCCCACGCGCCACCTGCTCTTGTGTCAGTAGTCCGTTTAAACACTTCAAGAATACTTTCTTATTCTTACTTGTGATATAGCGTACAGGTGCATGGCACTTCGGACAAGTACCTACTTCTCCTGATGCAGACTGTTTCAACTTCTCCATGTACTCCTTATATGGAAGATAATCAACCTTGCTCATAGAAGTGTCAAGATCATTAAATAGGTTCTTCTCACTCTCTCTATTCAAATATCTAGTAATATTTGACAAAAAGCGTTCCTTCGTATTCTCTCCACTTGAAATTTTCTTGAGTGATTGCTCCCACAATGCAGTAGTCTGCGCATCACTAAGGATTTTAACGCTTGAATAGGACTGACAAAGCAATCGTCCTAACTCTGTCAAGTGGATACGTCCTTTCTTAACAACATACCAATGATAATTCTTGATTTTCTCCAAGGTGGGCGCTCTGGTTGCTTCAGTTCCTAGACCTTGGGTTTCTTTCATGATTGCTCTCAACTCTTCATCTTCAAAATGTCTGCCAGCAGTTTCCATAGCATCAATCAATGTCCCTTCGGTATATAACTGAGGCTTAGATGTATGTTTTTCAATCGGTGTTAGTTGAGGAGTAACTAAGTCATTCAAGGCTACCTTAATCAGTGGCTTTTCTTCTACACTCTCTATATCAAACAATGCCTCTTTATCTTCCCACAATATTTTCCAACCTTTACGAGCAGTCACGCGCCCAATCGTCTGGAACTTCCCATTTCCTACTTGCGTGATAATCTTTGTATGCTCATACTGGTATTTGTGCAAAAAGATAGCTAGACTACGTTTCAGAACTTCCATGTAGATCACGCGCTTTTCTTCACTCCATGATGCAATTTCTTTCTCAGTAGGAAATTCTGTTGTCGGTGTTAAGCCAGCGTGTACTGCTGCCTTTTTGTTATTTACGTAAAATCCGTCAACCTTGCCAGACTGTACGCATTCAGATAGAGGAATATCGACTAACTGCGTCATGGTATAAAGGCTATCGTGTAAGTATTCAAACCTCTCTACCGATATATGATTAGAGGATGTACGTGGATAGGTAACATATCTATCCGTTTCGTATAACTCTTGTAAGATAGCAAGTGTATCAGACGGACTGATACCTAACTTCTTATCCATAGCTTTCTGCATATCACTCAGACTATATAATCGAGGTGAGCGTGATTCTTTAAGTTCTTTCTCTAGCTCTACTATCTCCCCTTTGTCATATGGACCGACAAAGACGGATTGGAGATTAACTTCTCCCACTGCTCCCTGGTATCACAATCTCCTTTCCATTTCTTCCCTTTCCGTTCTCCCTTGGTATAGGTTATATCGGCTGGAATGTATTTACCAATATATGTACCGTTTGGATGTGTGAAAGTTGCCTCTAGTTCATAGTAGGTTCTTTCTACAAAGTTCTCTCGCTCTTGCTCTCTCTGGTAAATAAAGTAAGTAGTCGGACCAATAATACGCCCAGATGCGATTTTCCCCTCTTTCTCTGGAACTCGTAAGCCTAGCTTATTCTCAAGGGACTTCGATAGATACCTACTGCTATTCATTCCTAAAAGCCAGTCAGCAATCGCGCGTGCTTGTGCTTCTTGTGCTTGTAAGTAACGATAGTCAATATCCTTTAGATTTTGAAATCCTTTACGGATAGGCTTAGCCGTGAGGTCGTCAATCCAAAGGCTCTTAAATGTCTTGCGCTCGTCATTCCAGACTTTCGCTTGCTTACAAATAAGATAGGATATATAAGAGCCCTCACGATCAATGTCGCCTGCCCAGATAATTTGTTGAGCAATCTTCAGTTTCTTCTCGACTATCTCATACTGTCGCTTGCGCTTTTCATCTACTACATACTCAAAGTTGTCTGGTACAATAGGAAGATTTTCCAAAGACCAGTCTTTCCATTTCTCATTATATTCCTCTGGCTCTTTTAATCGGACTAGATGCCCTTTCGCCCACGTTATAATGAGTGTATGGTTGTTCATGTATTTACACGCTTTGATTTCAAGATACCCTTGTTGCTTTGCAATCTTAGTGATTTTTTCGCGCGTGCTAGTGTTTTCTGATAAGGCTAGGTAGTATTCAACCCCTTGGCTCTCTTTTTCTGCTAATGCTGTAATAATCATGTTTAGATTATACTACAAGCGATTGCAAAGGTTAAGCTATCTTCAGCTATGATAGACAAAAAAGCACCTCTGGATAGATTTCCAGAAGTGCTAATCGTCAATATTTTAGTGATATAGTGGTACTGCGTTGATAGTCAAAGCACTATACGATTGTTCTAAGCGTTCGATGTCTGTATCTTTCACTTCCAGACCAGTGCTTGTTTCTTTCAGTTCAATTTCCTCTTTCTGGCCTAAAAGGCTACCGTCAGCAAGGATTTTCTGCAAGCGTTCAGCTTTAACCAAGCATTTAAAGATCCCGTTAAATTCGATTAAGTAAACAATTTCAATCTTATCGGTAGATATATGCGCTAGTTCCTTTAATTCTTCTTCAGTGTAATATAATTTGTCAAACCTACGGATATATTTATCTACCGTTTCAACAATTCCTTTTGCCCAATTTACAAATGAATATTGTTCCTCGGTCAGTTCAGCTATTGTTTGATATTCAATAGTGATCTCATCTTTCTTTAAAATACATTCAAGAAGTATCTTAACAATAAATTTATTAGAGGTGTATCCACTAGATAACGTCTTTGTTATTGTAGTTGTTCTTGTTGAAAGAATTTGAACTGGTTGTTTTTGTTCAAAACGTCTTGTTAGATAACGTTTGCTAATTTCGATAGGTGGTTCAAAATCTCTTTCGTGAGGGAGGGTATATTGTTGAATTCGTCCAACCTCAACCTTTGTCGGCATTTTTCCAAAAACAGCTTCTACTTCAAAAACAGTTTCTACTTCAATCGGTGATGCGATCACTAAGTCTAAAGATTCCAAGTTTAATTTGGGGTTGACTTCAACAATTCCAAACTCTTTCCTCAACTCCTCTTTAGAATATCCGTCTTCATAAATGACTTTTTTAAACCAATTTGAATCGTCTTTATTCTCAGAAATACTTTCTGGGACTTCGTAGAAAACTGCCGATTCAATAATCTTTTCAAAGTACAAACTTTCATTTTGCATATAAGCATTGTCAAAATCTAACTCTAAAAGATATTTTTCGGATAAATCACTCTTTTTCAAGCTGCTTTTAACCTTTAATTTAAGATTTTCAGCCAGTTTCTCGCCGTCAATGAAAATGATATAATTCACTCCATTGTTCGAGTTGGTTTTTGCTAATATAGGGGTGTCAATATTTGTTTTCAACACCCCTTTAGCAACCTTAAAACATTCATTGTTATGTATTTCTAATACTGTCATACTTATTTTTACCTCAAATACACTTATAAAATATTTTTTTCCAAAAAGCTCTAATCTATTTAAACAGTGATAGCGGAGATGGCCATACTCTAAATAGAAAATCAGTCACCTCAGAAAATAAATCAAGAATTTTTTGGAAAATTTCAAATATAAAATCTAGTAATCTCAAAAAGTAGTTCAGCATTGAAAATATAGAGAAGAGTAACGACCAGTATCATTGCTAACAAGATCATTAAACTATACCTTAAAAAAATTTACGGATTCTTTTTTTACTGTCTGGTAAATTTGCAACCCTTTTTTTATTCTTCTCCTGTAATTCTTTACCAAAAAATTCATAATAGTACCTTGCTAGTATCCAAAGAGATAAAGCCATACTTCCCAACACTGAGATAATGAGTAAACCGACTATTTCAATGAAAAAGATAAGTAACAATCCCAATAACATGAACTGAATTATTTTATTCTCAATTAGTCCAGAACTTATTAACGACATTGAAATCCATTTGGCAAGATACATTGGAAGATAAGAATAAGAAAAAGGGACAGCGATAAGCGAGATAAAACAAAGAACTATATTGGCCAGCACTTTCCGCAAACTCTTAGAATAAAGAATGTTTTCCCTTATAGATTTCAATCTATCCTTTTCTATGAAAAGATAATAATACAATACTGTCATGTCTTTTCTCCTTAACGAATCATATCCTTTAGTTCTTCTTCCTTATAATAGAAGTTGTTAAATTGACGGATATAGTCATCAACCGTTCCTACAATCATCTTTGCCCAGTTCACAAAAGAAGATTGTTCTGCGTTCAGTTCAGCTAGGGTTTGATATTCAATAATTTGCTTTTCATTATTAGAAATAGCATTGAGGACAATGCCAACAATAGTATGGTTGCTATATTTAGGAAGATTATACTTCACTGTGACCTCTTTCTTTGAAAGAAACTGAGGTTCCAATTTTCTTTCAAACTGATTTAATCTAAATTTATTAGTCAGTTCAATAGGAATGTTTAAAGAAGTCTCCTTTGAAACTTCCTGTTGTTGAAAACTATCAACCATTTCGTCTGTCAATAAATCATACAAAACATATTCTGTTTGAGTCAATGAACTGATCATAAGGTCCAATTTTTCCAATTCCATTTTTACATCAAGTTCAACTGCTTCAAATACTGTTTCTAATTCCTTACTTGAATAAATTACTGCCTCAACAAATTTCTTTAGCTCTTGTATTTTCTCCTCATCTTCAGAATCATCAATAATAGATGGAATTCTATAAAAAAATAGATGAATCCATTATTTTTTTCAAAATAAAGACTATTATTATCTAGATTTGAATTATCAAAATCTAGCTCTACTAAATATTTGTTAGATAGGTCACTTTTTCTCTAACTCATTTTTTTACAGTTAATTTTTAATTTTTTTCAGCCAAAAACCTTTCCGTTTACAAATATCAACAAAGCCTCCCCTCTTTATAAGTAGTCCCCTTGACTACTATTGGATTCTTGATATTTTTTTATTTAAAAATTTCTTTAGCGATTTTTTTAAACGTTCTTCTTTATGCAAATTTAATACAGTCATACCTATTTTACCTCCAATGTACTTACAATATATGGCATTAACTCAATATATGAGAAGTACACCATTACCCCTCCTACAATAATTAAAAAAATACTCACTATCCATCCCAAATCAGTTAGATGTACAAAGAGTCTTTCTCACCACTAAAATCAAGTCTAATGTCTGTATTTTTAGCTATGATAACTACTCCATTGAATGAAATGCACTCCTATAATAAACAATACAATAAATCCAAAAATCATATAATTTTTCTCCTCATTTTTATCAAAAATTCTTTTCTTTACTCTCTCACAAAAAGCAAACAAACTATTCTCATAAGTATAAATGCGATATGTTCCATTTAACTCAATTAGTTTTGTGCTTTCTTCTTCAATACTATGTCTTCCTGTTGTAATTGAGAAATTACCTTTAACAATAGTTAGGTATTCCATTGATAAACGGTTAAAGTATTGCTTATCTTCAAAAATTGAGAATCGACAAATACCACTCCCAAAACCAGATAAAAGTGTTTTAAAATCACAACTTTCTATAAACAAAATCGATTGTGGATGATGTTTTGAGAATTGTCCTAAAGAGAACATATCACGGATCACATACCAATTAGAACTATATCGGTCATAAGTTCCAGCTAAATCAAACCTACAAGATGCAAAGTAGTACAACAATTCATTTTCAATATTCTTCAACATGCTTGTATCGTCATATTTATTCTTTGGATGATATGTTCTTTTAATCTTGTTAAGGACTTGAACAGTCGTTCTAGTATCCGATAGGAACTCCCAAGGCAAATCCTCCATAAATCGCTCCAATTCTTCTTGATCACGTTTTTCCAACTTATCTTGTAAAGATTTCTTTAAATCCTCTAACTTCTGGCTAAAGGTAGTTCTGCACATACCTCGGTAGTCGATTGAATAATAGCAATCCTCTAAATCTTCATCAGATAAGTTGATTGGCATTTCTTCACCGTAAACATCTTCGCCCACGTATTCCTCAACCACTTCACCTTTAGCGTCTGCTTCAGCAAGTAGCTTTGCTAAAGACTCTAAATACTGGCCATCAAGGTTATTTTTATATTCTGGAATAAAAATAGTAACCTTGACATTATCTTTCTTTTTCCCAGATTGCAATTCTAAATCATCAAAAACATAGTTTATCGCTTTAAAAGGAAAGTCATATTTTCCTCTTAAGTCTTTACCTTCACTAACTAAAATTTCTTTCATTGTTATTTCCTCCTAAAGTACTCTGAAGTTATTTCTACAAATTTTAAGAGCCTTTTATAACCATCGGGCTGCAAAACTATCGCAGCGATAACTATAATCACTAATATTCCTAAACCAATAAAGGCTAAATTAAACAATTCAACATCTTCTTTATCCATTTTAAATCGCATTTTTACCCCTCCTGCTTTACAACATCATTCGCATACTCAGTCAGTATGGAACCTACACGAATACTAGCATTCTCTAATTTCCGGTCTCCATTTGCTAGACGTTGAACAACTGACAATACCAGTCCAGTATCTTTTGATATTCGATAGGGAGTCTCCCTATCGAATAACTCTCTGATTTTATCTGTATCTACTTTCATAGATACCCCCTTCCTATTCTTTATTCATATTTCGACCTCTTGTATCATCTTATTATTTCCTTTATAGTCAAAGAAGTCAACCAAAAACCACTCTCGCTCTCCAAAACATTCTTGGATGTTAGTCATCGTACAATCTTTTTCACTTTTACGATATATAATATTTTGGTAGACCATTTCTTTAGCCATTACTTTATCAAAACTTTCTTGACTAGAGAATGTTTTGATCCGACTTTCACCAACCCAATACGAATTTCCCAATTTTACTTCATCGTAGGCAAAAGAAACATATTGTCCACGCCACCCTTTTGTTTCATCAAAAATAGTTCCTGTATAACCATTAGCTTCACAAATTGCAAACATAGCGTATTCAGTTGTTTTTCGCTCTTTACGATCCTCGTTATCAAGATAGACAGGTTTACTTACAGCAGCATAAACTTTAGGCTTACGGATAACATTTTCTAGTTCATTGATAAGGAGTAACTGTTTATAGTAAGATTTATCATCGTCACTCAAACCGGAAACCCACTTAGAGTAACGTTTAGCTTGGTAAGTAGTAACCACGCGCACGTCATGAATAATCTTGAATGAGGTTAACAAGTTTAAATCATAGTCTTGCGCAACGATGTGGATACGGTCAACTTTTCCTGCTCCTCCAAGGCTTTCTTCATCCCAAAAAGGATAGGAAGCATGTGTGAGTAATCAACGTAGCGCCCTGAATTTGAAACCTTACCAATGCGTTTGGTGTGAATGTAGTAGTTGATAAGATTGCTATTGATAAATTTAAGATTAATGAACTCGTCATCCTCAATATAAAGACTTGGGCTGATTTTACTTTTACCGTCATCCCAATGCCACAAATACTTTTCTCCTCCAACATAAAAACGATAAGTGAAATTAGAGAAATAATCAATCCCTTTGATTTTGTTCAGACCTTCCTTAACAGAAGTACCGTCTGTCAAAGCGTTATCTCCACGGCCACGTTCAGTTGTGCCAGGGCCATAACGTCCTGTATATGTAGCACTATCCGTAAAGGAGTTCAATACATAAATTGGATCATCAGCCTTAGAGTATTGATTTAAGATAGGGATGATTTTTGCTAATTCAACGTAAGTTGAATCTGCAATCTGAGAGTCAGCATTTGACCAAATAATACCTGGGTCGGAAAACATATTTGTTGGAACATGATCCAGCTGCAAGATTTGATTACGCTCAATTAACCCCATAATAAGATTAAACAAGTAATAGCGAGATTGAACCAATGATAGTGAAGTTTCTTCATCAGAAGATTTCGATGTAAAGGAGTCCTCTGACAAAGAAATATCCTGACTATCCAACCATGTGAGCCAAGTGTTTTCTCCATTGCGAATCAACACTCCTACTTCATTTGGCATCGTATTCCTAACAAATTCCATAACTGTATTATTCAGTTCAAAACTTCCAGTAGAGTTACGCATTTTTAGGAAGGTAATCCCTTTGCTTGTTGGGCAGATATGTTCAAGGAGAGCTGGAGAGTGTTTGATTGCCACCTCTAAGCTCCCTGCATACTCGTCATAAAGGTCTTTCAATCGAGGAAGATCCTCATCCAAATAGATAAGTTTGATGAATAATGATAGGCTGCTGAGTAGGCGCATTAGTTCCTTTATGAATGTTCATAAAGTTTACAGTTAAACCATTACGATACTCAAAAGCTGTTAAGTCTGAGCGCATAATAAGAAGTTCATGCTCATAACGTTTAATTTTTTCTTGAATCTCTGCCATCATTTTAGCTTGCTTTTCATACATAGCTGTAATTTGAGCTTCCATTTCAGCTTTTAAGTTATTGATTGTTGTTAGTTGCCCTGCGAAAGCTTCATCTTCAAATTTAGAAACTTTTTCAATTAACTTTTTTGCATCCTCAAGCTGATCTTTTAAGACAAGTTGATTGTATGATTTCACAACTATCTCATTTCCAATGGCAACATCATCTGTCTGATCTACTACTGCTAATAATTCTTCAGGAACGATATAAGCCTTGGAATATACTTCGATAATAGCAAAACCTTCATAGATAGCCATTACCTTTACTTTGTGTTCAGGATTTAGCTGGAGAAAGTTAATTAAACTTTCAGTTAAGAAAAATTCACCTCTACGGCCACTCAAATATTGATTACAATATTCGCGCGTGATGATTTCTCCGCCATAACAAAGTTCATCTTTATTATCCTTGTAGAACTCTTTTACACGTTCGTTCATATCCTCTGTAAGAGTATCGAGTTTCAACGTAGCATAAGCAATCACTTTAGAAAGACGTGTTTTCTCTGCTTTTTCTTGCTTATCCTTTAACTCACGATACTCCTTAAAAATTTTAGAGGCTTCATCTGAATAACTGATAGTCGGTTCAAATCTTACCATGTCTTTTTCCTTCCTTGATTCTATAATACTATTATACCCCATTTGGGGTATAAAGTCAAGAAAAAAAGAACAGACTATCTCTAGCCTGTCAACGTTATTTATTATTGTTGAATATCCACGTTTACTCTATCCTTAAACAAGTCAATATCACTATACCGAGGACTCTGCCCTCTTGGTACTTCTGTTTCGGTGTCTAGTCAGCTAGAATATCTGACACTACCTCTAAAGCGTACCAGTAGTAACGTTCTGCTTGTTCATGTTCTACATTTTGAACCTTCCATTGTGAAGGAACTTCAAAAAATGGATCACTAGGTAGCTCTGGGTAACGTCCTTGCTCAACTAGTTTATACATTACACCTTTCTGGCCCTCTGGTAAAGCAAGTAGTACATAGTCCGGATTCTTTCTAAGTCGGCCAGATTTGGTAGTAAAAAGCACCTTACCATTGTTATCTTTTGCATGATAATAATGTGCCTCTAAATTTCCTTCTGAACTATACTTCTCTCCACTCAACATAACCCACGGCTGGAGTTTAACAACTCCTACGCTATATTTAGACATTCTTTATTCCCCTTCTTTAACAATTTTATGACCTTCCCTGCTCACTATTGAGGCGTTATCTATTTTTCCCAAAACATAAGCAGATATACAAACTGACAAAAATGCTAGGGCCATTGTTACAAATACAATTCTCATAAATTCAATGTTATTGCCATATAACATTTCAAACATTTTCATAAAGGAAATATTTTCCGCTCCAAGCATTTGAGCGAAATGATAGTTATATAATTTTACAGATGTATAAGCAATGAAGGCTAACAATAGATTTATAGGTATTAAGATTGATAAAATAACGGTACAGATACTTCCCAAAATAAAAAATACCCGGTATTTTTTACCTACTCTTAATGATATATCTGGTTTCGTATGATATTTGCTAATTACATTCTTTATAACCATTAAAAAGTCCTCCCTATATTCTATTAATAAAAATTATTTAATTTATATTTATAAAGTAAATAAAAACCATCTATTACTTATCCATTATCTCCTCGTATCTGGAAACAAAATATTTTTGATAAGCAATCCTATCCCAATCGTTTTCTAGGTAGAAAAAACTTACAAGTGAGTACAATTTTGAAATACTTTCGCGAGATAATCCTTTCTTTTTCCAAAAACGATTATTCCTCCAGTTTCTTATAAAGCTACTCTTCGATTTTAACTTTTCAATTTTCGCCAAGAGGGAATTTCTAACCGTCTTATAAAATGGATCATAAGAACCATATCTACTTTTGAACAGTCTGTTTTTCTCATTGGCTTCATTTAATCTAAACCAACTTTCATAAAGTGATTTTATAATATAGTCTTCGTCCGACAATAAAGAATGAATCTGTAATGCAATATCTTCAGAGATATTAAGAACATCCGCTAAATTTGAGATGAAGCTGATTTGAGATGTCTTATACAAAAATCTAAGTTCATAATCAGAATGAGCATAATGAATGAGGTTATACAGATTTACTTCAAGACTTACTTCAAGATTATTGAAATCCTTTGGCAAATCATTAACAAGAATACTATAAGTAATATTTCCAGTTGTCTGATAGTGTTTCTTTGCAAATTCTAGATCACGCTCTATACATTCTTGAGTGAACTCATTTTTTCTCTCTTGCAAAAGATGCTTCAATTCTTCAATATGTCTTTCCCAAATAGGAGACGACATTGTTGTAAAAACCATGATGTATTTCCTTTCTTTATTTCAAGATTGTTTTCCCATAAAATACTGGTGACTGATTGACTTGATTATGGCAGTTAGAGCAGTAAAGGTTTGGTTCTTGCCATAGGATAACATCATCAAATACCATTAAATTATCTAATGATTGATATGGCTCTATCAAAGGGAAATACTGATTGATAAAAGTGTTAAACCTTTGAGGTTCTTCTATAAATGCTAGAGCAGGGCTATTGCTATCAAAGAGAAAACCAAGAGTGAATAGCTGGCCCTCTTTATTAAGAAGATAATAGCAGTTATCATCAATCTGTTCTCCTATAACCATGTCAGTAGGTTCAACCTCATAGAGATTGCAGTAGAAAACCTTGCATTCTTTACAATGAGGGCAGCTATCAAATAAACGTGTTCTGCGCGTGTAGAAGTAATCATCTATTGCCGACAAAAACAGATTCTTTGGTTTCTTTCCTAAGAAAAAGAAGAATGGAATAATATAGCCACCAATAAGAACTATGATCAACCAGAAATTTTGAGTAGTAACGATTTCAGATATAATACCTAAGAAAGTTAAAGGTAACACTACCCAACGAACTGCCCAGATTAGCAAATACGTTATCTGGCTAAACTGAAATTCATGTTGAATGATTGACTGACGGTAACGATATATTAGAGCAGAAACTCTGATGCAGAATAAAATAAAGCTAAATAGGAAGTATTGTAGAATGAGTAAAGCTAGGTTCATACTTCCTCCTTTGTTACCATTTTATCTATGAGCTGATTATTAGCTACTATATCCCCTTTTTCGTCATCAAAAGCGATTGTATCTTTCATTATTTTATAGTTTCCTGTCTCTTTATCTTTTACAACAGAAACAACTGTACCTGCCTTATCAACTCCAAACGAGTCAGCAATTTTTTTAGCGTCAATATTATCTAAGTCGATAAATAAAAGGTCTTTTTTTCTTTCTTCTGGTAGTTTCTCTAGCAATGAAGTTAATCCAACCTTACAGTAAGGGCACGTCGATTTATAGAATACATAATATCCATTCCCCTCTTCAGCAATTAGTTCTGCTTTCTCTGCTGCTGCATCTAGCTTTTCAGAAACTAACGTAGTTTGTTCCTGGGTAAGTGGCTTAAACGTGGTATTCTGGTAACTAATCAATGAGATCCCGATACCATATTCAGAAACATTTTCCCTATTTTCTTGATTAGCTACCACCATACCCAAAATCAAAGAAATCACTACGGGTAAAGAAAAGAATAAGATTATACGCCAGCTAGACAACATAAAATGTTCTGTTATCTGCTTCATTCCTTTTGTATAAACTACTAGGGGTGACAAAAGAATAGATAGAATGATCCAGATTAAAATTCCAGATGGTGACATATGGTAAACAACCTTATATCCAATGGTGATAAATAGATTGGTTAGAATTATTCCAGTACAAACCATAACAAACAGATATATTAGATATAGGTCTTTCAAAAAATCTCGGTCTTTTTTCGTCATACTACTTCTTTCGTCCTTTTAATTGTATGTACCCCTGCAACTTAATAAGGGTTTCCAATTTCACGTTAGATAATGGTCTTTCCTTCTTATTCAAAGAGATAATCGTTTGACGTGAGATTCCAGTATCACGCGCCAACTGTGCGCTATCTAAGTCTTTATCAAAGAGCAAAGCACGTATAGCTTTTAGAGAAATAAAATCCAGTTCACCCTGCTCATTACTTGGTTGAATATCCAACTCCTTCCGAGTATAGCTATCTACCCCTTTGAAAAGCTCGATAAATTGTTCAGCAGTGATCACGAGTGCACTTTCATGAGAACTGTTCAAGGAATGTAACTCATAAGTATAGAATGGTTTAACATCCAGCTTATAAAATTCCTCTCCATCCTCACTAGCAATGACTGTGATGCGTTTTTTCGGTATCCATGTCGCCATGTAGTTATATTTACTTTTTTTAGGGAAACGGACCAGCATTGCCTTTTCTGTCTCTTTGACAATTAGTGACCGATATAAATATAAGATAGCCATAGTTTTTTACCCAAAAGCCTTTCCTACATGACCGCCATAATAGTGAGAAATACTAACTTGATGAGCGGTTGTATTATAGTTTCCAGTCCAGAAAATGCTATCAGAATCCTTTTTAGTGGATTTAACAATAAATTGAACAACATCTGTTGATTTCGATTCGTAAACCTCTATATTGTTGACATCGACATCATAACCATTCTGTTGAAAAGAAACTGCAAAAGTCATTATCATATCCTGTTTAGCCATTTTAAGATGCTTCTCTATTGAGTAATCAATCTCTAAGATATTAGCTGTTTTACATTCCTTGATAACAACTTTAAATGCCTCTTTGACTTCTTTCTCAATATTTTTGTCTGCCCTATGACCTGGCATTTCAATAGATGATAAGGCTTTATTGTAGTTTCTATCATCTTCAGTAATTACGACTCTTTCAGTGCTTTCCTCGGACGGCTTTTTCTCTTCCTTAGATGATTCTTGTACTTGCGATTGTTCTTGATTTGTTTTATTCACATTCTGAATATAGACAATAGTTATGGTAGTTACAGCTCCAACTGATAACAAAAAAGTTAATAAGATTTTCAATTTAGACATTTTATTTCTCCTCTTTTTCTTCTGATAGGTCAACAATAAAAAATGTAAGTAAGGCAGGTGCTAAGAAACACATAGCTATTGAGAAAATAAACTCAACAATCGCTTTCCCTAAGTCTTTAGTCTGACCTGCAATAGTTAGGCCTCCTTGGAGTGTATGTATAAAGTAATCTTTATAATTCATATACCCAACGGCTACCACAAAAAATAATGATAACCCAATCATCCACTTAATCATGCGCTCAATTTTTGAGGTATAAATTTTATACGTCTTGTCTTGCTTGGCTTTTATTGCGTCCTGCATCTTCTCTTCTTTTTTTCTTTCTTTCTCCGCTTTTTCCTTTAGGATTTCCGCTTTTCTAATCTCGATACGCTCTTCAAGTGGAAGCCCATCAAGTTCATCTTTTACAGGTACATCATAATCATCAAAAATACTCATATCCTTTTCCTTCCTTTCTCTACAAAGAGATAATGTCCCTTATATCATCCGTATCTAATGCTTTAGCAATCTTATCAATCGTCTCAAACTCGATGCGCGTGCTACCATTCAATAAAGATGATACCGTGTTTGGTCTAATCCCAGCCATTTTAGATAGCTCTGATTGTGTTATGTTACGTTCCGATAGTGTTTCTTTTAAAGTGATCTCTACCACTATTATTTCACCCTTTCACTATGATTACTCCTTTATTATAACGCTTTAGCGATATAAATGCAAATGCAATAACGGTAAAGCACTACAATATAAATAAAAAGCAGTGATTTTGTCACTGTTTTTATTGTTTTGTCAATTTAAGGTTTGATTCATTCCCGTATGCGAAAGAAAAACCATTTCTTTCACTTGCACTACTACTAATAAGGCGGTAACTATATGTATTAGGTTTACCGATTGCTTTTCCACTCACAGAATAATTCTGTTCAACAACTAGGAAAGTACCATCTTCAAACACATGGCATACAATTCCAGTATGTCCATAAGTTGCCTCTTCCATACTAGAGAAAATCGCCCCTTTTTTAGCATTCTTAGTCGTAGTATTTCCAAAGATATTCGCCCAGGCCGCAGCTTGGTCTTTACCATCCCCTATAACAGTACCAGAATGACCCCAAAGGATATTCCCTAGACTAACAGTAAGGTCAACACATTCCCCAGATCTTTCTACCCAACCAGTGGAACTATCATATTCTAAACCAAGTTCTTTTGGATCAATAATATACTCTCTCAACTCAATAGGTAATGATGATGGTGGCCACCCAATTCCATCTACTTGAACTCCACTAGGAACTTTTCCTGTTCCGTCTGAGGTTTTCCTACGCTTACCACATTTATCTATCTTTTTCGGTTTAGTAGTTACTCCAAGGCTATCTGATGGCTGGATAGGCCCTACTTCAACAAAAGGCGACTTACCATATTTCTTAATGGCTTTCTCATCCAACCATTTGTACTTCGCTCCTACAGTATCATATGCATTATTTAGAGAAGCTTCATAAGCTACTGGGTCGCTTGCCCACCCCCCTTGAGCGATAGCTTTAGATATTGATTTAGGATCAGTATTGTTTATAGCTCCCTTGTAAAGAGTCTGGTGGGCCATAAATTCAGACTTTGCAACAATACCTGCATCATACGATTTAAACCAGGCATAGTTTCCACCTGTAAAGTCTCCGACATTTGTACCCGGGCGTGTTCCAGAAAGGTCAACTGCATCCTTACCATAGTTTCCAATGTGATAGGGAAATTGTCTAGGCTTCCTCCAGTTTTAACCCCTCCCATATTATGGGCCATCCAAAAGCTAGTTCCAGATGGATTAGTAAAGTTAAATCCATACTCAACATGAGTCTGAGCGATAGAAAAAGAAGGGAGATAACCACCTGCTTTCCAAGATAGGATATAGGCTTCCTCATGTTCGCTTATAAACTTGTCGATATTCTGGTCGAAAGAGGAAGTTTCAGAAGCATTCGTTTCGCTTGTAGTTGTTTTTGTTGTTTTTGTTGTTCCACAATCTTGCGCTCGTTTAGCATGAGAGGATGCTGCAGCTGAGAAGATAGATACAACAACTATAAGAGCAAGTGAAAAGAAGAGTAGGGTTGATACTACTACCGTCCCTAAAATAATCAACTTCTTTTTTAGTATTTTCTTCATGTACTATCTCCCTATTAGTAAAAATAGATACAAGATACCAATAAGGATCACCCCAGTTACAAGGAGTTTTGCTAATTGACGATAAAAGAATTTATTTCTACTTATCTGTTGATGATATAATACATCGTTGTCAGATTGCTGATAGTATTCTTTTTGTAGTTCAATAGTACCATTGATTTCATCAGTAATTTCTGTTCTTACATCATCAATATACATTCTACTTCGAGAAAATAGACCAGACCTTTTCTTATTAGTACGTTCAATTTCTTGCTCGTCTAAGTCGTTATAATACTCGTCATAATATTCAGCATAATCACTACTAGAAAACTCTTCTTCTAGTTCCTCTGAATGTTTATCTTTAACCAAAATAACGAACCCCTTTCCTTATTTTTGTCAAGATTGAGCGTCTTTGAGGTGCAATAAAGAGATCGTCCATGACTGTTACTTTCCCCCAAACCCCCTTAATTTTAAAGGTTCTTGTCAATCTACGTTCATAAATACCTAGTTTCTTATATGTATATTTTTCGTCCTTTTCATCAATCAAGATGAAATCCTCTACATCAAAGAACTCTAAAATAGAGTAGGCCTGGTTATATTCCTTATACTTCGCCTTGTTTGCAAGTCGTTTTTCATAAAGAGGAGAATATTTCTTAGAAAATCCAGAAATGGCACTAACAATCATCTTACGATGTCCTTGTTCAATCTTTCTAATTGTAAAGGCAATAGCAAGGAATAGTATCGCATTCATTCCGGATTCTGTTAATAAAGCCGTAGGTAAAAATACCAGTAAAAGAGTTAGAAGGATAGAGTCTTTCTTGCCTAAAATAAACATGAGTACTACTGTTACAATTCCAAAAAATACATAAGGCATAAATCCAAGTAAGACAATCTCCTTTCCATATCTATCAACCAATTCAGAGATATGAAAGGAATAAGCCATGAAACTTCCAGATAAGAAGCCCACCTGCACTGCTATCGATAAGAGATTTAAAAAATGTAGTGTTCTAACATTATGGATTTTTTTTTGCAGCTTATAATACAATTCAATAACTGTTACCATATTTCTCCTTTTTAACGCATTCTAGCATATCTAGCGGTTTCGGCGTAAGGCAAACCGTAGTAATCAATATCTGGTCTATCTGATAATTGCATTCCAAATGAGTAGTTAGCAACCCCAGATATATTCAAGAAAAACTGTTCATTTTGAAGATAACGAAGTCCATCTAATTCTGACTGCGTTATATCACCAAAACTTTTTGCAATTTTAGGGATCACCATGACTTCTTGTTGAGTTAAGATACGGTTACGCATCTGAGCAAAGACTCTCCTTGATGCTAGTACATATGGTGAAAGTCATCAGATTCAGCAGAGGAAAGGATTTTGTCAAGAGAAGATACCTCCAAAATAATTCCAGAGTCATTTTTAGTGATCTCTTCAATCATTTCTGCTAGGAAAGTAAGAGAATGTGCGTAAGTAGGTTCAAACAACTTATCTGCACCAGTAATGGTAATAATCACATGATTTGGTATTTCTTCAATATCTCTACTATCCGCTTCCAATCTATTCTTGATACCATTCTTAACTGATTCAGCTGATGCTAGACTAAGTATTTGGTAAAGTACAATGTGAAGCAAAGCCTTATCATCAATGCCAGATAAATTGAATGTAACCACCTTTTCACCCTCTATTTCAACAAAATCAGACGTTTTGTTCATGTAACGGTAATCGTTAAGTAGGGCCCGAAAAGCAGATACCAATTTCTCATAACTTTCAGCTTTTGATCGTCCTGCTTCTCCTCGGTTGCGCTCTCTTCGCCAATCCGCATCTAAAGCATCAACTAGGTTACTCAAAAGAGGATAATCTTCCCATGTAGAATTAGTAAGATGTAGGAGACTATTTTTTTGCTCTGCCTCACTTAATTTCCATAAGTCAAAAGTGGCATATAATTCATCGGTAGTTTCCATGAGATTATTAAAATCGCTTTGGGTAAGACTTGGATCTTTGATACTAGCTAGCACTTTTAACTTGTTACGATGAACCTTATAGCTTCGGATTTGGTCAGTTACTAACGTTTCTTCTGAAATACGTGTTGCCATAATTTGTAGAGGGTTAATGTGGTAGTTGCTTTCTCCATCAGTAATATCAAATACCAACCCTCCCTGACGGCGTGTCAATTCTGATAGAGACCCAGATAGGTCAATATTTATCAAAGTATGCCCCTTGGCAAACAAACCATCTAAATATTTAGCAAGTAATTTACCTTTACCAGCATTATTTATCCCTGCAATCATAAGGGTAGGCGAAAGACGTTCATTATCTTGATGTAACATATCAAAATATACAGGACCACCAGTACGTGTAAATCCTAGGAAGATACCATGGTCGTCCATTAAAGTTGTATGGATATATGGGAAACCAACTGCCAAAGTATCGTTGGGAATTGGCTGAGGATTTCTACTAGTAGGCAGCATTCTATGATAACTTGCAGGGATAAAAGGTGTATCATACTCGGTTTTCATCATGCCTTGGCTAACATGAACACCATAACCAGATAATTGAGATTTTAGATCACGTTGTTTTTGTTTTAATAATTCTGGAGTATCAGCAGGAATATAATAGGAAACTCCCACATTTTTTACCTTACCATTATTATCAGCAAATTCTTTTAATTCAAGTAATGATTTAACTTCCCCACTATTACTCACGTCATCTGTAAAATTACGGTTAGAGGAATGAGCGAGGTTTGAAATTGATTTGTCAGCTTCTTCAGAAACTTTTTCATTGTTTGAAAAAAACCTAAAAACGTTTACACCATCTATCTGAACCATTGAACTTGCCCAATATGGAGGCATCTTATGCTTAGGATAATCACCGTTACCAATGTAAGCAACAGAAAATACCCCAGCTGCTGTTTTGATGTACGAATCATCCTCTTTAAAATTCAATCCATCGGGTTGTATTCTTCCTTGAAGATTCAGGTCATATCCTTTTCTTATATATTGATTGATTGCTCTTCTTGCTAAATACATCTTTTTACCTATTCTCCATTTCCATTTGGGTTGTTAAAATTCATAATAATCTGCTCTTTTTTCTCAGCAGAGATCTGTCTTGGTCGAAAACCAGTGGAAGCATTATTTATAGCTTGCGTTTTATAATTCAACTCCTCTAGTGTCCGGCCATGATAGATATGGAAAAATTCAGTGTTATAATGCTCCCGTCCAATAATTTCATCAATCTTGATATTATGTTCCAGGACATCCCGCTGATGTTCCTTCTGAACTCGTATTCTCTCATCTAAATCTGAGGATAAAAGTTCCTGTGTAACAATTTCATGTTTTCTCTTATTCTCAATGATTTGTTGTCTTGTATCAGTTGGAAGCCTTGTTGTTAATTCAGTAAAATCAAAGTCGATTGCATCAAGATATTGCTTATACCCTCCGATAGTTTCAATTTGCTCGGATGGTGAACAAGTATAGACATCTTTTCCTTGTACTCCCACAATTTGCATATACCCAAAACCATTACTCAAAGCTAATGGGGTATTTGCAACATTAGTTAAGATTGCTTTAACACTTGATGTTTTCACAATATCAAGGAATGTCCTATTTTCCCAATTTTTATCATACTTATAACGTGGTTTTTGATTATCCGCTATAAGATTCAAGCTACCTTTTTCTTGAACAATCTCAGGCGTTTTCTTTTTATTTTTGGAAGATTTTTTAATTTTCATGTTACTCTCCATTATTTTTTTATAATACTATTTTATCTCTTATCTTACATATAGTAAAGCTATGATAAAAAAAGGGCACTTATGGAAAGTGTCCTAAATCAAAGTCGTCCTACAACTGCTCCTACCAAAGACAAAAAACCTCCAACGAATAGGATAGGCATAAGAACTGCGATTCCTGCCAATATCGGAAGAATACCTACTACAAAGTTAACGACTGCCATTGTAATTGAGTAGATTGGAACAATGATGCCAACTCCTAAAATAAGAAGTATAGGAACTAAGAATAGGCAGACACTTCCGAAAATACCAATCAATCTAAATGAACGGTCATACACATTTTCATCATCCAAGCCAGACAAGAAATAAACTGAAGTAAAAAATCCCATCAAGCAACCGAAGATTAAAACAAAATAATTAACTTTCATATTATATCGCGTTTTTATTGGTTCTGTTAGATTTCTAACAAACGACATTACAGGAACTCCAACAATTTGCCATAAAATGATAAAAAATCCTAACTCAATCCCTTTCAAAATTGGATGCAACATAAGTGTTTGGATATAATCAATCAAAGATAAATAGAATTCATTAAACATATTCTTTCCTCCTAAATCAATTTAACTTTCTTTCTCTATATTCCTATTGTAAACGATAACTTTAAAAAATGCAAAGACTCGTGTCCAAAAATAAAAGGCTAGGGTTCCCCTAACCTTTTATTTTAAAATTCCTCGACCTCTCCACTATGATTTGGGAGATCCGTTATAGTATTCTGGTGTTCTGATGGTTTAACTTTTGAGTAGTGAATTGTATTTACAGGTCTTTCACCTCTTTCAATCGGTTTTGATTTATTTCGGTTGATTATATCCTTGTACTCATCCATTACTCTGCTTGGAACCTTAAACGTATTACCTTGTCTCTTATTTGCTCCAAGAGGGGTAGCTCGTTTCTTCGTTAAACCGTAACGAGTACTATTATAGCCTTTTCTAACAGGTGCAGTCGCTTTATTGTAAGCAGATTTAACTCCCCTGATTGCCCTTCTAGTACCAGTTCTCATATTTGTCTTAGCACTAGTCATAGCATTCTGGCTACCTACGATTGTTCTTTCTCCCAACGTTTTAGCTAATCCTTCACCATAACCAACGCCAGAAGCGTACATATGAGCTCTAGTCCCACTGTGTAAGTTGGCAAATCCACCTGCTACCTTACCAAAACCGTTTCCAGCAAACTTACCAGCTTGTTTAGTAGCATTTGCTCCAAAACGTCCAGCTTTGTTAGCAAAGCCCGCTCCTTTTTTTAGCAGCACCTACTAAACCTCCATGACGCTTACCAGTAACAAAGTTTTTTCTACCTAGAACCGAATTACCGGCAAACTTGGCACCTTGATAAGCACCAAAACCAGCACCTAAAGCAGTCATTAGTCCATTTCTAGCACCAGTCGTTACTCCTAACCATGATTTAATAGCACTAGAACCTTGAGACGCTCCTAAGAAGGTTGCGATATAGAGGACAATAATCAAAATAGTCTTACTTAAACCATTTAGGTTACTAAATAAAGTTGCCTTTCCAATCGCAACAATCTGCGCATTTTTCAGGAACCACATAGAAAAATGAACAATCGCTATTTCAAAGAAAATTCCTGCAATCCCAGAGAAAATAGATTGCAATAGTTCCATGAATTTTGTGCTATCATCTACCGACGTATAGGCGACAAAAGGAGCAACTATTGATGATAACAGAACTTTGTATAATGTTTGAGCCATTGAAATTAACAAACCAATCAGTAGAGCAAGTAACATGATCTGCTGAATAAATATAGCTAAATAGTCAACCTTATACCTTGGATAAACAGGTGAGAATATAGAAAAGTCCACCCCGAACATACTTGATACTTCAATACCAGCAATGATATATTGTTCTGAACCGTCTCTTCTTTTTTCTCCAGCTTGCTTAGATGATGTCAAAATGGTTGCTACACCATAGTAAGCATCTGAACTTGTCCTTTTTTCTTTTTTATCCTGGTCCTTGTAGATGTAATAATTCAACAATTCCTCAGTTGACGCTCCGATAAACGATTCAAATTTCGTTTGTTGAATATTGGAATCCCTTATATCGTTGAGTGTAGCGGGGTCTTTCTGAATGTACTTAGTGTTAGGATCATACTCCAATTTTTTGGTATCAAAATCTTCATCTATAAGATAAAGGAGGTCAACTACATTATTTTTGATTGGCATCAAAGATAGTGTTTGTTTTTCTGAACCCAACGTTGCACTATGTGTTCTCAACGTTGTTGTAGCTTGAGAAATAATATTCCCAGATGCAACAAGAGCAGTTGGAAGTACATTTAAAGCAAAACTAACCAATATCAGATTATTGAAGAATTCTTTATACTTAAATGAACCACCAATAAAGGATAAAGTTACACGTGCAATTATGAAGACGACAAAGATTGCCATCCCAATATAACGTCCCCAAAAATAGAATTTACCTATCCATGTTCCAGTATCACCTAGATAATTGAATAACCCAAATAAAATAAATATCTTATCGAATAATTCCTCTATTGATACTGAAAAAGAGTATAGTAGCTTCATGATAGTAGCTGGGAAAACATAAAGCATTTGCCAAATTGGAAGCACGTCATGTAGGTACAAACTCCACTGATCATAAAACTGAACTGTTTTTATTGTAGATAGAGTATTATTTTTCCATACTTGTTTATCTGGTGCGGAAACTTTATCAAAGCCGTTCTCAGAAGTCCAATAGCTTGTCAATTCCTTTAAATTTCTGATAGGGTCAATCCCTTTGCTATCAATACTATCATCTAATGAGTAATTAGCCAAAAAATCACCCCCTAATTATTCTTTTCAGTAGTAGATGAAAATGGCTCTCTTATAGGTTCTGACTTAACCACCCACTTAAACTTAGCATTATCATCAGCCTTCATTTCAAAACTAATTCGTTCTGATGAGAGGGTTCCGCTTTCTGTACGAATACCCACTACATAAGTAACTAAGTAAGTTTCCCCGTCCTCATTTAATGAGATTTTCTCAAGGATCGTACTTGCTACCTGGGCCTTTGTTGGCTGAGTAAATTTAGCATCCCCACCAGATAAGAAAGGAACAATCGCATCTTTATTGCCAGTAAAGTAGTATGTCACAAAGTATCTTGCGACAACATCGATGGCATGTTCGTTATCTTGTACTTTCTTAGTAGAAGTTTGCTGCTGATACAAGTATTCAAGTTTTTCTTCTTGTTTTTGCGCGTGATTATAGTTCAGAATACCTAAACCAATAGCTATAACTGAAATAATTGCAAAAAGAACCGTTAGGAACTTATACCACAATTCAGAATTTCCGTTAGAACCAGGACCTACCGAACTAGCATAGTTGGTTGTAGAACTTTGTTCTACTCCACTCACTCCTTTAACTCCCTCTCTATCTAGCTCCCCCTCAATCGTATTGTTTGGAGGATAAATAGGTAGTTCAGTGACAGATAAACCCAGACTATGCTTATAGCAGTCCATCAGGTTAGGTTCCATTGTGCAGAAATACTTGGTCAAATCATCGAAAGAATAATGTCCAAAACGAGGATCCCGCCTTGTCGCATAAATCAATGCCAACGGGATATTTTTGTACTCGTCATCAAGAACAAAGGGTGAAATCCTTGGTCCTTCTCCAAAGACTACTTTTCTACTAATCAGATTGTTGTTGCTGGCCTGAGAAACTAAAGCAATCCCTTTGAATGTGAAATTATCAAAATTATTCTTTAATTCTAAAAATAGACTTTCTGCTTGTTGAAAGGTTAGAAAAGGAAAGTTTTTCTTAATACTTTTACTTGGGTCAGTTGGATAGAGGTCAAGATCGATTTTTTCAATGATATCTCCTATTTCCTCATTGTTGTCTGGGTTTACTTCACCCCACTCAACGTAAAGAAATAAGGGTTCTTGAATTGAAACCCTTCTTTTCCCCCTAAATCCAAAAGATTGGATGTTAGAAGTCATATATTACCCTCCTAGACCTTTCACGTATGCGACGATTGATGCTGCAAGGGCAATAAGGAGCAAACCTCCAATAACAGCTGGAAGCCACTTCATAGCTTTTTGTTTAGCCTGGTCACCTAACATGAATAAAAATCCAATAACTATAACAATTGCAGCTCCAACAATGTAAGCCAATATTTTTAAATCGTCACCAAATTTAGTAACATCTGCACCTGTTTTCTTAAACGGGTTGTCGTCTGCAAAAACCAGTGTATTTTGAGCTGAAAGCAACAAAAGTGTTGCAGAAGTCGTCATTTTTTTGAAAAAATTATTTTTCATAAAGGTGTTTTTCCTCTTTTCTTTTTATATATACTATTTTACCTTCAAATTGCCAAAAAGTAAAACTATGATAGGCTAAATTTGTGGAATAAGTTTCACACTTGTTTCTCTTCGGTCTTGGGCAGTATACTTAGCAGTATATTTATCCCCACTACCCTCTATTAAAGTACCGGGAGGATTTCCTGTCAGAGTAACTTCTACGGTGTACTTAGTAGATCCCTTATCACGTAAAAAATAGAATTGCCTAGTGATAGGATAATCCAATATAGTTTCAATCGTTCTTTCTAGTGGCCGAGCACCATTATATTCATCCGTACCAATATTTTGTAAGTAACGATAGAATGTATCACGCGCCTCACTTTCATCTTCACCCATATACTTGATAAACAAGCCACGTTCTGCCCAAAACTTTTCCTTGATAGCCATTTTAGAGTTAATGATCTCCTGGGTAACATCCCCGGTCAACATATTCAAGACTACTTTTTTATCAAAACGTTGGATAAACTCTGATCTGAAATAGACACTTAAATCATCGTCAATATTGGCCATGAATGACTTTCTTGTTGTCTGGTCCAAATTTTCGAAGGTCTGCCCTTCATTTAGAGTTCTGAATTTTTGTTTAATGGTTTCATGACCTACGTTAGTCGTAACGAAGATAACAACATTCTTAAAGTTGACTAATCTATTGTCACCGTCAGTCAACCGGCCAGCATCAAGTACTTGTAAGAGTAGATTCTGGATAGAAGGATGCCCTTTTTCAATCTCGTCAAAGAGCAATACTTGGTAAGGTTTACGCTTAACTTTTTCTGTTAATGCTCCCTCATTACCGTTATATCCAATAAGTCGAGCGACTGCTTTTTCATCATCAAACTCTGAACAGTCAATTCGAGTCATCATATCTACTGAGCCAAAAATAGCGCGAGCAGTCTGTCGAGCACATTCGGTCTTACCTACTCCAGTAGTTCCAAGTAACAAGATAGAGCCTAAAGGCTTTTCTTTGTTTTGCAGATCAGTCTTAGCACGGTACGTTATATCAGCAATCGCCTGAACCGCTTCTCCCTGTCCCTTTACAACTTGAGAGATCATTTCTTCGTAGACTACCCGTTCTGTTTGTTCCTTGTAAAAGAATTTCAAGGTCAATTCCTTTACGAGTATGAACTACTTGAGCAATATCTTTATAGGTGATGGTCTTAGAACCCTTTAAGTAAGCAGCTGCTACTGCTTCATCTAAAAGGTCAATTGATTTATCTGGAAGGTTCTTATCAGCCATGTAGCGCGTGGATAGGTCAACCGTAGCAATAATGGCTTCATCTGTCACCTCAATCCCTCTGATGCGTTCATGTTTAGCTTTAACCTTAGACATGATCTTGATAGCAGATTCTCTGTCTGGCTCTTCTACATAGATTGGTTGCAAACGACGCTCCATAGCACTATCTTTTTCAATCAAGCGGAACTCTTTATGAGTAGTTGCAGATATAAAATAGATATCTCCACGAGATAAAGCTGGTTTTAAAAGATTGGCCACGTCAAGAGTAGACTGATCTGTTGCACCAGTCCCTATGATAGTATGAACCTCATCTATAAAGAGGATATTTTCTTCTTTATAGGCTTTCAATTCCTGAATGATATGATGGAGTTTAGAAATAATATCTTCTTCCTCACCATTGGCATTCTTTGTTTTAGAGGAAATCGCACTAAGTGATAGATTGCGTACTCTCACATTTTCAAATTCTTTTGGGATATTCTTCTTCCTAATAATAGAAGCACATACCCCCTCAACAATATGAGTTTTACCAACCCCTGCCTCACCAACTAATGTTGGCGAGTTCTTATGTAGACGGACTAGAGATACAAACACTTGCTTGATTTCATCTTCACGTCCATAGGCTTCAAAATCCTCTATATTTTGTTTAACCTTTTCTGTTAAATCCTCTGTATACCTATCAAGGTATGGAGTTTTGGATTTGGTAGTAATTTGTTTGTCAGACATTTCTACCCCCTAAATCGCTTTCTATTCTTTTTATCTACTCCACCATGAAATTCTGGATAGGTGCCTCTATCAATAGGAAAGTATTGTTTATTTCGATGCGTCAAGAAGTACCAGATTGCATTAGCATTCGTACCACCTGTTCTAGTAGGTAGCACTAAGTAGAAAACTAAAGTAGTGAAAAGGATGGAAAAAAGAACAAATTGTAAGAATTGTTCAGCTGGGAATATGACATCTTGCAGCTGTATGGATACCATAAGTGCTCCAAAGACAATAAAGCCTTTTTGGATATTGATCCCATAATACTTTAATTTTGAGTAATAACCACGTGGGATAGTATAGTCGCCATCAAGTGCATTATCAGGAGACTTGTATTCTTCTTCAGCCATAATTTCCTCTATTCTTTCTAATATATTAGTAACCAAAGTTTGGTTTAGGGTATAGCTTCCTAAACCCTCTTAGTACTATTTTATCTCTTATCTTACATATAGTAAAGCTATGATAGACAAAATAAAAATAGGCTTCCTAAAAATATAGGACAGCCTTATTTAATATTGCCAGCGTCTATCCACTTTTGAACCCTCATGGCAACTTCAAGACTTAATTTGTTAAAATCTTTCTTGCCGTTTCGCAACAATGAGATAGAACTTTCTTGGATACCTATTTCTTTTGCTAAACGATAGGCTGAGACAGTCTTATCCATTAAGACTGCCTCAACTTGTGATGTGTTAATACGCATACACTTCTCCATGTTTCTTTTTCTTGTACGTTAGCCATTATACTCCCTCTTCCAGTTTTTTATCACTTCATGCGCTTCGTCCCTCTTTTATAACCCTCTCTATAAGAAGATAGAGTTACTTCCCTAGAAATGTTAATCCAGCAGTCATGGTCTTTGCTGTACTCATAAGGATAGCGAGTTACTTCTGAACCGTTTGCGTCTTTGGTTACTCCGCGGACAACTTTCCCATTTTCTACGTACACGTCTTCTCCATAAACCTTGTGCCATCCATCTTTAATTTGTGCCATTTTGTTTTGCCGTGAGAACACTTGTTCTCCCTTTCCTTATTTTGTCTTAATTATAACATTTTGCTTTACGTTCGTCAAGTATTTAAAAACTACTTTTGGAGCAAATTAAAAAGCCACGCATTAGCGTAGCTTGTTCTCACTCAATTTGTCCTTGGCGACACGGATTGAGCAACCGCAGGTGTTTTCTGTATGTAACTGGAGATTACGTGGTAACATCCTTGCCCAACCACTTATAAGGACTATCTATTCTTCCGAATTAGATAAACGCTCACGGGGCGCTACTACCCCTATCGCCCTCAAGGGAATCGAACCCTCAATAAAACCATAAGGCGATGACTAAGATTAGTCAATTTTAGCAGATACAGAACGAACTGGAGCATTAAATTGGAATGTTCCATCTTGTACTGCCTTGATATTTTTCTGCAAATTAGCAATGATCTCGTTAGTCACTTTTATGCTCTTTTCAGCAGTTTCAATCTGACTATTTTTATTATCAATGCTAGTCATAAGAGTTTTAATCTGATCTTGCTTTTCAGTAAGTTCGTCCCCTACTACATATTGAGACTCTTTCTTTAGGTTATCAATAGACTTTTTGTCATTGGAAGTGCTAGTCTCTAAAGTTTTAATCGCATCTTTAAGGCGCGTGAGTTGACTTGTTTGATAATCAATCTCGGCATTAAAGATTGAAAGAGAAAATTCCTCACGTGTTTGGTCCTGGATGCTAGTTTCAATCAACTTGTCATTTTGTAAGGTAATATAGAAGTCTAGGATATTATCTTTGGCAGGCTTATCTTCGACCTGCTCCTCTTTCTTAACCTTACCCTTTTCTTCCTTACCTTTTTCTTCTTGTAGATAAGTTTTATAACTCTTGAATTTAACATCAACACTCTTATCAACTGGTGAGTTGTTGGTCGCTCGGACAATGAATACGCCATAATTTTCTGGGATATTCTTTACAACAACAGAAATCTTATTTTCTGTTAGAGGGATCACCTGCATCTCTGCATTCTTAGCATTAACTGAAGGTGGGAAAAAGAGCTGCCACTCTAAATTTTCTCCTTTAATCCCCTCCACGATAGCACTTGTGCTATCCTTGGTTTCAAACTCTAGAACTGCAATCCCATTTTCTTTAGAATATTTCTGGCTAACCAATTCGATATCACCACTATCATTTGGGAAGGATTTAGTAGTCTCTAATTGTTCTGCCTTAAAGGTGACACGTTTCGGAGAAGTCAATCCACTGAATATCAATAGGACACAACAGATTAGCAGCGTTCCTGCGAATAGAGTTTTCCTAAAAAGTACCTTTCTACGAAGATAACGGACAAAACTGAGGTCCTTTAGGTCTATAAACCAATCGACTATCTTTTCACTAGTTGTCTTTGGTAAATTTTCATAATAATTGTTTTGTTTCATACTAATATTTTACCTAGTCTTTTTCTAAAAGGCAAGCTATGATAGAAAAAATATCACTTTGAAATGATTTAAAAAAATTTTGCGTATTTGTGACCGATTCCTTGCTTTTTTTAATAATTGTCTGTTATACTATTATTGTACCGATGAGATACAAAGGTATCATCATTGGTGAAGTTATAGTTTGTGGTGAAACTTCCTCACTTCTTTAACTTCCTTTCTAATAAAACTGATGAAGTGACACTTCCTAATTTCTCTTGGTCGCTTCTAGTTTAACCGAATATGAGAGGTAACTTCCTTGAACAATTTACTGCTGTTGCCTCTTATTCCTCTTAAAAATCAAAACACTGTGGACTTCCTCCCACGGTGTTTTTTTTATTAGTCATTCAACATAACTACACGCGCATCAAACTCCACATATCCACTAAAAGCAAAAAGAACCTCGATAAATCGACGTCCTTATTTCTTTTTCCTCTTTTCAACACTCAGATCAATGTTGTTAAGAAATGTAATTACTTGATTCCTATGCTCAGGATTTTTTACACCACCATTATATTTACTCTGCATTTGACACAAATGATATCCGACTAAGCCGTCGTCTTTCACAACCGCGCTAACTTCTAGCGTATAATGAATACCATCTAAATCAACAGTTAAAATAACACACTCTCCCATCTCTACTAATCCAATATAAGATCCGACGCAATGCCCCATCTTATTACCTTCAACTACCAGGTCAATCGGTCTCTTTAGGTATTTGAAAGGATTGCTATGCTTTTTAACAGCTTCTATCAAAGGACGATATTCATCATATATTTCAAATTTTGAATTTCCATGTCTTTCTTTTAAGTTTTTGTTTTCAATAGATGCAAATAGCTTATCATGCTTTTCTTCTAGTTTTCTACTTGATGAAAAATCAATTTTCACCTTTCTTCTTCTCATCCTGCACATTCTTATATAATCTCTCGCTAAATAATAAGAAGTATCATCTAAAGCTATGTCATCATCTTCATAAATTCCACTTTCTCCTATTGAATCCAATACAAAGGCAATCATTATCTCTGAACGATAATTTTTAAATTTATATGGGATATAAGAAAAAAGCTTTATATACCTTCCTTTTTCTCTAAACCACTTAACAAAATTGATAAAAGTTTTTTCTTCAAACTCGGTGGCTGCTTTTACTAATGTATAGACTTCTGTCACTGTAAACTTGTTGAAGTTTATGACTCCATCTAGGTCACTTGCCTTTTTTAAATGTTTTTGTAATAGTTCTTTTCTATTCAGCGAATCTCTCTGCGCTCTCAGTAGGTCGCCATAAGTTAGAGTTGTTGGCCAATCTCTAACCTTATCCCTTTCAAAATCCTCTACTTGATAAAATAGCGGCATTCCTTTAAATACTGTTTCTTTCATTTCAGTAGCCCCTATCCCACCGAACCCTAGACGTACAGGTTTATAATGCTTATCTTTTATAAACATTACATCAAGACTTTCATAAAATAAAATATGTTTATCCTTTTCTTTAAACAGAAAATAACTTTTTACTTCTCCGTCCTCATCCTCACTAAAAGCAACCTGATTGATAGTAAATTTACTTAGAATTAAACATTCTTCTTTAACCTCCACAAGCAAGAAATTATAAGGGGAGTTACTGATTTCAATACTTGAGCCTGTAAAAGGATATATTTCCTTAAAGCTTCCCAGAACTTTTTCCTGACGTTTTCTTAACTGTTCTGCAGATAAGTAACTATTCCCATCAAATGCAAATAAATAGGCATGATTCATTTCGTTTATAAAATTCTTTTTAGGGATATTGTCAGATTTCAAATCAATTTCTGGTAAAATATCGTTTTTAGAACTTTTAAAAAAATCAACAAATAAGGTCTGATTTATATTCTCTTTATTTTTTTATAACTATTTTTCTCCATAACCCCATTATATCAATGATAAATCATACTGTAAACAAAAATGCACTTTTCTTATATAAGATATAATTCAAAGAGTACATTATGGTTTTTTTAAAATAAGGAACATCTTAATTGCTGCGCGTGATCATGTACCATTTATCCAAGAAAAGTTTTATTCCTAGTTAACAGTTAAAAAACAATGATTACTCATTGTTTCTGGTTGTATTTTTCCTTAAATCACGTCTTTTTTCGTCTTATAACCTTTTAGATAACATTTAATATCATGTTCCAGATTGGTCGCATTGATAAACCTATACTTATCAAGCTCAAGCTTGTCTACTTTCTCTAAAATCTTATCCAATTTATTTTCGATAATATCGACAAAGTTCAATTTACTTGCTTTAACATTGACAATCAAGTAACCATTTTCTAAGTCATGATATTGGTTGTCTGCTGAATGATTTGATAGGCGAACCTGGTACTTTTCAAAATCCTTATAAGCACTATCCATCATACTAGATAAGTGCCATCCATCAAGTTCCTCAAAGGCTTGTTCTAGTTCGTCCATTGCCTGAGCATACTCTCGACGTTGTTTATCACTACGATTAAACTACGTTTCCTGTATGGATTGTATCTGTTCTTGCCAAATGCCATTGTGTCTTTCCTTTCTTTAACCAGCCATTTCTAAATTTTCCCAAAAGGTAGAAATATCATCTAAAAAATATTCCAGCTCCAGTTTCTCAACAGGCTGGCCAGTCTTTAATGATGCTACCAATTCTGATGATTCACTGATAAACTCAGCTAGTGAGTTATCTTCGTCCATTTTAGGACTTTTAGCTAGTAGATTATATCTGTGTAGCGCTTGCTCTGTACTCAAGGTTGTATCAATAGTTTCCATTTTACTTCCTCTAAGGCTATTGCCTTTCCTTTCTCTATGGTACTATTATACCAAAAATAGTTGCCTTATGGCAACTATCGGTGTACTTAAATTTAAAAAGAGTAACAAGGTATAACCCTGTCACTCTTCAAAAACTAGAATAGGCACATCTGTTCTCCTACATTTGTAGGGGAAATAACAGTCCATTCACGTTTAGGTGTTTTAATCGTCCTGCTTGCTGCAAAACTATTATCTTTGATCATTTCTTCTGGAAAAATAGTCGCAAAGAAAGTAAATAGCCTTTCTTTAATTCCATTAAAAGAGGCATACTCAATGCGATTAGAATAATCTTCCCTCTTCATCAGTAAAGAAGAATCTGAGGTGATTGTTTCAAATACCCACAATTCAAAACCTCTAGCAAAAATTTCTGTTGGCGTTGTGAAATAGTCAAACATTTTGTCAGTTTTCTTCAATAGATCCAACTCTGCTGTCAGACGTTTTTCTTCCAATGAAACTACACTAGAGATAGATTCTTTACCTGCATTCATCAAGCGAGTAAGTAGATAATCTTCTTGCTTTTTGCAAATGATCTTGAAATTATTGCTATAAGAAGTAATAATATGTTCAAAATCTTCACTTAAAGAATAACTATCACCTACGTTTCTCCATGTTTATAGTCCAGATAGTGGCCATATTCATGAATGAAACTCTCCGTGTTTCTTACATCTACTGCTAGAATGTTTAGGAATGGCGCATATAAACCAGTGGCTTTATGTTTACCTAACTTTCTAAACTTCAATTCAGGTTGAGCAGCTGCATGTGGCAGTTTGTTACAGATTTTTTCAAAGTCCTCTTCGACTTTTTTGAATAAATTGTAATCGAACTCTTTGCCATCATACTTCTGCGTATCAACCTCTACCTTACGAAAACCTAGTTGATTAAAGATTGTACTCTTGTTCAACTCGCTATCCTGGTATTTCTTATCCGTTTGGATAGTAGCGATTGTAGTACTACTCTGTTTTGAATATTTTTGATTCAGTACAAAGTTATGTTCTACAAATGCAATGTGATTAACTGCGCTCTCAAAATCATAGCCTTTTTCTCTTTTAAGTTCAGCGATCCTGCTTTTAAGCAAGGTGTAACCTACTGAGTTAAAGCCTACAAAGTGTTGCTCATCAGTATCCTTACCCATTGAGTAAAACTCAGATTCCTTTGAAAAAGCTAAACATGGAACGATTGCGAACACTTGTTTTTTTCCTTCAGCAATAAGGATTTTGGCTTTTTCAATTTCATCATTTTTAGCTTTAGCTCTGTGTATCAGAATACTTGTTGCACTTAGATAAACACTTTCTGGGACATCACTACTTGTAAGGTCGTAGCATTTATAACCAGAATAATCCTCTGGCCTATTACGATACCAGCTATAATTACCTTCCAAACCTTCAGTAACATTTCCCAAATCAACTTTATCAATTTCCATAACTTTGTTATAGTATCGCACCAGTTTTTTGAATTTACTGTATGCGTCATCTTGGGTTGTGAATTTTGGGAAAGATGGGACTTTCTCCAGTTGCTTTCTTCCTTTTAACAAATTAACCATTTTCTTCCTCCTACAATAGCTTATGCTACTGCTTCATCTACATTTGAAACAACTTCATCAATCATTGGACTAATCAAGGGGCAATCATCAGTTTCTACGAAAAAGTCATAAGCTCTCTCAATAGTTTCTGGTGATGCCTGCTCATTCTCAATTTGGATCACTGCCTTAACATAGTCAGGCCAGTCCCCGTTTTCAGAAATAAGGTGAAGAACCAATTCCACAAAAGGAATTGCCTCCTTGTCTGCATCGATATCACCTAACAATGAGCGAATTCTACACAGTTCAGTAAGGTCTATTCCTTTACGTCGCCATGATTGACAAAACGCTACATGATCTAGATAAGTTCTTTTCTGATTTCTTTCCAGATAGACAAAATTAGTATCCTCAAAATCAGGCGTCCAATCAATCCATTTGTCAGATTTATCATCCCGACAAACAAGTTTCACTTCTTTTTTAGCCAACAACTTGATAAATTTATCAAACTCCATTATTCTTCCTCCTGCAGCTTAAGCTACTAATTCCTCTGCTTCTTCAGCTGTAAATTCTACAAAATGAGTGTCAATAATCTCTGATGGGAGATAATCAATGATATACTCTAGCAATTTTTCTTCAGTGTTAGCAATAAAGCCACTTCCACCGTCAATTTCTTCTCCTTTACAGTCAAAGACATTGTATCCATAAACTTCACCGTTGCAAAAGTGTGTGTAGTCTTTAAGAGTTTCCTTTACATTCGATTTAAGTTCTTGACGAAGTTCACTTGAAATTCGTTTGCAATCATATTCTTTGTAAAGCTCTTCTTTAGTTTGCCATGCAAACCCAACTAAATTACCTTCCCAGCGGTCCAACCAATCACCTAGATAATAAGTGATGCTTGAATGTTCATATGTTCGGATAGGGAAAGCAACAATGCCCACTTTATCCAATGCATCACAAAGCATGTTGACAAATTCTTTCAGAGTTTCCCCTTTGAAATTGCTTGCTCTTTCAGTAGGTAGTATGCGCCTTCGCTCGTAAGAGCATCAAACCAATCATCTACCTCTTTGTAAGAGTGTTCCTGCATGCTTTTATATTTTCTTTGCCATGTGTAATAGTTAAACAGTGTATCCAAATTCATTGGATTAGAACAGTCGTCTACTTCACATTCTTGGTATACCTGGATAATGTGTCCTGTGCTATTTTTGTAGTATTTATCATAATCAAACATATTTTTTCCTCCTACCCATATTGGGTCTTCTCTTAAAAAATGAAAAGACTACACACTAGATCACGCGCATAGTCTTTCTTTCCTCTAACATATTATTACATTCCTAACGAGTAAGCACGCTCTAAAGCGACTTCCAAGGATAAACGACGATGCTGCCGTGGTCGGAAATAATCTGGCAACTCATCAGCGGTAAGGTCATCCATACCGTTAATAAAGAACTTCCCAGATACATCATCATAGATAATGAACTTCCACTCTTCTTCAGTATAAGAAAATGGATTGATTTTGAGTCTTTCAAAATTTCCAAAATCTGTACTTCTGAATTTATGTAATTCGACATCAAAACCTGCGTTAAGCAGTTTTCTATATCGTAATCTTGCACCTCTATAAGCGCTTCGCTCTAATCCTTCCTCGTCACGATAAACACAATGTAACATATTTTTTCCTCCTACCCTGGTGGGTTTTCTCTAAATTTATAACTACCACTTTATCCTTTTAGATAGAGATAAGCGTCTTTTTTCAGCTTTTTCTATCAGTAACTTATCTAAAAAGCTTGTAACTTCATTGATCTCGTTAGGATAAAAGGTGAACCGAATGATGGGAATACTTAGGGCGTTGTACGCTGTAAAAAGTACCATATCAGTTCCATTGTAGTTATACTCCAAATTGTAGTAAAAAAATCGCTTTCTTTGACACAAGCGACAAACAAGGTTTATTTGCTCTCTTCGTTCCATTTCTTCCTCCTACTAATGAGCAAGTACAGGAGACCAAAGGTCTCTTATTTCCTGTACTCTTTCAAAAGTTCCTCTTCGGTCAATCTGCGTATCTACTAGATAATCAGAACCGTAAACTTCTTTGTATGCTGAACACATTCTCTCTTCAATCTCATTGAATTGAGTTTGCTGCTCTTCTACAAGTTGGTTGTTGAGGTTAGAAAGGTATTTTTATACTCTTTCTTGAAAATAGCATTCAGACGCGCGTGGTCTGAGAGATACCATTCAAGAGCGTACTCTCGATAGTTCTTTTGTAGCCACTTTGCCTTATCTAAAATTCTCATATTCCCCTCCTTAATGACGTACATAGTCTAAGATAGACATAGAAATTGCCATGATAGAAAAAGGAATAATTAAAACTGCAATAGACAACAGTCTAAACACCTTTTTGTTACGAAGCATTCTACGGATCACTAAAAAAAGTAGTGCTCCTAAAAATAAACCTGACATTGCTTGTACCATAGATTGATAGTACAATGTTTGTAATTGGATATAGTCCATATTTCTTCCTCCTACCCTACTGGGTTTTCTCTAAATCAAACAGATAGTCCTTCTCTCTAAATGAGTAGTAAGTATCTCTACCAACTACAATATGGTCCAGTAGAACTATTTCAAACAACTTACAGCAGTCTAAGAGAGCTCTTGTAAACTCTCTATCGTTTCCACTTGGAGCAACAGAACCAGACGGATGATTATGCGCCACAATGATAGAGGCTGCATTGCATCTCACTGCATACCGTAGAATATCTGACGGTGATGCAACTGAGCGATTCTTAGTTCCAATGGAAATAACACGTTCATCTACAATTTGATTCTGAGTGTTCAGATAAATTGCCATAAGATGCTCTTGCTCCTTGTGGCCAATCTTATCAATCAGTTTCTTACCTAAAGATTGGCTACTGAAAACTGATTCTCGCTCTGATTTCTTAATCAATGAGCGTCTAAATATCTCAGACATTGAAACTAGTGCTACTGCCTCTTGCTCATCAAGACCAAAGTCGATGAACTCTGAAACAGAAGCTGTATCTATACGAGCAAAAAAAGAATTATCTTCAATCATTGCCCAGGCAAGATCATGTGATTCATTTTTGGATAGACGTCCGTGTGTTACTCCGTTTAGCATTGTGATAAATAATTCTGTATCACTCATGCTTTCTACTGCTTTAATGTTACTTGTATACTCTGTCATTTAACTTCCTCCTACCTATCTTTCAATAGGCTTCCTCTTAAAAAGACAAAAGACTATGCGCGTGATATTGTGCATAGTCTTTCTTTCCTAATGTTATTTCCTACTTGCTCACGAACAAAGCTACTCATAGACATGATTGCTTCATTAACGCCCATGCCACGCCACTCGTCGAGTTGTTCCTCAGTAGCACCAAATTGTTTGGCACTTTCTAAACCACTCTCAAAGATAGCATCTAAGTTGCGTTCTGGTGCTTTTGGAATTTCAACTTTTTCAACTGCTTTTGTCTCAGTCGTAGTAGTTGATCCTGGTGCTTGTTCAGTAGATGCAGGTGTTTCTACTTGTTCCACTGGTTTAGCAGCACTCTCTACGGCTGTTTCAACTGACTTAGTTGGCTCTGGCTTTGGTTGTTCTGCTACTACTGGTTTAGTAGGTTCAACTGGTTTAGCCTGCGCTTGAGCGTGCAGAAAAGCTCGGCGAGGTGATTCTGGCGCTTGTTGTGGTTGACGTGGCGCTTGTTTAGCAACTGGTTGTTTGCTCTTATAGTTGTTATAAGAGTTGTTCATAGTTGCTACATGAGCGTCATCATCGTCATCACCTTCAATCCCTAGTAGTTGGCACGCGCCATAACGACGTAGATACGTCATTACTGAGCCTGCTTGCTTCGCATCATTCATGTTATAGAATAACGGAATGCTTTCATAAGAGATTGAAGCACCAGACTTGTGACTAAGGGTGCTTACAATAGTCACCATAGGAGCATTACCACTCAAAGAGTAGTTAGGCTTCTGACTAAAGAAGATACCCTCAGCATTCAATGCTGGTACCGTAGCAGCCAACACGTCGCTAAGTTTAGCAAAGTTGTAGCTATAATTTCCACCAGTTTTGGTAGGAATATTAGCTTTACCGCTTTTCTTCACCTGATCAAAGTTCGCTTGCGCGCGTGCTAGAGCCTCAAACAACTCTGAATTATCAATAGGTTTATTGATATCTTCAAGATTATTTTTCACCTGAAGTGCCACTTCTGCGTCGATAAGACGTTGAAGCAAGTCGTTGTTGTTAGCAAAATTAGTCATAGTTTCGTTCATTATTCTTCCTCCTACCTATTTTTCAATAGGCTTTCTCTTTAGTTCTTTAGTTATCTTTCTAATAATTCATCAAGCGTGATCGCACGCTCTAATTTCTTGTGGGTTAAACAAAAATCACAATGGCCACAACCGTATGGTGCTACATTGTTTAGAAACACATCACGAATAATCTCCGCGTGTGCTTCAAATAACTCTTGGCCAACCTCAAGAATATCCTCTCCAAGACGTAAAATCTCTTTATCTGGAACAGGTTCTTTACTAACTGCCACAATATATGGAGTAAATTCAAATCCATATTGTTGTAATAACAACTGCTGATAAACATACATCTGCATATGATAGCTATACTCTAAAATGTTGTAAATAGCTTGCTTAGTGTATCTTTTCAAAATAGGCGAGTAAGTCTCTTTCTGGATAGATTCCATTGTCTTTAAATCAACAAAGTAAGTCTTAGAAAGATTAAGACTATCAACTTTGGCTTTAAAGGGAATTCCTTTCAGTTCACCTGTAAGGATAGCTTCTTTCACCACAACATCATCTTCAGAACCATGATAAAGTTTATTAAACAACTTATCATCCTTTAATGATTGGATCATAGTATCAGCTTTCTTAAAGGAAGATTTTAACTGCCCTTTAGTTGCTCCTCTATTAGAAATTAACTCTGAGCCATTATCCTCTAAGAATTTAGCATGAGCTTCTTCACTCTCAAAATAAGAGTGAACATAATTTCCTAACAAGAGGGCATCTGTTGGCTTCTTCCTATCCCAGAATCCAAAGTCAATGGCTTGTTGCCTTAAAGGACAAGCCATATACTCCTTAAACCTACTGGAAGACATATAAGCTACATCTTCGTAGTAGGTTTCCTCAGTTAGTTTTGGTAGTTCTATCTCCATAGACTACCTCCACATTTGATGATCAACTACAAAAGTTACATCATCAAGGAAATCCTCTAGTGCTTGTGATGAAGCGTTGGTCTTAATAAGCAGGTCGAGTTGACCTTGTGAGATGCTTTTTACATCATCGCTTTTGATAGCAGCGATTTTTTGGCGAATTTTTTTTATTAGTTGTTTTCTCATTTTTCTTCCTCCTAACATAAAAAGAGATAGAATGTTTGTTCTATCTCTTCTATGCTACTACTTAATTAGTTATTAAAACGGTAATTCGCTATCTGGAATAGGGAAGCCCCCTCCAAAAGCGTCATTACTAAACCCTTGGTTGTGACCTTGATTTTGGTCGTCACGTTTAGTCAAATTGGAAAACGATTGTACGATAACCTCGGTGACGTAAACACGTCTCCCTTGTTGGTCATCGTATGAGCGAGTACGTAACTGACCTTCTACGGATAATAAATATCCTTTTTTAATCCAGTTCGCAAAGCGTTCTGCTTGCTCGCCCCAAACAACAAGGCGGATAAAATCTGCCTCACGTTCCCCATTAGCGCTCTTGTATGAGCGATTTACTGCAAGAGTAACTTGACTTACAGGTTTGTGATCCTGTGTGTAACGCAACTCAACATCAGACGTAGTACGTCCGATTAAAATAACTTTATTAAACATATTTCTTCCTCCTACCCGAATTGGGATTTCTAAAATAAATAAACTAACAACAATACACTTTTTAAAGTGTATTCAACAACTGCTCAAACTCTTCTGCACTCAGAAGATCGTCATCGTCTTTCCGTGGTTGGAAAGGCATAATCTTTGATACTGGTTTCTTTTTATCACCTAAACGGTAACGATGTCCATTTGGCAACCAACCTAGCTTGTGTTCCAATCTACAAAGCTTTTCCCTTCCCTTGATTGTGTCATTAGACACTCGTAAATCAAGGAGACTATCTTCTCCTAGTAGCTTTTCGCTAGCCCACTCACTAGGAGTGAGTTCGATCAATGAGATTGCGTCCCAGAAAGACCGACGGTAAGCAGTCTTTTGTTGTCTACGAGCGCTTGCATAAGCACTCGCTGTTCTAAATTTATTAAACATAATTTCCTCCTACCTATCTTTCAATAGGCTTTCTCTTTTTTTCTTTTTTTTCCATGAGATAGACCATTCTCAGCACCTGCCAATTCAAGACTACCTAGAGCTAACATAGGGCCAGCACCCATCCACACGGACAACTACTGCTCCTACCTCCGACACGTTGCTTTTTTAAATACCAAAAAAAGAGCCTACAACTCGACACACCTATCCTCAATCGAAAATAGGCGCTTGAACTATCTGCTCTTACTATTCTTTCAATATCTAAAACTACAACACTTGCTTACCACACCACTAAGATACCATGCAAGGAATGGCTTTGTATTCAAACAAATCTTAGCTGCAAACATGTAAATGGCTTTAGAAATTCTAAAGGCTATCCCATTACAAGAACCTGCGTTAGAACACCTGTTCCAACAGACCTACCATAGCTTCAGTCTAAAAATGTAAAATAATATTTACTCCCTTAGTATATCATATCCCCACTTTTATAGCAAGTGTAAAAAAGATAAAGAACAAGGGAAATAATGGCACAAATAGTTGCCTTATGGCAACTATTTTGGTATAATAGTTTTATAAAAAAAGAAAAAGAGAGGTGATAACTTGAAACTATTTCTCAACGAAGATTGTATGGATGTCATGAAAAGATATCCTGATAACTATTTTGATTTAGCTATTGTAGATCCACCATATTTTTCTGGTCCAGAACAAAGAAAATTTTATGGGAACAAAATCAGTCCCATAGGGGTCCATAGATTGTACGGCAAAACAACTAAATGGGAAGTCCCAGGAAAAGATTATTTTGATGAATTATTTAGAGTTTCAAAAAATCAAATTATTTGGGGCGTGAACTACTTCAACAACTACTCTTTCGGTTCTGGCCGTATCGTTTGGGATAAAGTTAATGGTCGGTCAAGTTTTCGGATTGTGAGCTAGCATACTGCAGTTTGCATGATAGCACGAAACTATTTCGATATATGTGGAATGGTATGATGCAAGGTAAATCAATCTCTGAAGGTCATATCCAACAAGGAAATAAGGCCTTGAACGAAGTTAGAATCCATCCGACTCAAAAACCCATCAATCTTTATTTCTGGTTGCTGCAAAACTACGCAAAAGCTGGAGATAAGATTCTTGATACTCATGTCGGTTCAGCAAGTAGCTTGATTGCTTGTCAGGAGTTAGGTTTTGAGTATGTTGGTTGTGAGCTTGATAAAGGCATCTTCAACCTTGCTCAACAGAGACTCAATGATTATGAAAAACAAATAAAATTACTTTAAAAAAGGAAAAGGGGGCACAATGGAAATTCCAAAATATCGAGCGTGGGTATCTGGTACAGAAATCATGTACCAGCCACGTGAAGCGTGGATCAATAATGGCGAGGTCTGGTTAAGCAATTCTAAAGGCCTACCAGAAAAGAAAGTTGCTGATGACCAGGTTATCCTATCACGCGCGACTGGATACAAAGACCAGAATGGTGTCCAGATCTTTGAGGGGGATATCGTCAAAATCAATGATGCCTATGCTGAAATAGACTATGACGGTTCTTGTTTCCTTGTATCGTTTATCGAAAAGGTTCAAGAAAATCAAGTAGATAAGAATTACCTTGTTATTTTGACGGTCAAGGAACTGGTAGAAGATTACAAGGTAACAGTGATTGGGAATGTGTATGCAAACCCAGAACTTAAAGAATTAGTGAAAGAATAAAGGTGATAACATGGAAAAAGACAAAAGACAAGGTTGGCTAAAGGAACTAAAAGTCGGTGACGAGGTGTTTGTTGAATATATAGGAAAAAGTGATAACTATAACGAAACAATGTTTGGAACTGTTTCTCGTATAACGCCAACTGGAAGGATATCTGTTTTTCGTATAACATCAAATGAAATGAAAACAAGTGAAACACAATATTCTGCTGAAGGTTATAATAGAAATGGGTTGTTTCCAACACGGTTAGTCAATGTAATTCCAGAATTAAAAGAACGTTTCCGTGAAAGTTATATTAGGAATATCACAACTACAATAAATAATACAACCCTGCATAACTTGAAACTTAACAATTTGGAACTTTTAATCGACTATCTTGAAATATTTAAAAAGACAGTCCGGACAATGATTGAACGAGGTCTTATTGACGAAGAACAGTTCAATGAAATTATGAATGAAGAAGATTAAGGGGGAATGAAAATATGGTACAAAAATTTAGAGCGTATGATGGTGGCTCATTAAGTCGCATGTATCAACCAGAAGATGTGATGGTTGGTGGTGGTAATATCTGGATAAATGATGAAGATTTTGATGCTGGTGAATGGATTGTAAATAATGACCTTGAACTCATGCAGTCAACAGGCTTGTTTGATAAGAACGGAAAGGAAATCTTTGAGGGGGATATAGTTTCTATCGATACAGACGAGTTTGGCCTGTTAGTTGTGAAGTATGAAACTGGAATTTACTGGTTAACGGAAGATGAGCAATGTGTTGAGCATTTATCAGATTACTACAAATATGTCTCAGTCATCGGCAATATCTATGAAAATCCACAGCTTTTAGAGGGGGAAGAAAAATGATACTGAAGTTTCGCGCGTGGGATAAAGAGTTTAAAGAAATGGTGCAAGTTAATGCACTACTCTTGGATGGCCAAGCTATCATGGCAACTTACAAAAACGGCAGCATAACAAAAGAGGATATGAAAAGCTACGATCTCATGCAATCAACAGGTCTCAAAGACGATTTTGACAAGGAAATTTTTGAAGGAGATGTTATCCTTTGGACCTATTGGGACGAATTTGAAGATAGTGGCAGAGCAAAAATTGTCTTTGATAAAGGTATGTTTAAGTTGTTAGATATACACACGGGAAAAGAGGCTTGGGATAGTCTATTTGACTGTATTGAAAACTGTAATGTATACCTTCAAGGAAATGTCTACGAAACCCCAGAACTAAAAGAATTAGTAAAAGAATAAAAGGTGATAACATGGAAAAAGACAAAAGACAAGGTTGGCTAAAGGAACTAAAAGTCGGTGACGAGGTATTTCTCATTCAAGGTAAAGGTGTATTGGGTTCGTACACAACTATTACTAAAGTTCAAAAAATAACACCAACAGGAAAAATAAATGTAGACGGAGTTCAGTTTTCTCCAAACGGATCTAACTACGGTGGTTCAAACTCTCTCTGGTTGAAAGAACTAACACCAGAAAGTAAAGAAGAATACCTAGCAGAAAGAAAAAGACAAACTCTAGCAAGAAACATCTCAAACACTCTTACTCCTAGAATGATTTCTGAACTTAGCCTTGAAAAACTAGAGTGCCTAGACAACTGTCTTAAAGAGATAACTGAAGCTGACTAAGGAGAAAATAACATGAAAGATGTAGTTATGGCAACATTACCAAACAACGAACTGAACAGATTGATAAAGATTGAACTGACAGTCCAGACAATGATTGAACGAGGTCTTATTGACGAAGAACAGTTCAATGAAATCATGAATGAAGAAGATTAAGGGAGAATTGAAATATGATACCGAAGTTTCGTATGTGGGAAAAATTAGAAAATAAAATTTCTGATCTCATTGATGATTTAAATCAACAAAACGAGCCGGAAAAAGTTATAATCCCACAGATAATTGCTGAAAAAATTAAATACTGTAAGGAAACAGATGGATATAGCTTATTTCATGCAATGGATTATTGCTATAAGTTCAAAGAATGTGCTGATTGGCTAGAAAATCATGAAGAAGTCTTTGCGCGTGCTTGGTCGGACGGTTATGACATTCAAGGAATAAAGTATGTTGTTACTGATGGAAATGGCAATTATGTGTGCTTTGAAAACGGTCAAAAAGATAATGATGTTATGATGATTGGACGAGCTGATACAAAGGATTATGTTAAGAAATTCAACACAAAAAAAGAAGCTCAAGAAGTGGCAAATCTATTGGATTTGACAGTACAGGAGGTGGAGTGATGGAAAAACCTAAAATCGGTTCATATTGGGTTCATAAAAAAAACTCTCAAAAGAATACAAAGTTTTAGCAGTAGGCCTTTGGGAAGAAACACTAGAAAGAGTGTGTGGTCTATGTGTCTTTAGACCAAGAACAGAGATGCTGGATTAGGCCATTAGAGATTTTCATGGACGGAAGGTTTTATGACCGACCATATAGTTAAATTAAGGAGGACACAGATTGAAACGAAGAAAAAAAGCATATCTAAAAGCCACTCGGCAGAAGGTTTTTAGATAAATATGACGGTCACTGTGCTTACTGTGGCAAGGAATTGGATTTAAAAACTTTGAGAGTAGATCATCTACACCCCCACTATCGAGGTGGAGAAGATAGTTTTGAAAACTATATGCCAGCATGCTATCAATGTAATTTCTACAAATCGACTCTTCTTTTAGATGAATTTAGGGAGCAGATGTCTACCTTGCACGAAAGAATCAGCAAGCCATTCATAGCAAGACTTGGTTTAGATTATGGAATCATTAAAATCGAACCATTCGACGGAAAGTTTTATTTTGAGGAATAGGAGATAAAATTTGAAAATAGATACTACTAAGGTAGAGGCAGTCTTAATGGATAAGACTGTTTCTGCCTATCGTTTAGCAAAGGATACGGGCATTTCAAAATCCACGATCACAAGATTAAGAAATAAGGAACGCTTGTTTAAAAATATTACTGTTGAAACACTGCTTAAGGTGCAAACATGGATTGACAAGAATGGAAAGTGAAGGTAACTAGATGCTGACAAAAGAACAGTTTATCGAGAATCTGGAAAAAGCACGCGCGGTTAAAAAAGAAATCTTTGCAAAATTCAAAAATGATACAGTTGAAAGCTATCCAGAATATGAAGAGCCTTATAGACTTGACAACAAGGATAATTTGTTTGAAGTAATCATGAACTATCTATACTACGGTGTCCTACCTGAAGGAAAAACGTTAGATGATGTTTGGGATGCTTTCCAGGAAGTAGCTAATAAAGAAAAATGGGATGTTTCTGAAATCCAGATTTCCTTTGATAGTGACGAACTAATCCAAGATTGTCTAGCTGATATAGCTTTGCTTGGTGAGGACTTTATGGTTTATGCTAAATACCAATCATTCTGTGAGGGGCAGGTTGAGTTTGTAGTAGACTACGTAGATGCTGAGCGCCCCACTAGAAAAGACATTCTTGAGTTTAATGCCATAGAAGACGAAGAGACTTTTCAGGAGCTTCTAAAAGAATATGAAGAAGGTATCAAAAGTCTAAAAGGGTATAAAGCAGAAAAAATGACCTTACAAGAACTACTAAATAAACTAGAGAAGCAGAATACGATTCTTTAAATAAAAAAGAGCAGTGATCCATAGTCACTGCTTTTCTATTTTATTAAGCGACGGTCTTTTCTTGCACGCTGATTTTAATAGTTGCTACTACTACCTCTCCATTCCATCGTGGAATTGTTACGTCCATTTCACGCGCATCACACTCATTTAAGTAGTCGAGAAAAGTCATCAGTGTTACCTCCTCTGAGCTAGGTTTTAACACTCCCTTCTCATTCAACTCCTTTATCGTGATTGAAACGATAATGTCCTTATCTTCTAAAGGACAAGTAATGTCGATTGCTCGCTTATTTTCCTTATACGGTAGTTCCAGAATATCTATGAAGCGCATAGATAAGTAATTTACTTTTTCTTGCTCTTCATTTTTTGTGATTGCTGCTTCTTGATGTGTCATAATTGGTTCTCCTTTTTCTTTCTTAAATTTCTACTTCTGCTATTGGTTTACGATGGCCAGGCGCGTGAGTATAATGGCAGTAAAGTGTACCAAGATCAAGCGCAGGTTTAAACTCCTCAAAGTCATGGGCCAACACATAACAAGGTTTATAAACGCAGCTAAATGTGATTACTACTTCTTCTTTTAAATCATCCAGGAGTAGGTCAAGTGTTTCATATTCATAGATACGCACTATCTCACCTTTTCTTTCAAAGAGTGCTTTAACTAGAATAGATGTACCATTCCCATAAAACACAGTGTGTGATCCCACAATTTCATAGTCCTTTAACTCCAATCTATAATATCTATCTGCGCGTGTATCTTCAATAGATACTTCCTTTGGAACAGTATAGAAATACTTTCCTTGCTCTACTGCCAATGTAAATCTTTTACGGACTTCGAGTTGCTTCAAGTATTCGTCAATCCCACTTCCTAAAGATAGGGCCTTCCGTAAAATTTCATTCTTGCTAGATGATTGATTTTTATCTAGCCACTGACCTAAAAATCTATGAACATATACCATAATCAATTCTCTCTTTCCTGCTATTCTTTAATTACATTTTAAACGATAATTTTCTAAAGCAACGAATGGTGGCTTACAATAGATTTTTATCGAATATAGATCGCAAGGAAGAAATCATCATGAGGAATTGGATAGTATTGTTTACTTATTGAAGCAGAAAAAATAATGCCACATTGAGGATAAACGTCTTTATATTCTTTGTAAAGATTTTCAAAATAGTCCGGGTTGCTGATATCACCATAGTTCAATTTTAAAAGGGGCATTTCTTTTTTATCAAAGAAATCATCTATGTAGGTTAAAGTCAAATCAAAAGGACTATCAGATTCATCAACTAGGTCTGCAGATAATACATCATAAGGAACAAGGTGCTCATTTTTAAAACGGTCAACAAGTTCAATGTTTTCTTTTGTGCTATCATGGTCCAATTCAAGATGAATAACCTCTGCTATTTGAGATATAGCATTGACATATGGCAGCGCATAAAGGCTAACTTTATTTTGCTGTGCCTGCTCATAGTAAGTTAGTCCACTATCTTTAAACTTGACGGTATGAACGTTAGAGATGAAATTCATAACACGCGCATTAAGATAGTTATCTTTTGGTTCTGATATGTTATCAAAGACAAAGAAGATTGTATCCCCTTTGTAGTAACTTTCCTCAAAATAACCAATGATCTTTCCTAGCAATTTAAAGTGCTGCTCAGTGTTTCTATCGTACTCTATATAGTACCTTTCACCTTGGACGAATATTACTGCATCTGGTACAACTGAAATCAGTTCACGATTGGTTGGAAAGAAATAAGTAATATTCAACTCGCTAGGTGAAACATCTACCTTATTTTCAATTAAGGCTCTACCGATTTTAAGTGCTAGAGAACGTGTATTAGCATCGTGTAGATTGATTTTCTTTATCCCATAAGTTCCACCATTCATCCGATTAGTCATAATGCTATAATGTGAACCATCGTACTCAGTAACCTCTGTGAGTTCAGCAAGTTCTGGAATTTGAGGAATAACTGACAGTAACCACGAAGCAAATACCTTTGGAACGTACATAAATTTAGTCCTACCAATATTGTAGTTAGAACTAAATTGACAGATAGGCATTCTGCTATTGCCGATTAGAGAATACAACGCATCATTGTATAGCTCCTTACCTGTTAAGATAAAATACTGATCTAAAATCATTTCTCTTGAAAAATACTTTAGACGAATTAAATGATACATTAGCAAGAGTGTCTCTTTAGTAAAAAACACTTTCTTCCTTCCACGAGGATTGGGTAAATAATAAGCTATTGCTCCTTTAGGAATATGCTCTATTATTTCTTCTCTGCTATCACTACTACAAAGGCTTTTAACCATAAAATTTATCCTTTCATCAATATATTTGATAGAAACAACCCTAAAAACCCTATAAAGTCCCCTTTATTTCCATTCATGCTGAAGCTATATGTATCAAGGGTTTATGTGGCTTATCTGCTACTTCTATCTTTCTTAAATAAAAAATAGCACTACCGTGGCATTTTCCAACCATGCTGAAGCAAGATATATCAAGGGTTTAGGTTACTATAAATGACTAGACTATCTTTCTTTCTTGAATATTTGGCACTACCGTGGCATTTTCCAACCATGCTGAAGCAAGATATATCAAGGGTTTAGGTGTGAAATATGAATTTTCTATGTTTCTTTTAAACTATTAGCCAATTATTTATAAAAATTATATCATAACTTCTCTTTTTTAAAAACTATGATAAAATTGAATTGTCATAAAGAAAGGAGAAAAAAAATCATGGCAGTTAAAACTAAAAACTCTGGGGAGCATTTGATAGTGATATTAAAAACTACAAGAACAGATGGATAAAATTAAAAAGGAGCGAAGAAAGCATGAAGAGAATATCATACTAAAGATAGGTAAAGCCTATGTTTCGCTTGTTAGTTTAGACAATAAAGACCTCACTGTTGAAGATATTCTAAAAGATATTACCAGGATTGTTCAAGATAAAAAACAGTCACTAAAACAACAAAACTCCCAAAAACAAAATCAGAATGAACAATAAAAAGCTAGTGTTTAGTCACTAGCTTTTTTTATTAAAAGATATCTTCTTTGTCATCAGAAGTTTGAAGATTTTGAGCAATAATACTAGATGGTTCTGGCGGAATTGCACTGTCAATTTCTTGAATAGTATCAGTGATATAAGCGACCTCTTTTTGTGTTTCTTCCACTACTTCTTTTTGAGATTTATCATTACTTTCTTTGACTTCTTCACTAGGCACTTCTTGTTCTTCTTCGCCATCTAGAGTTTCTTTTTTGCTATCAATAATTAAACCTTTGTTAATGTCGTTTTTAGCCTCTTTATTTCTATAATCAGCTTTAGCATCATTCTGGTTAAAATTATCAGTATCAGTATCCTCAAATAATGGAATTGAGTCATTGATTGGATTTTTAATTTCTAATAGTTTATTCCACTCCTCATCTGTGAAATCATCTTGACTGTATGATGTTTTTTTAATATTCTCGATATAAAATTCATCAACACAATTCTGCCAGATGTCAAAAATCTCTTTGTCTTTTTTCTTGGAAATATCAAAGTCTGGTTGATAATTTTCATCAGTGAAAATAGGCATTTTGAAACTTGGTACTGAGGTAACTTTCATTGGTTCGCTTACCTCGTTTTCAACTACCATGATACCTAAAAATTCCATTTCCTCTAGCTTGCTAACGTCAGCATCAGTGATCTGATCAACCTCTTCGATTGTTTCACTTAGCTGCTCTTTATTGTCATCATTGGAAGCTAAAAATCTTCCCTCTGCTCCACGGAAGCTAGAAGTCAATGCCCATTTTTTACCTGCTCGATTGTTTAGGTATTTTACTGTTTCTGGGCTTTGTTGTTGGAACATAAATGCGTTACGGTAAGATTGGAAAAGTGCGTTTGCTCTCTCTGCTCCTACAGTCGCAACTGCTTGCTCGTAGTTCTGATAAAAGTGAATGACTGGTGTTCTAACTTTACGGTTTTTATCAATAAATCCACTATCTCTTGACATTAAGAACGAGTTCTTTTCGTCCTCGATAAATGGGAACATAGAATACTTGTTTGGTGTACGTCTAAAGGCAGAACTTTGCATGATGATTTCAGCAACTTGGGCAACCATTTTACTATTGTTTTCTCCCAATTCGGCAGATGCAGAATTGACTAATAACACGCCTCCATATTTTAATAATACGTCAATGTTTTTAGTGGATTGAGAAAAGAATACACGTCTGACACGTTTGTCCATTGCAAGCCTACGGATAGTTGCTACAAGACCTTGGATATTCGCATCAAAATCAAAAGTTGGTTTGTTCGTCCTATGGTCGATAGAATAATTCTTAGTGAAATAATCAATAGCACTTTTTAGATTGCTAATCTCTGAGAACTTATCCTCTAACTCGCGCCCCTCGTTCCATAATTCGAGTGGTTGATTCCCTCTAAAAAGTTCTTTACCTCTTCCAGCATTTACCCATTCCTCAAAGGCTTTTCGTACCTTGTTTCATAGTCATCTTTCCACTTATTGTAATCTCTCAATTCCTTCTGATAGATTACTCGTAGAATGTTGACACGCGAAAAGATAAAGTTGTTATCTGTAAGTAGTTGATAGAACTCCGAGAATGTCGGTGCACCTCCGTTGAGGTGCTTGTTGATGTCTAGGTCTGGAACTTTAGACGAAGCTATCAGAAGTGTCACAAGGCTCTTCGTGTGCGCTTCTTCTGAGTTAAGGAAAAAGCTATTACCACTACTGTTATTTCCCTCCGAAAAATCTCTAAAGAGGTCTGCAGCCAGTGATGATGCCATTTCTATATCTGCGTCAAAGATATTGATTGCATCCGTGTAAGTATCCAACGGATCAATGTCCCAGATAGCCTTTTTAGGTATTCCTACCTTTTCTAAAATAATGCGAGTATCTTTCACTAAGTCCCCTGTTGGTTCGTTTAGATAAAATCCACTTACAAGGTCTTTTCCTAACCCTCTCGTAAACCATTCCTCTACCATTTCTTTCTCTCTGATTTTCTTTGCTTCATCAGAAAGTGGTAATCTCTTTGCACGTTTCTTAGCCCTTTTAACGTACTTAGAAAACTCACGTAGATAGACAACAAAATTTTTCGATACTGATATAACAATAGGTTTAGCAAGTGAAGATGATTTACCTGTACCAATCAATCCAAAGAATGCAGTATTTAAGGCTAGAGTATTAGGCTCCATTATGACTGGTGATTGCGTTTCAGAATCAATACCAATAGTCAATGAGAACATTCCTTTAGCTTCTGTATCAAAGATTAAATGTTCAATACACTTGTCTTTATAAAAGCGTCTATTTATCCATTGCTCAACCAGCTTATGATACTTTCTAATGTCAAAAATGTAAGAATTGACATACAAAATAATTAAAATAAAAATTGGGAAAATCACTAAGATTGCATTATATAATTCAGGTGATAAAAACGGTATTGGTGAAGCCAATAAACTCTCTTGGTTTTTATAACCTAAGAAAGTCTCTGTATGTGAACTAAATAGATTTGCTGATTTATAGGTCAATGATAAAGACTTTAAAACATAGTTACTAATTGTCAAAATAATTAGAGCCAGTTGAGCTATGATTGCCCCTCCAAAAGAAAATATCAATCCTTTTTTCATCAGACTTACTCGCTGGACTCTTTTTACTTTGTTAGGCCGCTTAAAAGGCTCATAGACCTGCCTACTAGTTATTCTAGTATGCCATAATCCCAAATATAGCTGGATGCTTGAGAAAGCCAACAGAGCGTAAAATAAAGCTAAATAAGAGCTATCTGATATGGTATATCCAAATATAAGGGTGAACAAAGAGAAAATTGCTAATCCACTACTTGCTCCAAAGAAGAATAAAAGCAATATTCTTAAAGTAACGATCACATAGTCATAGGTAGCTTTTCCATTTAACCAAAATGGAAGTCTTTTTAAAATAAATTTCAACTTACTTACTCTCCCCTCTACAAGATAAATTTAATCATTTCAATAATTCCTATCGTAAGGATAGTTATTCCGATACCTCCCAAAAGGAAAAATCGCCTTTGTAGTCCACTACTGTGCTTTTCATTCTCAGTTATAATTTGCTGATAATAGAAAATGGTTGATTGAATTTGAGCAAATTTCCAGACTACTGCAACAATCAGAAATTGAATGACTGTAAGTATAGTCTTAAATGTCTCAGATGTATCACCAGAATTGAGTTTCATTGTTTCAAGATAAGACATTACTAGTAAAGGGATAAATCTAAACAAGTAAATAAAAATTAAGGCAATTAAAACCCAAAGTGACGATAGATACTTCCATTTAATATTAGTTGTCTGACGATTGATAAACCATATAATTAAACCTCCTGCTACTACTATCCAGGGAGCGATTTGTAAAAATAATATTATCCATGAAAAAATAGTGTGTACCATGATACTCCTTTCATAAAAAACGAAACATTGTTTGTTTCGTTTCTAGCTTAATTAGAACTCGAATGCACTTACGGCCTTTTCCTTTGTTCCTGCATCTGAAATATAAGAACAATAAACTGAATATCTCAAATCATCAGCTGGACTTGCTGTTCTTCTTGCTCGTTCAACTTTAACAAAGATAGGTGTCTGTTTGACTACAAAATCAGGGGTTATTGGAGCCTTCGTTTCAAGTTTAACTATTGCACCTGCTAGATCCTCTAATTCAATTTTATGACCTCTGGTAACGTCGTAAGCAACAACGTAAGCCTTGTGAGTTGTACCAACTAATTTTTCGTCAGCTATAAGTTGGATCACTCGGTCACGTGGTCTTGTTTCTAAACACTTAGCATCAGCAATGATTTGATTTTCTAGTCCTTTACCTGCTCGATAGATTTGGTTATCTAAAATTTTAAAACTGATCTGCTCTCCAATTTTAAATTTTAAAGCAATGCTTGGTATAACTGATTCATACACATAGCTAATTTTCCCTCTTGGGATAAATACTGTAAAGTAGTTTAATTCCTTTTCTGTGCAGATAACATAAATTCCACGATTACTTGTTTGAGCGATGATGCCATTGTAAGAACGTGATAGCCACTCAGCTTTTTCATTCTTCAACTGCTCTAGCACACTTCTATTGACAACACTTGGAGATTCCTTACCTTTTCTTGCTTCTGCTATTGTTGCTTTAATATCGCCACATACTAGGGTTTCAGCAAGATCTATGCCGCCTTCAGCATAAAAGTTGTTCCATACCTTTTTCGTTTCATAAAAATTTGGCAATTTACAAAGTCTTAAATTTTCAATTTTACAACTTACGTAACGTCCAACCATTTCTTTTAAGTTAGTACGTGGTAATCTAAGCATCCCTGCCTTAGTAGATGGCACATAAACTTTCAATTCAGAATAAATAGGGTTTAGAGGTGTAACAACAAGATAGTCTATAAAAACAATTTTAGACTTATCAGTTTCATGAGGACAAGGCATTGATTCTATTACACTCTCAACAAAGCCGGGGAATACTCTTTCTTTAGCAAGAATTCTATTAAAAGCCTCAGAACGTGTATCACTTGCTGATGGTCTAGCTAGATCATTGACCTCTGCAACAATATCTTTGGGAATAAATTCTAATTTCAGTTCATCTTTTAGATTGAAGTCAAACCAAAATGTATCGCTCTTTATTTTATCAGCAATAACAATATCGCGGTTTTTTCTTCCTTCATCTTCTGCATATATCGCACTAGGATGCGTCTGTTGAATGACTTTTAATGGTAGCATAATATCTCCTAAGTTTTTATTTTAATCTATACCATATATTTTAACCTCTATTAGCCCTAAATTGCAAGCTATGATAGAAAAAATCCCAAAAGCATTTTATCTTTTGGGAATGTTTTTTTAAAAAATAATTTCAAAAGCAAAGGCAATCACAAAGAGAAAAAGAACTACTCCCAATGCGCCAAATTTAATCTTTTTTTGATAGATTCCGATAAGTGTAAATAGTAATGCTACACTTGGTACTACAAAAACCATAGTTTTCTCCTATTCATTGATTTTTAGAATAAATAGCTAATATTTACTAAATAGATAATTTCTATTTTCTATGTAAATATAATTTATTTAAAAAATGGATAAAATGTATTTAGTTTATAGATACTAACGACTGTTTCTTTCTCTTTCTAATTGTTGTCGATAGTTTGATAGAGCCATTCTAATAGTCATGGTTTTATTGTTTTTCATACCTAACAACTCCATAATAGCCATCATATCATCATACATTTGTTCATCTGGCTTCAAGTGTAATGAAGGAATGTGTTTCTTTTCTTTTTCTGGTTCACGTTTTTCTGGATATGTTACCACTCCGATTTGGTCAGTTGTGTCTGATAACAAATTTTTCTCAATAACCTCCTTACGTTTTTCAAAAGGGGATTTATCTTGGATCATAGGTTTAGTTTCAAAATCTGATGGACGCTTAGCTGGCATAATATTCTCCTTAATTGTGATATTTATTTGTTAAGTATTTATTTTTTTATTTATTTTTTTATTTATCTTTTATTTATTTACTAAATAAAAAAATGATTTACTTTTATTCTTCTACATACTGGCTAATTTTAACAAAAGGTGTTCAGTGTCACGGTAGAACTTATCTAACTTCCAGTCACCTTTATCATATTTTCGATATTCCCAAAGAGGCATATACAAGGCATCTGACTTAGGAAAACTCTCCCGATACTCAATGCAACCAACAAAATCATCTGGATGTTCGCGAACTAATTTATTCATCATGTTTCGCATTTGTTTTCCTAACATACTATTGTCAATCATATTCGCAAGTACAACTACTCTAGCATTCACAAAGGTTTCTGTTCGACTTCTATTTTCATTTTTCACTACATTTAGCAATGCTTTAATTTCAGCAACCTTATTTTTGTATGTCTTTTCAGTCTTATCTATAATTGCAGTAACGATATCAGAAATTGCATAAACTGCTTTAGTGAACTCTGATTGGTCGTTGTGTGTGTCAATTAAGATATAATCATACTCTTCTGTGAGATACTTTTCCACATCCCACCACCAATGTAACAAAGAGAAACTTTTTACATCAGATAAGTTATATAGTGTTTTTGTTTCAGCAATTAAATCAATGTTGTCAGTGATCTTGATAGGTGAAAAAGGTAAACGTTGAAAAAGCATTTCGACCGTATTCTCTGGTTTAATATTAGCAAGCAACTCATCTGCATCTAAACCATTCTTACGTGCATAATAACCAACCATACGATTTGTAAGATTCATGCTTCTATCTGTCCCAAAAACAAGAACACGATACCCTTTGCTCGCTAACAAGGTAGCAGCATTGACACATATTGCAGTTTTGCCAACTCCTCCAGCCTCAACATTAAAACATATAATCTTCATATTTGTAATTCTCCTATTTATGTTTGTTTTATCTACATTATATCAGAAGTGTTTTTTTAATTGTCAAAAAAATAATGGATTAAAATTATCCACTTTATATCTATTTAATAAATAAAAGATATATACAAAATGAATAATAAGTAGATAAATAGTATTTGACTAATGGATGAAAAAAAGCAAACGTGTTAAAGTTAAACATTCATCTTATAGATTTGCTATTTAGCTTCAGCAGTTCTGTCTGCATAGTTGATTGTTGCATTAGGAGAAGTTCTATTTATTATGTATCTATTAAATAGATGTAGTTTATTTATATAATAAATAGGAAATAGATAGAAATTATTTACTTAATGGATAAAAAAGACGAATGCTTAAAACATTCATCTTATAGATTTGCTATTTAGCTTCAGCAGTTCCGTCTGTATAGTTGATTGTTGCATTAGGAGAAGTGTTATCCAGTATTACATACGAGATATTGCCTTCTGTCCTTGTTTGCCCTTGATTTTTCAATTCGATTGTTTCCTGGTTCCCGTTCTTATCGAAAGCGGTCCAGTACATAGCAATCTTGTTAGGTAGTAGGTCATTGCCTTGGTAGATTGGAACTACATAATAGTCAAGGTATTTATCTGAGTTATCGCGTAACCACTCTTTTAGGTTCATTTCGTAGAATATCATAGAGTAGTAGTTGCTGCGATCAACTTTCTTATCATCCATTGTCCCAGCGTTAAGATAACGTGTTATAGGAACAAGGTTCTTACCTTCTGAGTTCAATCCGGAAAATAGATAACCGACTAGGTGTCCTCTATTCATGAGCCAGTTTTCTGTTTTTTTCCCGTTAATAGTAGCTGGAAATTTGTAGTTATGCCAACCAACAGGATTGTAGGTGATTTTATCTTCTCGTTCCTCTTTTGGAGCGTCTTTAATGTTTAATTGGATATGTGAGTAGGTTGCACGTCCAAGGCTGTCATACTCTCCTAATTCAAGCTGTTTTGAACCTTTAAAAGCAAGAGGAGTATAAGTAGCAGTAGTTGTTGAAGAAGCGTTCTGTGAATCCTCTGTTTCTTTCTGATTGGCTACTGCATCCCCGAATTTCTCCTTTATTTTATCAGCTTGGCTATTAAAATCTTCAATAGCACCGGAGCCTTTAACAAATGAAATACCTTGATTTAGAAGGTTAATAGGATTTACCCCAATCCTATCGGCTAGAAAAAATCCTACTGAAATAATGATTAAGCCAGCTAGAACATTTAGGAGATAACCTCCACAACCTCTATTTTTGTTTTTGCTCATTCGTTTTCTCACTTTCTTTTACAACTTTTGTCAATCGACGAGATTCTGTTGCTGTTAAGTCTGATAAATCTTTATTTTTTTCAAAAAGAATAACTGAATGTGTCTGTTTTAGTATAATAGCTGATAAAGGTTTCATGGCCACAGTAGAAATTCTATGGATCACTGAGGCAATACCTTGGGCAGATAGTGGCTTTTTTTTGAAGTTTAAAAATAAAGAGCCAACAGTTGCATCAGCAGTAAACCATTTTTTTCTTGTTTTAAGATATGGAGCAATGTAAGGAATGAACTCACTTAAAATAGGCTTTTTAATTCGTTCCCCTTTACGTGTATTTATTACTATCACCTTTTTGCGTAAGTCAATATCCCTATAAGTGACTTGTGTAAGCTGCTCAATGTCAACTCCAGTTCCAACAAGTAAAGCGATGATTGCTAGATCCCTCTCTTTATTTCTTTCCCAATTATCCGCAGTTGTTTGAGTTGGAAAGTAAGTAACAAGTGACTTATCAATCATTTCAAGAAAATCTAACATTCCTTGTAAATCATAACTATCTATATAATTATCACTTGATTCAATTTTTCTATCTGAAGCAAGAGAAGATACACCATAAACAACATCCCACTCATGCATCACATTACGGTAGAAGTGTGGGGCTTGTTTTTCAAGTGAAAAGGATGCAACAGTGTAGTAGTGCCAGAAAGCACTCAAAATTTTAACTACCTGTTTTTTTCCATTTGGTTTAAGTCTAAGTGAAGATATATAATCATTCACTAATTCAAGTGGTGTATGCTCTATATCCTCCATAGTTAGTTCACTAATTGATTTTTTTAATTTTCTACTTGTATAGAATTCTAAAAAAACTTTTTTTAACTCCACTAACTTGTAGTAGCTAGAGGTATTTCTTTTTATTTGTGGTAAAAAGTAGTCTAAATATAATTGGACTGCTGGCGAAAGCATACTCTCTAGTTCTTGATAATTCTGTTCTAATCTATTCATAAATTCTTTTTCAATTTCTTTTTTTATATACTACTAGAATAACAGAAAAATACGATTAAATCAAAGTATGATAGAATAAGTCTCTTTTTCTAAAGTAGATATTTATAAACCTATTTTATAATACTTTATATTACTTTATAATACTTTGAGAACTTGTAAAAGCACGATAGATAAGCTTTTTTTTAGCTATACATGAGGAAAAAGTGCGTAACATTTGAGTGTTTTATGCGTGATACATGAGGAAAAAGTGCGTAACATTTGAGTGTTTTATGCGTGATACATGAGGAAAAAGTGCGTGATACATGAGGAAAAAGTGCGTGATACATGAGGAAAAAGTGCGTGATACATGAGGAAAAAGTGCGTGATACATGAGGAAAAAGTGCGTGATTTAGTTTATCTTTCTAAAGAACTAGCAAAACCCTTGGTATATAAGGGTTTTAGAGGCATGAATAAGTGGATATAATTTATAATACATGAGGAAAAAGTGCGTGATACATGAGGAAAAAGTGCGTGATACATGAGGAAAAAGTGCGTGATTTAGTTTATCTTTCTAAAGAACTAGCAAAACCCTTGGTATATAAGGGTTTTAGAGGCATGAATAAGTGGATATAATTTATAATACATGAGGAAAAAGTGCGTAACATCTCTCTTTTTATAATACATGAGGAAAAAAAGTGCGTGATACTTTTTGCTTTTTAAAATACCATTAGAATCCTTATATACCAAGCGTTTTAGTGGTTAAAAAGTAAATATAATTTATAATACATGAGGGAAAAAGTGCGTGATACATGAGGAAAAAAAGCAATAAAAAGGTTGACAGTACTCATTTATTGTTATATTCTAAAAAGGACAAAAAAATGTAAATGGGTAGGATGTTTTTAAAATGAAAACTAAAAATATAGAAAAAAATATTTGATGAATTAAGAACTAGACAAGATTATTTAGTTGTCCAAGCAAACGATCTAGCTAAAGCATTTGGGAATTTAAGAGCATTTGAACATAGGATACTTGATTATTGTTTTAGTCACGTTACAAAAGATGATGATATGACAAACGTTTATAAAGTGAAAACAGTTGAAATATTACATCATTTTGGTTTAGTTAATTCTGGGCAGAACTACGAAAGAGTAGCAAGAGCTTTTAAAGCATTAAATGAGAACACTGCATTATATTTCTCCATTGAAGAAAATGGGAAAAAAGGTATCAGAATGGGACAGTTGTTCTCATGGATTGATTTTATGGAAGATGGCGAAGTAGCTTTCAAATTTTCTGAGTTTGCAGCTCCTTATGTGTTTGCTTTAAGAAGCAATTTCTATTCTTTTAAATTAGCAGAACTAGCTCAGATAAAATCAAATATGCTATTATCATCATGAAACTCTGGGAAGCAAATAGATACAAAAACAATAGAACGACTATAATCAAAGGTGATTTAGAAAGTTGGCAAGAATGGTTCTTAGGGAAAAATAAAACTATGATCCCAGCTAGGTTTAAAAGAGACTGTATTCAAGTAGGTGCTGATGAATTAGAGAAAAAACTTGATATAGATATTCTCTTGAATGTGATAAAAGAAGGAAGAAAAGTTATTGGTTATGAAATGGAGATAACAGACAATAAAAGAACTACTCAGCAAGTGCCTAAGAGAAACAACTCAACCTCTTCACTAAACGAAAATGTCCAAGTTTCGTCAGATTTTAAAGATGCTATGGACTTATGGAAAGAATAGGTCAAAAAATCTAAAAATGAGTTTGCTAAACAGTCTTAAATGTGATATACTTAAACGGTAAAAATATTTTACATTTTTAGACTGAAGCTATGGTAGGTCTGTTGGGACAGGTGTTCTAACGCAGGTTCTTGTAATGGGATAGCCTTTAGAAATTCTAAAGCCATTTACATGTTTGCAGCTAAGATTTGTTTGAGTACAAAGCCATTCCTTGCATGGTATCTTAGTGATGTGGTAAGCAAGTGTTGTAGTTTTAGATATTGAAAGAATCGTAAGAGCAGATAGTTCAAGCGCCTATTTTCAACTGAGGATAGGTGTGTCGAGTTGTAGGCTCTTTTTTTTTGGTATTTAAAAAGCAACGTGTCGGAGGTAGGAGTAGCAGTTGTCCGTGTGGATGGGTGCTGGTCCTATGGTAGCTCTAGGTAGTCTTGAATTGGCAGGTGCTGAGAATGGTCTATCTCATGGAAAAAAAGAAAAAAGAGAAAGCCCAATACGGGTAGGAGGAAAAATAATGAAAAGTTTTAAAATCGGGAAGAAATCATTCCTACGTGTAGATAGAGCAACCCCTTGCCCTATCTGTAATAAGCCTGATTGGTGCTTTCTAGCGTCAGATTTTAAGAAGGCTTATTGTTGTCGTCATTTAGACGAAAATAAACCTAGCTTTGCAGGTGCTACTGAGTATGAAATTGACGCAACCAATGTTAAGGACGTACAAATTGTGGAGATCCCACAAATGGAGCCTGCTAAAGCAAATATCTTACATAGAGTATATTCGTTGGTTCTTGAAGTGTTTGGATTGAGTGATAAACATCTTGCTCATCTTATGTTGGAACGTGGTTTTAACTTAGACCAAACATACCTAAGAGGTTATGCCTCTTTTACCAAAGAAACAATGAAAGAACAAATTAAATTCAAAGAAAAGGTCAATGGTAAATACGTTGGAAAAACCTTATGGGAAGATTTGTTTGAACAGCGTGGATTACCACGTGATGCCTGGAAGGGTGTCCCTGGTTTCTGGTATGATACCAATAATCAAACTCCAATTTTTGAACCCACTCATTATGGAATTTTTATTCCCAATAGAAATGAGTTCGGCCAGATTATTGGAGGGCAAATCCGCGTTGATAAAGACTCTATGAGATATAGCGCGATTGTCAATTCCACATGGAAAGACAAAGCCAAGGTGATTGTAAAGTGTACTGCTGAAGAGAAGTATCACTATACTGTCTACACTTTCCCAGACTATGAGGTTTATTCTGAGGGAGAAACTGAAAAGAAACAACTAGCGTTTCCAAACGGTCTATCTTTCAAGATTAAACCAACAGCAAAATATGTCTGGTTGTCTACATCGTCTAAGGAATATGGCTGCGGTGCAAAAAATGCTCCACACTATGCTTTTCCTGACAATGTACTAGCTCAAGCTAAATTTGACGAAAACGGGAATGGTTTAGTCAATTTGATTACAATGTGCGATAATGTTATTGTGACTGAGGGATTGTTAAAAAGCGATATTATCGCTACACAAGTTCCAGGCTCTCGACTAGAGAAGTTGGGTTCTACCTTAGTTTTAGCAATGGCAGGTGTGAACTCTTGGAAACAGGTGGCTTACAATTTGAAGTCAAAGACAACATTTTCAAGAGTGTATCTAGCACTTGATAGTGACTTTAAGGATAATGATGCGGTATTTACTTATCTCAAACAGATTATTCAATACATTCAACAACAAGATAAAAACAAAGAGACATATGTTTTTACTTGGGAAGTTGGAAAAGGATTGGATGATTTTCTGTTAAGTAAAGAAGCACTTACTCATAAAGTACAAGCACATAAATTTTAAGAGGAAACTAAAGACTATGCGACGAATAATCACGCGCATAGTCTTTTTTTATTAAGAGAAAGCCTATTGAAAGATAGGTAGGAGGAATAAAATGGAAAATAATGTTATTGAAAAAGAAGCAGTAGTGAATGAGTTTATGCTTACTCTAGCTGAAGCTAAACTTTTGGAAGAGTTGAGTGAGCCACACTCACCAGATCTTGACTTGATTCACAATTTACTTTGTGACGAGTTGCCTCATGACACTGATTTAGTGACTGGTATTTTAAAAGAAGGTCGCTCGATTGGTGGTGCGTATAAATACGCCTATGATCTTGCTTTTAAGCAATATCAGTCAATGGAGCATAAAGTCGATGGGGTACGTGGAGCAGCAGTGCATCACACGAAAGTCTTAGAGTGGGTGGTCGAATACTTCAAGTTAGAACATATTGAAGTTGAGAAACCAAAACCTGTGGCCAAACCTGTGGTTAATTTGACTGCTAGTGATTTGCTACGTAGAAAATTAGCTTCAGTTCCAAAAGTCGAAGAGGTGCTGGAAGTAGTTGAAGAAGACGAAAATCTCAGAATTGAAAAAGGCGGGCAAGTGACATTTGATTTGTTCGGAGGTGAAGTAGAATGATTGATTTTACTAACTATAACAACGAACATATTAAAAATGCTCTAAGACCTCCTAAGTCTTTCTTTACCGAGTGCTTTAAGAAGTTCCCTATCTATATTTGGGAGAATAAAACTGACAAGATTGTTAGTTCCGAACGCACTCAAAAAGATGCTAAAGTTATTCAAAAGCGTCTGACAAAGAAAAGCAAACTTGATTTCTGGGATGCTCATGACTATTTCCTCTGGGTAGGAGTTTCAAAGAAAAGAGTTGAATTACAGATGTATCGTATTCAACAATATTTTGTAAATGGTCAAGAGCATTTCGATGCGTCCCTTTACAACTTTGAAAAATTCACTGAGAAAGAACATATCAAGCTAAGTGGTCCTTACAACGGTATAGAATATGTGCCTGGACTGAAGATGCTTGGTGTTTTTAGAGGGGCTTACTCAGATTACTGGCTACTACAATCTTTGGATGATGTGTTCAAGCGTTTCAAAAAGAATGATGCGCTAAAATACTTAGACTTTGCTAAGATCAAAGAATCTATTTCTTTATCAAAATATTTTTTTTGTTTACCAACGATGCTGCCTCATATCTATAAATATCGAGCTATCATTGAATATGCGCAGAAAATAAATGCGCGTGGTATTCACAAAGATTTGATTGGTGAGATAAGATATGGGTATGGTTACAGTTATACTCATTGTCACGCTCACATGGGAAAGCTGACGTTTAAGTTTTTAAGGACTCATAAAAATGTTTTCAAAAATTCAGACGAAGGTTTTGAGGACTATAAGATTAGAAAAGAGCTAGAAAAAGCACTAGGCATAAAGGTATTACCAGAGTTCACTAGATATTTCAAAGACGTAGAGGATTTGAAATGTATTCCTAAAGGAACAAAACTGATTCGCTTTCAAAATTGGGTTCTCAAAAATTCGGTAAAAGCGTATGAGTATAGGGACTACCAAAATATGCTTGAAAAACTTGGTATAGCTTTTGAAGGTGACTTTAGAATTATGCCAAAGAACTTCAAGCAGGCTCATGCTGATGCAATCACAGCCTACAATAACATTCAGGATGAAATCAAGAAACAAGGATACCACAAAAGACTTCAGAAACTCTTGGGATTGGAACAGACTATCGGTAATTATACCTTTGTTCTACCTAAAGAATTGCAAGAGTTAAAAGAAGAAGGTAAAATCTTAAGCCATTGTGTCGGTAGTTATGCTGATCGTGTTGCTAAAGGTGAAACTGTTATTGTTTTTGTCCGTCAAAAAGAGAAGGTTGACAATCCACTCTATACCTTAGAAATAAGTGATGGAAAGATTGTTCAATTAAGAGGAAATAAAAATAAAGACGCTAGCGAAGATGCTTGGAAAGCCTCTGAGAAGTTACTTTCATTTGCTAAAAAGCATAAGATAGCAGTCTGACAGGAAAGGAAAACATTGTTAAGGTCATGGATTTTATTTCATGACCTTTTATTTGTGAGGAAATATAGAATGACAAACTTTAACTTTAAGGGATTTCAATTCCCAAAAACTGATGCTGAGAAAGTTCTAGCTAATGTAGAAGCAGTATCGTTAGTAAAAGAACTAGAGGAAAACAATCGGCAAGCAACTTCTGAGGAACAAGCAATCCTAGCTAAGTATGTAGGTTGGGGAGGACTTGCTAATGTATTCTTCGATAGATATACAGGCAAGTTTGAGGACGAGCGTTCCAGATTGGAAAGTCTCGTTACTCCAGAAGAATACCGCTCAATGGAACATAGTTCCTTAACTGCGTATTATACTGACACAAGAATTGCTGAAGAAATGTGGGATTACCTTGTCAAGAATGGTTTTGAGGGGGGAAATATCCTTGATCCATCGATGGCAACGGGGATCTTCTTTGGTACGATGCCTAAAGAAATTCAAGAGAAATCAACTCTTGTAGGGATTGAACTAGATACAGTTAGTGGGCTGATTGCTAAGCAATTATTCCCGAAAGCAACTATCCTTATCCAAGGGTTTGAGACAGTTGATTTCAATGGGAAGCCTTTTGATTTAATCATGACTAATGTGCCTTTTTCAGAGTTTCGTATTGCTGATATGAACTACAATAAGCCATATGTGATTCATGACTATTTCCTAAGAAAATCCGTCGATTTACTTCATGAAAATGGAGTGATTGGATTTGTAACCTCTATGGGAACTGCTAATAAACGTTCTAATTCGATTTTAAAAGAAATCAAAGATGATGTTGCATTTCTTGGTGGAGTACGTTTACCTAGTTCTGCTTTCAAAGAATTGGCAGGAACTACGGTATCCTCTGACATTCTATTCTTTGAAAAGGATAGATTGAAACAAAAGAACAGCTGCGATATTTTCTTTGAAGATGTCAGTCGTTCTGAGTTAGATGAAGAGGGACGTGTCTTTATCAATCGTTATTTTGAGGAAAACCAGGTATTAGGAGAATATGAGGTTCGCCATTTTAATGGTGCAACTCTTTCAGTTAAACCTAAAGACAGTGATTTATTCAAAGATATTCAAGAAGCATTATCAAACATTTATTCTCCTACATTTGCAGGATATAGTGTTGCTAATGTTACTGTTTTATCTAAATCACAAACACACACTGAAGTCCGGCCTTATGAATACGGATATGAAGATGGCAAAATCGTTTATCACAATGGCCGTGAAACACGCGCCTTATCTAAAGGTGCTGAAATTACTTTCTATCAGGATCGTGACGGTAACTTTGTTTCTTGGGATAAGAAACATGGTGCAGCAGTAATTGAAGATTTTGAAGCGCTAAGACAAAAAGATGCTAGTGTGATCACAAGTACTTATATCAGTCCTCAACCATCAGTACGTGGTGCAAATAAGGGACTATATAAAGGTGTTTATTTCTACGAAAAGCCATTAGAGGAAAAAGAGTTCGCGCGTGTTAAAGGTATGATTGAAATTAAAGAGGCCTATCAGTCCGTCATTGATATTCAAGTAACCGATAACTACGAGCTGGAAGAGTTTCAAGCTAGACTTGACTTACTCAATGTCACTTACGATAAATTTGTTAAGGAGCATGGGTATCTCAATATTCCAGTAAATACACGTCTTTTTGAACGTGATGATCGTTTCCCTTTGATTGCTAGTTTAGAAGAAGAAGCACTAGATGAAAATGATAGTACAAAAATCGTTTATCAAAAAGCAAAAGCATTCTTTGAACCTACAATACGCCCTAAAAAATTATTAAAGCAAGTAGATACTGCTGAAAAAGCCTTATCTATTAGCCTTTCAGAAGGTCGAGGAGTAGATTTAGACTTCATGATGACCCTCTATCCAGCAGAAAATAAGGAGTTATTGCTAGATGAGATTTATACTGAGGTAGCACCTAAAACCCAGAAATACTTTAATGAGGGTATTTTTGAATGGGGGCTTAAATCAGACCTACTCTCCGGGGATGTAGTAACTACTAAAAAGATGCTAGAAATTCTAATAGACAAAGGAGATGCTAAAGCTGATTGGGAACATTATCTATCACTTGTCAATGAAGTGGTTCCAGAACCAATTACAATGGTTGATATTGAGTTTAATATTGGCTCTATGTGGATACCAAACCGTGTACTAGGTAAGTTTGCTTACTATTTGCTTGATGGAGAAGAGATTGACTTAGAGTCTGATGATGCTAAGGCAGCAGTTTCAACTAGCAAAATAGGACGAGGACTGACAAGCTCATTTGTTAATGAAGTTGCATACTCTTCGGCAAACCAACGCTTAGGACTACGTTCAGAAGGGGCAGGAGCTTATAGTAAAGGGGATGCTATTCTTGAACGTTTGCTCAGTTCTAACCAGCCAACTATTGAGAAAACTATCATTGTTGATGGTAAAGAAAAGAAAGTTATCAATGAAGTCGCAACTGCTGAATTACGTGAGATTGAGCGTAAGATGCAAAAAAGTTTCATTGACTTTGTAGCAAATCATGAAGATGTGAAAGAAGTGGTAGAAACAACTTTCAATAGTCGTTTCAATCGTATTGTTAATAAAAACTACGATGGCAGCCACTTGAACATTGAAGGATTAGCACAAGGTTGTCAATTACGGCCTCACCAATTAAATGCAGTTCAACGTATTCTGGAAGACAAACGTGCGCTCCTGGCACATGAAGTCGGTACAGGAAAAACATTGACAATGGTCAGTGCTGGTTTTAAGCTAAAAGAACTTGGCTTAATAAACAAGCCACTATATGTTGTCCCTTCTAGCTTGACTGCACAATTTGGACAAGAAATTTTACGTTTCTACCCAACTAAGAAAGTCTTTGTCACAAGTGAAAGAGATTTTGAAAAATCACGACGTAAGCTATTTATTTCACGGATCGCCTCTAATAACTATGATGCAATCGTGATTGGCCATAGTCAGTTTGAAAAATCAAAGTTTCTGAAGACCGACAAAAGGCTTATTACTTGGATAAGTTACATGAAATCGAAAGTGTAATTGATGAAGCTAGAGCAAACAAGGACCGTGTTACTTTTAAACAAGCAGTCCGTATGCAAACACGACTAATGAACCAACTAGAAAAACTTGATGAAGGTAAACTTGCTAAAGCAGATACCTTTGTAGAGTTTGAGCAACTTGGTATTGATTTCTTATTTGTAGATGAGTGTCATCGATACAAAAATGTACGACCAATAACAAGTTTGGGGAATGTTGCTGGTATTGGTAATACAACTGCACAGAAGAACATGGATATGGAAATGAAGGTCCGTAGTATTCAAGAAGAACATAACGGTACTAACATTGTCTTTGCCACTGGTACTCCGGTTTCAAACTCAATAAGTGAAATGTATGTGATGATGAACTATATCCAACCAGATATCCTAAGTGATTATGGAATGGATAACTTTGATGCCTGGGTAGGTGCTTTTGGAGTTATTGAAAATAACCTTGAAATTAACACAACAGGTGACAAGTTCATTGCCCGTAAACGTTTCACTAAGTTTACTAACCTCCCTGAGTTAATGACACTTTATAAACGGACCACAGATATTCAAATGACTGAGGATTTGGATTTACCTGTACCAAACGTCGAGAGAATTGCTGTTAAATCTGAATTAACTAATGCGCAAGAAAACAAACTCGACGAACTAGTTCTACGCACTGACACTATCAAGTCAGGTGGTGTTGAGCCATCAGAAGATAACATGCTGAAGATCACTTCTGAAGCACGTAAATTGGCTACGGATATGCGTTTATTGGATGAAAGATACACACTTGCTGATAACAACAAGATTATGCAAGTAGTTGATAATGTCTTTAAAATCTATCAACGTGAGACTGTTAATCGTGGGACACAAATGATTTCTCTGATATTGGTACTCCCTCAACAGACGGATTTTCAATTTACAATGAATTGAAAAATCTCCTTGTTGATCGTGGTGTTCCAGAAGAAGAGATTGCATTTATTCATGATGCTAAAAACAAAGATGCCAAATTACAACTCCAACGTCAAATGAATGCAGGTGAAATTCGTATCCTACTTGCATCGACTGAAAAAGGAGGAACTGGATTGAATGTTCAGAGACGAATGAAAGCAGTACATCATATTGATGTACCGTGGAAGCCATCTGATATTATCCAACGTAACGGACGTATCGTACGACAAGGTAACTTGTATAAACGTGTGCAAATTTACTATTATATCACCACCGGCTCTTTTGATAACTACCTATGGCAAATTCAAGAAACTAAGCTGCGTTACATTAGTCAAATCATGACGAGTAAAACACCAGTCCGTTCAGCAAGCGATATTGACGAGCAGGCTATGACTGCTTCAGACTTTAAAGCTATTGCAACAGGAAATCCATTCTTGAAGCTACGTATCGAGTTAGAAAATGAATTAGATTTATTGTCTAAACGTAAAACTGCATGGCAACGTGATCTTGAACTATCAAAGAAAAGTGTTCAGTCAGCGGAAGAAAGAATTGAGCTTACAAATAGCCAATTATCGAGAATTGATATTGATATTGAGCAAGCTAAGGCCACACGAAAAGAAGAACTGATTATTGGTGAAGAAAAACTTGTCAAAAATCCATTTCTAATGGAATTTTCAGACGGATATACAACGGATTCTATGACTAAAGCAGGTAATCAACTAGCTTATATCATGCAATCTAATCTATCTGAAACTCCTAAGTTTGTGACTTTAGCTAAGTATCGTGGCTTTGAACTCAAAGCACGAACATTAGATACTCCTTATCGTACCTATCAAGAGTTAGATTTGAAAGTAGTTGGAAAAAACCAGTATAATGTTACTTTGGACTTTAGTGCACCAGTCGGTACCATTCAACGTATCAATAATGTTATTGATAACTTAGAAGCTACTAAAACACGCTTACAACAATTTATCAAAAATCAGCAAATTATCATTGATAAAGGAGTAGCAGACAGTGTTTTCGCGGACCAAGATCGTTTAGATTATGTAAGTGCAAAATATGCTGTTCTAATGCCATTAGTAGATTCCGAGGCATCAGTAGAGGAAATTGAGAATGCTCTTGAAGAGTTTTCAAGAAAAAATGACTACTCAGATAGCTCTGTCAATGTACTAGATAAATATCTGGAAGTCAGTCAAGATGATGTAGAAGGAATTGAACTCTTAGAACCTCAAAAGGAAACTGCTCAAGTTACTAAAGAGGAAGAATCTGAGCGTCCAGTACGTGAAGAAGACAAATCTGAGAAATTAGAAATTGCTCTACAATTTCTTGCAGATGTAGAAAGTTTACTATGCTTTACAGAAGGGCCAGCTGAGGTAGTTTCTTATTCTAAAGAAACTACTGTGACAATCTGTGAGCAACTAGAACTTTTCTAAATCTATAATAGAGGTATCTAATCATAAAGATTGGATACTTCTCAATAGCAATCTAACTATATTTTAGGTTGTTATTGAGAGGTAGTTTAAAAAAACACCCTCTGTTTTTAGCTTGATATTAAAGGAAAAAAACAAAAAAATATAAAAATATATCTGAAATTAGTTGTATTTTTAAAAAAATAATATTATACAATAAAAATCAAGCAAATAAAAATAAATAAAACTATGTATTTTTAGTAGATACACATACTAAAATTTGGAGATCATTATGGAACAAAAAATAATGCTACACACCAATACTGCTGTTAATGAAAAAAGATTTCTTGACCCAGATTATCTTATAGACTATTTGCAGGCGAAACAATATGAAGCCTCTGGCGAAGGTAACAAAGATATTAGAAATATCCTAAATTACATGATTCTAGGCTACGGATTACATGCTATTATTTCCGAACTAGGAATACAATCTACACTGTCACTAGCTGAACGCACGATCCGAAGAAAATTAAAAGATAACGGTCTAAAAAATGTAGATGAAATCATGACAAATTATTATCGCTTACTATTATTCCCGATGCTGCAAGCTGGAGAAGAACACCTGATGAAAAAATATAACGAGGAACAAGAGCTAGGTAAAAAGACAAAGAAAGTATTTAAGTCTAATATTGTATTTCGTGAAGGAGCAAGTCAATACCTGGGTACTTTAACCTACAATATTGCTAGCAATTTTATTACTATGCCTATTCTCTTTGCCTACTCACCATTCACGTCAGATGTTAACCAACTTAGTGAGTTCTTTAATAGATTAGCTAAGGCACAAGATAGTAAATTGAGCGAATTTGCTAGTGAAATTGGATTTGATAGTGTGCAACTTGATAGTTGGATTTTTAATGCGATGAAAAAAATGGAGATCTCAATCAATGATAAAGCTGAATTGATTGATGATTTGACTGGCGAAGTTATAACAACTATCAATCCATGTCAACGTTAAGAAAGTAGTAGAGGCTATCAACAATGTATACGATTGAATTAAAATTAGATACTAGGGGATATGATGAATATCTTGAAAAGAAGTTTAAGTATGGCTACAAGTTGAAAAGAGCCTTGGTGAACTACTTTAATATGCAAGAGAACAGACGTGTCAATTCTGATAAATACAAGGAACTAGCTGGCCGAATGCAAGAGTTGAACACTCTGCAAGATAAAGTCAAAGATACAAAAGATAAAAATGAGAAGAAATTGCTAAAAAAGACCTACAAAGGACTCAGTGAAGAACTGAAACAAGGGTGGATAGAGCTAAATGATAGCTATGGTCTAGGAAATGGTAAGTTTGTAGATTATAAAAAACTCGGCCAAGCTAGTATAATGTACGAACGGTATGCAAGCGAGGGTATTATAAACTGGTCTAGCTTTGAAAGTATGGCGCAATCGACTAAACAAGGTTACTTAAAACGTAGAAAACAAGCTGATTCTGACAACACTCTAAAAGTGCCACGTTATGTTGATTTCAATACATTGTGGTATCGTAAATGCAACAATAATATTACTCCAGACGGTTTACGTTTTGGAAAAAGAGGGGAACTACATTATATTCCCTTATATTTTTAAAGGAACGGATGAAATTCGCTTTACCTACGCTATGGAAAGACAAAAGATAGCTTGGTATGGTGTCAAGAGAACTCTGGATCGCCATAACAAGTGGATGTATTCTGTTCTGATTGTCTTTGGTGAAGCGCCTTATGGTATACCAGAAAGTCCAATTAAGCAAGGCAAATTAGTAGTAAGCGTAGATGTAGATAAACTAGCGATAAAAACCGTGAATGTAGATACTGAGGAAGAAGTATTCTTTGATATTGCTAATGACTTTGGATACTCTGAGAAGCTATCCTATTACGATAGAAAACTAGAGGAAAGTCGTAGGCAGTCTAACCCAGATAATTACAACGTGGACGGTACTGTTAAAGAGGGCAAGAGAAGTTGGGTAAAGACAAAAAAATTACAATACCTTACTCGCTCGTAAACGCACTCTCTGGCATAAAATCAAGCAATCCAGAAAAGACCGTTTTCATAGTATAGCAAAAGCTATTGTCCTAAGTTGTGATGAAATTGTTGTTATCAAAGAAGATTTCAAGGCACTACAAAAACGAAAAGATTTCAACCCAGAAGAGATGAAGTGGACGGATTCTCGTAAGCAAAGAGGGGCTGAAATCATGTTTAACGCACCTTATGAGTTTATAGAGTTGCTGAAGCAAAAAGCAACCTATCTAGGTATATCGTATTCAGAAAATACCAAAGAAAAACAATGATTGAATGAGTGATTACTGGCATCATATCACTATGTACTGGTTTTTTCACTCTCAATCTGGTATAATATACTAAAGTCGATTTGTGGACTGTTGCTTAAATGCAAAAATCATTCATGGCTAATCGAAAGGCGCTATCGTCAAGCAGACAGGCTATGAATGCAGTACAACCAATATCAACCTACGAGGTTTTGGAACTATTATATTTGTACTGGTAACAAAACCGGTCGGCAGTTTGGATTTAAACTTCGACAGTTTTGGAACTATTATATTTGTACTGGTAGCAAAACCAGAAACGCTTCAATCACGCGCACGTGAATTTTGGGAACTGTTCTCTATGTACTGATTACGATACAAAGCAGATCACCAAAAGGTTGTTACTGGAAACAAAACTCCTAAAGCCACTTACTCAGTTTGTACTGATACAAAATATCGAGGTATATAGGTAGAATACCTAAAGAATAACAAACACTAAAAATACTAACCCTTGACCTTATTGGAGGGTTATTTTTAACGCACTATCTTTTAGTAGAAAAAGTATAATTTTATTACTAAAAGAAAATGTGTTATAATAGTACTACTAATATTAAAAAAGGAAAAAAACATGGCTGACGATTTCACACTACAAACAAACATTGATAAACAACTTGACCTACTTCCAGTGTACGTCAAAGAATGGTATCGGACAAAGATGATTGCAGGACGTAGCAAGCGCACCCTCTATGAATATCTGAATGAATATCGTCGATTTTTTACCTGGCTAATCGATGCAGATATTGTTCCTGAAAAAAATATCAAGGACATTCCATTATCTTCCCTTGAAAATCTATCTAAGGCTGATGCTGAGTGTTTTTTCATATTTTTAAGGGAACGTAACCTTTTAAATACTAACAAGCCGACCAATAAGAGTGTATCTGAAGTTACGATCCATAGGACATATCGAGCATTATCCGGGCTCTTTAAATATCTGACTGAGCAGACTGAAAATGAAAATGGCGAGCCTTACTTCTACCGTAACGTGATGAAAAAGCTAGAGATCAGAACAAAGAAAAAGGAGACACTATCTGCAAAGGCCAATAAAATTGCTCCTAAACTCTTCCTTGGTGACTTAGCAAAGCAATTCCTACAATTCATCATGGATGATACTTCTGCTGACGGTTACGTTAAAAAGGCTAATTTAAGCAACCGTGCCTTATCTACCTATTATAGAGATAGAGAACGTGACGTGGCTATTATCGCTTTGATTGTGGGTTCAGGTATCCGTTTAAGCGAGGCAGTCAATACGGATTTAAAAGACCTTAACTTACATACACTATCTGTCGAGGTTACACGCAAAGGGGGTAAAAAGGATCATGTAAACATAGCTCCTTATGTCATTCCATATATCGAGCCTTTCCTTGAAATTCGTGCTAGTCGATATAAGATTGACGGTAAGGACGCCAACCTACCACTCTTTCTATCAATCCAGACCGGGCTTCCTATGCGTTTAAAGGGAGCAGGGATTGAGAGACTAGTAGGGAAGTATTCTAAGGCTTTTGGTACAGAGATTACTCCTCACATGCTCAGACACGCTCTAGCGACTGATTTGTACATGAAAACAGGCCAGGAGGGTATTGTAGCGCAGCAATTAGGTCATGCCAGTACTGCCCTTGTAAGCCACTATGCGCATATTGCAGATAGTCAGGTAAAAGATGGACTATCTCTATTATAAAAAAAACCTAGTCAAAAAAAAAACCTAGTCAATTAAGACTAGGCTCTTTTTTTACTACTCAAACTTACATCACGCAAACACTTGCTGATAAAGTCTGGAATAGTGATTGTGACAATTCATGTAGTTTGCTGATTGGTACTACACAAAATTGTTTATAGTCGGTAGTGTAAATATCAACTGGAATTTCACTTCTGATTTCTTCAATGAGTTTCTGGTTACATACAACGATGCACTTCTCATTGGGTGGATAGTCAGTTCTCATTATTTCACGTTGATTACTCCTTTCAACATATTCTCGATTGGTGGCATAGTTAAATACGGAAGGCTTGGAGCGGATCATTATCTTCAACATCCTCGTAAAAAGCAATCTCACTACTTCCATCAGTTTGGTTAAATCTGTCCTCAATTAGTTCTTTCATACTATTATTCTCTTCATGCAGGGCCTCTATTCTCTCTTGAATAGGAATTAAAAAATCTTTCAATGCAGCAAGAGTATTATTTGTTAGAGTTTCATTATACTTCATAAATTCCTCTAGCGCAACCTTCATTTGTGACTTTTCTTCATTTAAGGCTACTTCTGATTTCAGATTATTGATAGAGTTCATTGTCTTGCTAGACATATCACCCGTGTCAGTTAGAATAATATCCTCTGGAGCTACTTCTACCAAATCTCTTGTTTCCCCATTAAAAATGGTTAGAGGCCTTCCTGGATTGTGATAGAGATAATTATCAGATTTGTAGAATGTTTGTTTGAAGATATTATTAGCTCCTAACAAGTTCCAGAATGGTGTGTATTCATTTAAAATGTGTGACGCACTTGCTACATTAGAGCGGTCAATAAATAGCGGTACATTAAAGAAAAAGCTATCTCTGGCATCAAATTCGTTAATTAAGAGTTTTTTAAAAGCTAACTCAGTTGTTAGATAATGAATATTCTTAGCTACCTTAAAGATATGTGCTAACTGACTTGGCTGAAAATTTGCTAACGGATCAATAATGAATACAGTATCAATCTTTAAACTTTCAAAAAGGACCTTATTATTTCCTGTTTTGTTATGTAAAGAGCGTATATCTCTACCAATGAATGTGGCATCTCCACAATCTTTAGGATTTTCAGAAGAAAATTTTAGTCCTGTTGCAAGAAAATAATCAAATATCTTCTTCTCGTTAGGACTATTAACAATAACTGCTTTTTTCTTTGCAGGATTTGTCGAACATAGATTTACCAACTTCTGAAAAAATGGGGAGTTATTAAAATCTTTAATAACATAACTATCAATATAAATAAATTTGCTCATTATATTTCTCTTTTCTACATATTATCTGCAATTTTGAATTGAACTGTCCGTAACTCAGGATTGTTATTATCCAAATGTTTAATACGTTTGATTGAAGAGAAAAAGTCTTTCTTACTTTCAGATAGGTCCATAAATAAAATGTTCTCTAGGCTTACATAACGGTCAGATAATCTATACTCCTCTTCAATGAGTTCAATAACACTAGGATTGTCAACGATGATTAACAAGAAACGCTTATTCCCTTCACTGTCTAAACCATTTTCAAAACGTCCATAGTGCTTAAATATGGTCTCTAATCGACTTAAGTCGCTATCATGCTTGTCCGAAGTAATAAAAGGGTATAGATCGAATTTAGTAGTCTTTTGGGTATCTTTATTATATAGCAAGATCTGGCCATTAAAGCGGACTCGTCGAACTAACCTAGTAATTTCCTTTGTCTGCTGTGGCGTTCTAATCTCAGTAGATTCCAAAAACTGCTCTTCAGCTTTAGAAGTAGGACGATGCTTTGCAGGTCTTTGCCAATTTTTTCAGTATATGTAAACTGATTTAAGTACGAATAAGAGACAAATCCTGCGAACTCTTTATGAAATCTAAAGTTTAGATAGGCATCCATGATTTTCCAATGTCTGATTGGTGAAAAATCATCTTCCCTACGCTGCTGCTCTTTCCATTTATAAGCAAATTGAGGTGATAAATCCATATGTTTCATTAAGAGATATGAACCATGAGAATAAATAGAATAACAATCACCATATTCTTTATCTGCTTCATCTGGTAACTTAAACCTAAATTTTTGAATGAGATACAGACGATTTAATCTATCCAAGGATTTATCAATCCGTTTCGACTTTTCACCAAGCTCTCTAAGAAGTTGTAAATATTGGACATTCCTAAACTCAGATATGATCCGTAGAACTTTCTTATCAAGGTCTGTCAATAAATTATAGACTACATCATAAGCCGATTCATCTTCATAGTCTATAATGTGGGTAACATTCTTGCTTCCATTTAGAGAAAAAAACATTCTCACTCTCGATCTCAACAGTTCCAGTATTAGTTGGTGTGTTGGAAACAATATTGATATTATCCCTAGATACTACAATAGCAAACGGATAACTGTTAGGGAACATAACTGCTTGCATAGAGAAGTCACGATAATAATCTTCTGTCAAATTTGATACTGCTGGAGACTTAAAGATTTCCTCATTTGTATCAGACTTATAGATACCAAACCTTTTTAATACCTGATGATTTTTTTTTTTTTGGTTCATGTAAACCTAATGGATCATGAGACGAGTGATTACCTACCAACTCTCCCACTATACCTTTAAAAACATTTTTAATTTTTTTATTCATACTTTCTTAATCACAATTCCTTTAAATAATGGTATATATCTATGATAAACCATTTATGTTATATAGTAAAGCTATGATAAAGAAAGTCTATGCAATCATAAAAAGAGCCAGCTTAGCTGGCTGACTCTTAATCTTCTTTAAGTTTACGACGGCCTACGAGGCTCATTAATCCAATTCCTAATCCAAACCATGGAAGCATACTTGCTGATGTTCCTGTATTTGGAAGTGATGGCTGCGGTTGTGGCTTGTGTGGTTCTTTAGGCTCTGGTTTTGGAGGTTCTGGCGTTGTGGTTGTCACTTTAGCCGTCATCTCTTGTAAATTGACTGTATTGATAAAGGTATTTTCAACCTTACCAGATGTAATGCGTTCGACTTCTAGATAGAAGTCCGCATCGAAGCTACCCTTGACTCCTAAGGAGTTTAGGAAGTCCTGGTTGATAACGTAAGACCATTTGCCTGCTTTCTCGTCCCATTTGACGGCCACAATCTTCTTGAGGAAGTCAGAATTTGTATCCTGATTCACTTCAAATAAGAAGGCATAAGAGGCACCTTTGGCAATCTTGTCACCAGCTTTGACTACTTTGCCATCCTTCAGGATGACATCATAAGGCAAGATAAGATCTTTCCCAGCTGTGTACTCTGTCCCCTTGAAAATACCCTGCCACTTACCTGTATATCGATCATGAACCACGTCTAACTGGTCACTACCGTCATATTGGAAGAGGCTGTCATGTTTGGTTGGAACGGTTACGCCATCGAGTAGATAGCGAATATATTGGCCAATCTGTACTTCTTGGCCGTCCAAGACTTTTTTATTATCCTTTTGATCCAAAGCGTGTTTCTCTGGTGCCACATCTGGCACTTCAACTGTAACAAGATTGGATTGATAGCTGTTACCAAAGTCAATCTGTTTAAAGTCATTCTCGACTTTCTCCCCTGCTTTAACCAGGAGTTTAGCTGGGAGATCAACAGTAACATTCTTATTTGGTTTCACGTAGTTTTGGTAGAAACTCTTAGAATCCTTTGCTACCCAGAGGTAGAATTCACCCTTCGGATTCAAGTTCAATTCTTTCAGAATCTTATTGATTGCATCTGTACGGCCTTTAACGGC